>ENA-OYYW01000085-OYYW01000085.1-human-gut-metagenome-genome-assembly--contig:-NODE-85-length-31434-cov-46.642054_pt1 | contig 31434 bp, 22 predicted proteins | sample MGYA00243254_ERZ653459 | MGnify/ENA primary metagenome ERZ653459 (study PRJEB26926, sample SAMN06164952) | human gut metagenome | biome: ENVO:00009003; feature: ENVO:2100002; material: ENVO:00002003...
GATGTAGAGAGGTCTCGTGGGCTCGGAGATGTGTATAAGAGACAGCCTATTGATATAGTAAGAACGAAACAAATAGACTTAACTAAACTCTTTTAATAGATGGTGAAACGATTGATTTTAGCTACAGTGTTACTCTTATTTGTATCGCTAGCTAATTTTGCGCAAAACATGGGAGTCAAGTCCAACCTCTTATATTGGGCTACTACAACTCCTAATCTCGGTGTCGAGACTGCCTTAGGCAAGAAGCATACCGCTCAGGTATTCTTTGGCTTCAATCCTTGGAAACAGTCCGGTGGTGACCAGTCAAGCCTCCGTCATTGGCTTTTGCAACCAGAATACCGTTACTGGTTCTGCCAGAGCTTCAATGGCTGGTTCTTGGGTGTTCATGCCATGGGCGGACAGTTTAATGCAGGAGGAGTGAAGTTACCCCTTGGCATTTTCAAATCTCTACGCGACCATCGCTATGAAGGATGGTATGTAGGTGGTGGTGTGACCGCTGGTTATCAATGGCCTCTTTCCAAGCACTGGAACCTGGAAACCTCTGTAGGTTTCGGATATGATTATATCCAGTACGACAAGTTCAAGTGCGGTGCCTGTGGCGAGAAGGAGAAGTCATCTCATGACAACTACGTGGGTCCTACCAAGGCAGCCATTTCTCTTATTTATATGTTGTAACTCATTAAACATAATCTATGAGTATGAAAGATTTTAAGAACTACATATTATTATTCAGCTCTCTTGCGATGGCTATGCCTCTTGCAGCCCAGGATTGCAAGAGTCTCAAGTTGGCTGCCGATAAGATTCAGGTATCTAATGTACAGATGTCTCATCTTAATAACCTCGTCACGGTTGCGATGGATCTGAATCTCGATTCCCTGGATCTCCCTACCAACAACCAGCTTGTCTATACTCCGATGATCAAGCATAAGGGTGAGCTGCTCAAGATGCCGGAGATTGTTATCAACGGCAGAAGACAGCAGATTATGTATGACCGTGGAGTAGGAAAGAAACAGTTGCAGCTTTCACCTCAGGCTTTGGTGGTGAAGCGAGATAACAAGAAGCAGCAGACCGTGAAGTATCTTGCCTCTGTTCCTCTCTCTTCTAAGGAAAGAAATTACGATTTGGATATTCATGAAGACCTCTGCGGTTGTGGCGATCTGCAGGATGGCAACGATTTCACAGTTTCTCGCCGTCGCCAGCCGGTAGCTTCTTTCGTCCGTCCGGAGGTAGAGGCAATCAAGGTCCGTCATCTGGATAAGCGCGCTTATATCGATTTCCCGGTAGACCGTATAGAGCTGCATCCTGATTACCGCCGCAATCCGGAACAGTTGGATAGCATCATCCGCACCATCAATGCATTGAAGGAAGACAGGAACCTCGAAGTGAGCGGCATCAACATTCATGGTTATGCATCACCTGAGAGTCCTTACACCCATAATGATTATCTGGCAAAGAACCGTGCCAAGACGCTGACCGAATATGTCCGCCGGATGGTGAAGTTGCCAAACAACCTCTTTACGGTTTCTTCTACTCCAGAGGATTGGGATGGTCTGATAGCTTATATTAAAGGTAGCAACCTGGAGCATAAGGATGCCATTCTGGCGATTATTGCCGATAAGAGTCTGAATCCGGATGCCCGCGAGTTGAAGATTAAGAAGCAGTATCCTTCAGAGTATCGCTTTATGCTCGACACCTGGTATCCAGCCCTCCGCCATTCCGACTACCACATTACTTATAAGGTGAAACCTTTCGATGTGGAAGAGGCAAAGGAGATTATCAAGACCAAGCCACAGCAGTTGAGCCAGGAGGAGATGTTCATGGTAGCCCAGACTTACGAGCCAGGCAGCAAGGAGTTTAATGATGTGATGGAGATTGCCGTCCGTATGTTCCCAGAGAACGAAACAGCCAATCTGAATGCTGCCAATACCCGCTTGAATGCTGGTGATGCAGTTGGTGCCAAGGCTTATCTTGACAAGGCTGGCAATAGTCCTGAGGCTCAGAATGCCCGTGGCGTATATGAGTCGTTGATGGGCAATGACCAGCAGGCTCGCCATTACTTCGGCTTGGCAGCCAAGGCAGGTGTCAAAGCAGCTCAGGAGAATCTCGAGAATCTATAAAAGGTAATAAATAGGAATAAAAATATCAATTAGATTAAATGAATCAATTATGAAAAAATCTTTATTGTTTTCCGCAGTATTGGCAGGTCTGATGCTCGGTTCTTGTTCAAGTAGTGATGACTTGAATGGTGGTAACACTCCTGCTAGTCAGGATGGTAGTGGCTATGTTTCGCTTTCATTGAATTTGCCTACACGTAGTGGTTCTATGAGTCGTGCAGAAAACGACAAGTTTGATGATGGACTTGCTGCCGAGTATGCTGTTAATGATGGTACCTTGCTTCTGTTTGAGGGTGCTGATGAGGCTAATGCAAAATTTGCAGGTGCATACACATTAAAGAATTTGAGTATGAACTTGGTTGGAACTAGTACAGATAATATTACTACCACAACCAAAATAACCCAAAAGATTAATAGTGGATTAGCAGATGGTACTAAAAATTTCTATGCTATTGTTGTATTGAATAACAATAGCACACTTACAGTTGATGATACTAATGCTTCCTTGAAAGTAAATGGTGAAGATTTTCCTTCAACTAATAAAATTTCAGATTTGCAAAGCTTAGTGCTAACACAGAATGCTTCTGATTTTAATAGAACAGGTTTCTTGATGATGAATGCTCCTTTGTCAAGTGTTAAAGGTGGAGAAACTCTTCCAACTGGTGCTGAAATCTCTGTTGCTTCTAAGATAGATAAGGATCATATCTATGCTACAGAGGCTTTGGCTAAGGCTAATTCTTCTGCAACTATTTATGTAGAGCGTGCATTGGCCAAGGTAGATGTTACAGCTACTAGTACTACAGGTAATTTGACCGATAATACATCTGTACCATATACTATTAAGGGTTGGATATTGGATAATACCAATAAGAAGACCTATTATTTGAGGAATACTTCCAATTCTTCAGATTGGCTTTCTCTTGCAACAAATGCTGTAGCTCCGGATAAACCAGCTAAGCCTTATCGCTTTGTTGGTGATACTCCTATGGAGAGTGGTGTGTCATTGTATCGTACCTATTGGGCGAAAGACCCTAACTATGATACCACACCATCTTCTCTGTCAACAGATTTCAGCACCATAGGTAAAAAAGCACCTGCAACTTTGAAGAATCTTGGTGAGCATGATTATTGCTTGGAAAATACTTTCGATGTTCCTAACCAGAATCAAAATGTAACAACACGTGTTATCGTTGCTGCGCAGCTCCAAGATGATGGTAAGACTTTCTATATTGTTAATGATGACGAGGCTCACCTTCTCACTTCAGATGGTATGAAGGATGCGGTCAAGGCTGCATTCTTGAGTAATACTGATGTACGGGCGTGGCTTAAAACTCTGCTTAATTCAGGTATGTCGATAGAAGGAACTGATTTGGAGGTTGCCGACATTACAGCTGCAGGTAACAATACTCCGACAATTACATTCAAGTCTACCAGTTCAAGTAAATTTACAAGTAGTACTCTTCCTTCATTTACTCCAGATATTGATAATATTGTAAAATCCATCAAAGTAGCTACCTACGCAAAAGGTATTTCATATTATCCTGTAAGAATCAAGCATTTCGGTGATGATTTGACACCTTGGAAGAAAACAGAGACTCCTGAACCTACTGTAAGCGGTGGTGCCTATCCTTTAACTAATCAGGCTGCAAACTACCTCGGTCGTTATGGTGTACTCCGTAACAACTGGTATACTATAAATGTAGAGGGTATCAAGAAGATTGGTTCTCCTGTTGTTCCTGAGGTTACAGGAGATCCTGATGATGAATTGGCAGCTTACATCTCTGTCAAGATCAACGTCCTTTCTTGGGCTAAGCGTACACAGGGAGCAACTCTCGGTGAGTAATATAAAACGATAAATATAGAAAACAATAATTGATTAGCGATATGATAGCGCAGAAGATAAATAAATGGTTGAAGGGTGTTATGGCAGCTGCCATGACCCTGACCGTCGCGACCTCATGCCACGATATGTGGCACCAGGACTACAGCGACTGTCCTAATGGTGTATATGTGAAGTTTAAGTATGATTATAACCTCCAGCGTGCCGACATGTTCAATGACCATGTTGGACAGGTAACGCTGTATGTATTCGACGAGAACAGAAACTATATAACCCAACAGACCGAGACGAATTCTGCGCTATCATCGCCTCTCAAAGATCCAAATTATGTGATGCACGTCGAGAACCTGCAGCCAGGTAAATATCAGTTTCTTGCCCTTGCCGGACAGAATGCTTACGCCGACCAGTTAACTTCAGGCCGTGCCAAGTTCGTTCGTACCGCTCCATCGGCTACAGGAGATAAGATGCAGAAACTGGAAGTGAATCTCGATCATGAAAATAGGGGAGAGTATGATGAGGTTGTCAACAACAGCCTTCCTCTCGATACCCTCTGGCATGGTAAACTGCTGGAGGCAGTAGAGGTATCATCCTCAAAACCTTCTTATGCAACCATCCCTCTGGTGCGTGATACCAAGAAGATCAATGTGGCGCTTCGTGACCTTGACTCTCCACAGGATATGGATGTCAACGACTACACGATGACCATCGAAGATCATAATGCCCGCATCCTTTGGGATAACTCTCTCGATGAGAGCCGTAAACTCATATATACCCCTCATGCTACATGGAATACGGTAGATGAGGACGAGCAGGGCAAGATAGCTCATGCCGACTTCATGACCTCCCGTATTCTGAAGCACGATGATTACAAACAGGATGGTCATCTCCTCATCAAGAGTAAGGAGACCGGAAATACAGTAGTAAATGTAGATCTTCCTGACCTCTTGAGTCGTCTTCGCACCAGTGAAGAGTACAGTTACAGTGCACAGGAATTCCTAGACCGTGCCTATGATTACAAACTTCAGTTCTTTATCCAGGGTGGCAAGCTCAAGTATTGTTACATCACCATCAGCGTGAATGTACTGAGTTGGAGCAAGCGCATCCAGTTCGAAGAACTCCATTAACATGTCCTACCCGGCTTTCAGCAAGCCGATATAAAAAGAAAGTGTATGTTTAAAATGAAAACTATAACCCTCTCATTGCTAGCCCTTTTGCTGGTTATGTCGTTTGCATCCTGTGCAAGTGACACTACTAGTGATTTGCCTCTGCCAAGCAAAGATATGAAGGCATATCTGCAGGTAAAGGTAACGGTGGAAGGTAGTGGAGATACACGAGCGAGTAGGGCAGCTAAAGGACGACCTCAAGGAGGTGAAGATGGAGATGGAAGAGAACCAGGAACCAATCATGAAAATGAAGTCAATTCTCTTACCGTCTTACTATATCAATCTAGTAAAAAAGACTTGTCAGAAGATGAAGCAACAATAGGTTATGTATATACATTTACCGGTTTAACTGCTTCTACTCCTTCGTCTGGCGGTAATGTAACTTATTCTACCGGTCCAAGAGAAATAGATCCGGTCATTGTTGGTAAAGACTATCATGTTTTGGTTATCGCCAATGCTGGTGATATGACTTCCAGATGTATAGGAAAGAAGATAAGCGAAATCAGAGATATGCAAATGGATAAGGTTTGCACCCGCAATGATGATATCGCCAATTTCACTGATTTTGTCATGTCATCAAAGAAAGATGCAAAGATTGATTTCTCCGGAAAATCCGGTAGTGGAACTGGAACCGAGTCAGATCCTTATGTGGTAAATGTTGACATCGAGCGCCTGGCTGCCCGTATCGACATCATTCCAAATGCTACTTATGATGCAGCAAGCAATGCTTATTATTATGATGTAAAAGATGGCGCAAATGTAATAGGCGGTTTTAAGCTGGAATCTGTTACTCCTAGCAAAGTCTTGACAAAGGGAGAATACCTGATAAAGCGAGTTTCTTCTGATGCTGCTGTATCTGCAGTTACTTATTTCGGAGTGGAAAAAATGGATGCTACTACTAAGGCTTCTACTAATTATGTGGTTTGCCCTTGGACAAAGGATCGTGCAGGTCTTACTCTCGCAGAAGCCGAAGGTCCTACATCTTTATATAATGTAAAGAAGACAACTTCTACCAGTACAGTTGTAGGAGAAGCATCTTACATCCTCGATTATGTGATGGAGAATACGACCACCGATAATAAAGAGGACAATTCTACAGGCCTTATCTTTAAAGGCAAGTATTACGAGTCTTCCGAATGGGATGCAACCACAAAGAAGCCTAAGGCTGGTTTTGCTGGAGCAGAAAAGCAATATACCTATACGCTCCGTCATAGCGATCCTTCAGGAAGTGGAACCACCGCTGACCCAATGCATTTTGGTGTTGTTCGCAACAACATCTATCAGGTAAAGGTAGAAGGTGTTGAAGGAAAGTCAAAAGGTTTGAAGTTGACCATACATGTAGTCCCTTGGGCACATTACGACCATGGGGAAGTAATATATTAAACTCTAAGATTAATTTACAAAGTATAACTAAAATGAGAAAACATATAATGAAATATATGGCTTGCCTGGTGATGCTGCTTCTGACTTTTGCAGCATGTTCGCCAGATAGTGATGCTTCTGATCCGGGAAGTATCACCAACAAGACATATACTCTCCATTTTAATCTGTCTCCAGTATCAGGAAGTTCTGCTTCTTCCCGTGCAGAAACTAATACTGCAAGAACTCCCGATTCATGGGAGGGCGGTTCTAAAGAAGAGAACATGAAGAGTTGGACAGTTGTCTTTGTAAAGTCTGATGGAACGGTAGCGAAAGTTGTCAAGCAGCCATCCGTAGAAGAAGGCAAAGAGGAAGATGATGTAATAGTTACCGGTTTGGAAGCAGAAACCAAATATACGGTCTATTCTTTTGCCAATATATCAGATGCTGATCTCGGTACGATTACGGAGGGTTCTCCTTCTCCTAACTTCGATTCCAAATCATTTGCTGTCAATGGTAATGATATGGATATTAAAGCGAATGGTATCCCTATGAGTAATAAACAGGTGGTAACTATCGGCTCTGACGGCCAACCGGATGTCAAGGATTTATATGTAGTAAGAATGCTATCCAAGATTACGCTCAAGTTCCGCAACATGACAGGTGAAGATATTACCGTAAAGAATGTAAGTATCAGCGATATTACAAGCAATCCTGCTGCAGGAACAGAAAATATCATGTTGCTTCCTAAAACGTCTGTTTCATCTACGAATGTTGCCCAAGCGCCAAATTTGGTAGAAAATGCTAAAAGAGATGATTTTACACATACAATTACATCTGGTTTGACAATAGCCAAGAACACAACCGATTATGATACAGATAACAGTCGTTCGGTTTCTTTCTATGTCAACGAGAGTCAAGCCGGCAATACTTATCCATATTTTGTAGTAACGCTCGAAACGAGCGTTGGTTCACAGAGATATTTCATGTATACCGACTGGAATAAGATAGCCCGCAACGACCATCATGTATTAAAGTTGGCGCTGAGCGATTACAAACTTCGACTCAAGGTAGAGGACTTTGGATCTATCGGTTCGGCTCCGTCATTGAAAGATGACGGAAAACAGCTCAATCTCATTTTCCATGATTTAGAGGAGTTCCATATCGTTCCTTCTGTTACAAAGTATAGTGATGAATCATCATCTGTCTCTTTCACTAATCTTGAGTGGACGAGACTCTCGGAATCGGAGACTGGAGCAGAATCAAAAGCCTTCAGTACGATACCATCTATCGTTTCTAGCAAAGACAGAATTGAGGCGGAAACCAAAGGTGAGTTAGGCAAGAAGATAGGTCCTATCGTCTATCAGCTTTCAGTAAAAGTTAATGATGGAGTTGATTCACCAACGCTGGTATATCGGGTAGCCATCTCTCAGGATTTAACTTGGTACTCAGCAAGGCGCCATAACGGTGCATTTTGGATATGTAAACAATAATACTAATATTAAAAAACATTGAAGCTTATGTTTAAGTCTAAGATTTTTAATAGTGTAATGAGATATATGTTGGTAGCAATGCTTGCATTGCTGCCAAATGCTATATGGGGAATAACGGAACAGAAAGCGGTAAATATAGCTAATGGAAGTTCTGCAACATTTAACGGCTTAAATAAGTATTTTACAACAAATGATTACACCGCTTGGTTTGTCCTTGATGCTTCAGGAAATAATGTAAATATAACCGGATGGTCTATAAGTAATCCTTATCGTGACGGCTACGAGAATAAGAGTACTTATTGGGTATTTCCTAAACCTTATTATGTTGGTGATAATTCTTTCACAATAACTACTGCTGGTGAAGATATTTCCAAATACACATTAGTTCTTTTAGTATCTTCTAGCGATGCATTTTTTAATGCACCTTCTGAAGCAACTGCAGAAAAGAAAATCACTTTTAAATTAGTATCAAAGGATAAACTTCCTACTTTTAAGACATACTCTGGTTCAAACAGTGCAGAGAAATTAGTAACTGTTGCTGATGCAGATTTGCAAGGTGGTTCCATTTCTATTACTGATTTAGGTGAAACACTTGCAGACTTTGGCATTTGGGATAAAAGTGCCGATTCTAAAGGCTTAATGGTAAGCAAGTATCCTTTCTATCTCCGTCTATCTGTTGTTGATAAAGATGGAAATCCCATTACAGATCTTAGTGGTTTTACTTTAAAAAGAAATGGTAATATAATTTCTGATACTCAATTAGGTAAACATGATTGGGAGCTAGGATGTTATAAAAATGCTAAAGGCATATATTGTCTTCATAATAAGAAAGAAAATGTTTCTTTCTCTTTCTCAGATCTCAACTTTACCATATCTTGTCCTAGTGATAAGAATATCAATGATTATAACGTTGTGGTATATGTTGGTAATGAACAGCCAAGTATCTCGGACAATCTGATTATGGAAGAACCTACATTAGTAGGTAGGGTAAACTATACCATTTTGAGTCAAAACACATTTGATGCAATTAAGTTGACTCCTTCTACAGAGCCTACAGGTGCTGCTGTCCGTGATGTTTCTTCCATTGTTTTAGGAACTAATTTAAATGTAGATCTTACTTCTGAAGATAATTTGAAGTTTATCAAGGAAAAATTAGGTTTATCTGAAACTGAGAATTTTGGCACGTTATATGTTCGTTGGGCTATTAAAAAGAAGGATGGCTCAGCCATAACCGGTGTGTCTTCTAAAGGAGCCCTTAAGGAACAGGAAGGTATGTACTGGACTTGGTATTCTGCTGATGCATCAAGCTCTTTTGCTAATGCATTGAATGCTAATTTTGTAGTTCCTGAAGGACTGGATATTAATGATGTTGACATTTCTTGTGTCATCTCTGATGGAACGCCAACCACAGAGTATGGTTTCGTCAGAACTGAGCCTACTTTAAAGGCAAAGTTTAATGTGCAGCTTTTGGATAAGTATAGCATGCCTTTCAAGCATTATGTAGGTCATGCTAATAAGGAATTTGATAAAAATGGTATGCAGCAGACTGTTGAATGGGAGTATTATGTCTATGTAAATGGGGCTGATGATAAAGTGGAATTGGTATTGCCTTTCGACAAATATACAAATGGTGGAGATCCTCTCGAACCGAAGGGGTATTTCAGATGGTATGATTTTAACAAGGATAAAGCATGTGGCAATCTGCAGGAAAATGGTACTGCATCTCGTCTGAAATCTATTGTATCAGATGGTAAAGACTATGGCTTGTTTGCTTACAATCTTCCTGAACCTCCAGTTAGTACAAATATTGGTGTTACATATAAAGCTCCTAAAGAAGCAGCGTCAGAAGATTGGGCTGGTGAAGATATTGCTTGTGATGTAAGCCGTTATATTGATGGTATGGATGCGTCTAAGACATATCTTTTGCATGAACCTACGCTCTCTATTAGATATATTTATCATATCCGTTCAGCCAAGCAGTTAGCAGACGGTATTATGAATACGGCTATTGGTAAGAATCCTCAAAATAGAACTTATGAGGATGGAAAGAAACTTACAGTTGGTATGAAAAATGAAAGTTCTACTTTGACTCTTCGCTTGGATTTGTCAGACATTAAAAAGTATTATTTTCATCCATTAGTTAATAATGTATATCAACAGAGTGGAGCTTTTAGTGGTTTTACTCATCGGGTATATTATGCAGATGAAAAGGATAAGCTCGTGGATTCTGACTTTGATATAACAAAAATATGTCAGGCTACTAAGATAGAATGGTGGGCATACGATAAGACCAAGACTTATTGTCTAAATTTGGGTACTGCTCAAGATCGCTTCTTTGATTTGACGATGAATAAGCTTAACGGAAGCTGGATGCCTGTATCATTAGAAGGTAAAGCACAGAATTTTACCTTTAAATATGGAGATCCTGTATTCATCGTTGCATATGCTATGGATGAAGATAATCACCGTTGTCCAATTGCCAACTTTGATGTTCGATTTATGAATAATCATCCGATGACTAAAGAAGAGATAAAAAAAGCAGAATTGAATGATAGACTGATTAGTTATCTTGATGATCATTATGCAATGGCTACCAAGCCAATTACATTTGATGATGATGATGTTGAACAGACGGTGGCAGCTCCTACAAATCCTGACGACAATCAGGATAGACTTCCTTCTAGATGGGATCGTCGTTCTTATGGTTTTGTATATCGTGATTTGATTAATTATACAGCAGACGCTGGTCAAAATAATAAGTATGATAATCCACGTCATTCTCCTCTTCATGGTGAGTATGGTATTTACAAGACTGCTAATGTAACTGGGATATCATGTGAAAAAGATGGATATATTTGGTATGAATCTGGAGAATTACATGATAAAACTTATGAGTCAACGAATGGTTCTCAATATGGACATTTTCTCTATGTGGATGCATCTGATGAAAGTAGAAATATTGCTGCAGCAGATTTTACGGCAGATCTTTGTACTGGACAGCAACTCATTTTTATTGCAGCTGTAGCTAATATGACTCATGATGCGAATATTAAGCCACAGCTTATGTTTAAGCTTTATGGTGTAAATTATGATGCTAATCGAAATATCGTTAGTAAGCAGTTGGTACATAGCTTTTCATCTGGCGATTTTTCAAATAATGTCGACGGAACCTTACAAAATGCTACATGGTATCAGGTATATGGAAAAATCGTCTTGCAAAAAGAATCTGAAGTTGAGAAGTTCTCTGATTTCCGCTTAGAGATAGATAATTATTGTAAGGGAACTCAAGGTGCCGATTATGCCGTAGATGATATCCGTATCTATATCGAACCTGCAAAAGTAGAGGTACTCCAGGAGAAGCCGGTATGTAACGGTGCTACAACTGGAACCATCAAACTGAAGATACGTGCTATCCACGAGACTTTGAATGCGATTTTGGGACATAAAAATACAAAGATCTATTTCAGATTTGTGGGTGAAGATGGTAATCCTGTAAATACGGATTATTCTTATACCTTGAAGGATAGAACGACCGGTAATACAAGTACAGTTCCTGGCACAGAATATGGTACTGTTGATGTATACGATTCAGAGGAAACCTGTAAGAACTTTGAAATCGATGGTACTAATATGATTGAGCAAGATAGTGAAGGTGAAACCTATATTGTTATCAGTAATAAAAATTATCCTCTTGAAGTGGGTAAGAAATATTATGTATCTGTATCTACTGGCAATCCTGCTGACGGTAAGGCTAATTGGGGCTCTCCTTCAGAAGTCTGCTCGGTATATAGTAACTGGTTTGAAATGGTTAGTCAGCATCCAATCATTACTGATACTTATGGCAATATCGTAACGGATTATAAGATTCCTTGCGATAAAGCAGACAGCTATGACGTTACTATCAAGGGACAATTGACTACAACTGACCCTCATAATGGCGGTAAGATTACATTGGATGGTGTTGAGTTCTACTGGTATATTAATGATCCTGCAGTAGCATCCAACAAACTGAACGAAACTGCCAGCAACTCAATCACTATCGGCAAGGAAAAGCTTCCTTTGGGTGAAACACATAAAATCTTTATGTTGCCAAAAGGAACTGAGAATTCAGATGGTTATATTCCATATGAAATCAATGGTACAATCTATCTGTTGTGTTCTGCTGCAACACCCGTCCAATTGCGTGTCATGAAGGATGGACCGCAGCTTAACTTCGGATTCAACGATGTGGATTATCCTTTCAAGGCTTCTGATTATGAGGCTTCGCTTCGTATCGGATTGCCACAGCTGAAGAAGTTGAAGGAAAAGTCGGGATACTTGAAGGTTCCTATTCATAGTGCTACTACGGGTGATGGAAAAGCAATCACTTCGCCACTTACCTTCGTCGATGATAGTGGTACTTCTGCCGATGCTTCTGATAAGGTAATGGTGGCATCTACGAATGACCCGTCATGGACAACTGCCATGCTGAATACCCAGGTTGCCACATTGCAGAGTACAGAGTTGCCTGCTATAGTTAAAACGACTCAGGCTACCCTCAACCTCATGTTCTCAGATGCAGCACTGAAGAATTTCCACGAGGGCTACTATTATGAACTCAGATTCGCCTTCGAGCAGAGAAAAGTTTCTGAGGCAACTACCAACTGTGCCGGCGAGTCTTATCTCAAGGTGAAGATTGTACCGGAGTTCGTAACCTGGACGCCTACGGCAGATGGCGGAATGAATGCCAACTGGAATAATGATGATAACTGGCATCGCTCATCTTCTACAGAATTGCATGATGATAAGTATACCAATTATCTGGCTTATGGCAAAAGCGTGTCTGGTACGCCAACTTCAGCACAGGAGATTCCTACGCAGAATAGCTATGTGCCAATGAAGTTTACCAAGGTAACGATTGATAACTTGAAGGGGTTGCCATTCCCTGACCTCGGTAACATCGTTTATCGTAGTACCAATCAGATTGCTACCAAGCTTACTAACGGTAAGGGTAATGAGGCTACGAAGTATATCCAGTATGACATCATGGCGATTTGGAATGAGGCTGATGCCAATAAGGGATTCGAAGCAGATGGTAATCTGAAGTGCGAGAAGTTCTATGGCAATACCTGCCATCAGATTTACTTCAAGCCTCAGGGCGAGCTTCGTGACCAGTGCTATCTGATTTATGACAAGGCTTGGGTAGAGAAGAAGCTGGAGCCTAACAAGTGGTACACCATGGCTTCACCTCTGCAGTATATTTACGCAGGTGATATGTATGTGCCAGCAAGTAATGGACGACAGGAAACCAAGGCGTTTACGGATATCACGTTTGATACTAATAAGTATAGCCGTAGCAAGTATCCGGTTTATCAGAGAGCTTGGATGAAGAGTGATGTGAAGGAAATCACTTCTGATGGTGAACATAGTGCATGGCATAAGCCAAATGGTGAGGCTAGTGATGTTAAAGTAAACCTCGGCTATTGGAGTCACGTATATAATAAGGTGGATGAGAGCTATACCGCAGATGGAACTTTCGGCGGCTTCGCTATCAAGGCTGGTAATGCGCTCTTGCCTAAGACACCTACAGATAATGCGATTCTCCGCTTGCCAAAGGAAGATACTAGCTATCAGTACTTCAATTATGATGGAACATCGACTTCTGGTGATAAGAAGGGAGTTAACAAGCCGGATGTATCTGCTATCGTTTCTTCAGCTGAGAATAGCAAAGGCCATGGCAAACTTCTCGTTGCTTACAACAACGAGGAAAAGCATCTTGCTCCGATGGTTCAGATGCTAGGTACGGATAATAACAGCGGATTCTATCTCGTGGCTAATCCATATACCTGCTCTATCTCTCTGAAGAAGTTCTTCGAGTTGAATACAGGATTACAGAATGCTGTATGGTTGATTGAGGGAGATGCTGTAAGAAGCGTTTCTGTTACAGATTTAAGTAGTAAGGATTTCGTTATCCAGCCTACACAGTCGTTCTTTGTCAAGAAGATTGATGCTTCTGTCAGTGAGGTGAAGTTCACTTCTTCGATGTATGTAGACCGTCTGCTCTCTTCTGGTATCGTCATTGCTTCTGATTATATCAAAGATGTGAATGTATCGGCTCAGAATGCTAAGGGACAGTGTTCGAAGGCTCGTATAGCCGTGAGAGAAGAGGCTTCTGATGATTATGATGAGCAGGAGGATGTAGATCTTCTATGCGATCAGAACCTGAAGGATATTCCGCAGGTTTATACCGTGGCAGGTTCTCAGGCTGTGGCAGTGAATGCTACACCTAAGATTGAATGGATGCCAATGGGTGTAATCATGGAGAATGGAGAAAAGAACGAAATGGTGAGCCTTGACTTCAAGGGTGTTGCCAAGCTCGATGCTCCGCTGTATCTCTATGATGCTGCCAGCAAACAGTATACCGAGTTGCAGGATGGTAATGAGGTGAGCATTCAGGCAAATGAGCATGGCAGATACTTCCTCACCCAGACCCGTACCTCAACCGGCATCGACCGCATGGAGGCTGAAGAGCAGAGTGCACCGGTGAAGGTTTACTCACCAGTTGCAGGCATGATCGTTGTTTCTGCCTTGGGTGGTGAGAAGCTCGACAGGGTTCAGGTATTTACATTGGATGGCAAGATGGTTCACAGTTATCAGTTGCCTGCCAAGCAGAGAATGATTCTCCGTGTTCCATCCGGCATTTACATTGTGAAGGCATCTACCCAGTCCTGTGCTCAGGCTAAGGGTCAGAAGATTTCAGTAAGATAGTATATTCTGGTTTTTAAATATCAATACTTATTTTTTGATAATCCTTTTATACCCACATTATCTGATACCTTACTATATATAGGGGCATCTTTGTTTCTTTGGTAGAGACGAAGGTGTCCCTATCATTTTTATTATTTTTTTTAACACGCATAATTTGCTAGTTTCCAACAATTATCTTATATTTGCAAAGAGTTTCTGTGTCTCTTATGTAGAGATTCAGATGAACGACATCAAAAAACGAGCTTGATTCGCATGATGAAAGAGACAAATATACACTCACAGGTTACGTCCACTATTGCAGGGGACGACGGCGAAGCCGTGGCAAAAAGTGAACAAAACGCTAAGAAAAAGGTTCCGGAAAAGCCTAATGAAGGGCTTGAAAAACCTGCTGATGCAGGATGGTATGTGGCTGTAGTGAGAGTGAATTGTGAAACGAGAATAGCTGATTCTATACGAATCAATCTTAATCACAATCATGTTTGGTTTGATTACTGGATTCCCAAGGTAAAAGTAGTTTATATAGACAAACGTTCCAATAAGCGAAAAGTGAAAGAAAAGCTATTTCTTTCCACCTTTATCTTTTGCAATGTTTCTCCGAGACAACTTGACAAAATCCGTTTCCGTTCGGATGTGTATAAGATGCTGACGATGCCAGGTCAAAGGAAAATATACCAAATTCCCGACCAGGTTGTTGCCAACTATCGATATTTTGTAGAGAATGATGAAGAGCCTGTCACTGCTGCCCCTGTTCCTTTGAAGAAAGGTATCAAAGTGCGAGTGGTAGCAGGCAGCATGAAAGGTGTGGAAGCATACGTACAGAGCTATAATGGCAAGAAAGCCGTCATCGGCAGCGAAATCAAGTATATCAGTGGTGCAACGCTTACGATAAGTAGAAATTTACTCGAAGTCGTTGAAGAAGATTAAGTCGTAGAATGATCTTGTTGCATAAAAAAACTATGAGTTATCTGAGTAAAATGTTATAGTAAGTTATAGCAAAGCGGTCCCATCCCGCACAACCATGGCGAGGGCTTTGATGCCCCGCCAACCTTAGAGCGTAGCGGTTCTGAGCACCGGAGGGCGGTTACATCCTTCCTTTCTGAGAAGGGAAGGCTTGGTTAGGATGTGGAGCTCCCTTTGGCTAAAGGGAGACGGAGGGATTCGAAAAAATCGTACTTTTATCGCTAAAATGTATGATTATGGCAAACGACAATAATATACAGCCTATGGCTGATGATTCACAGATAGTACTTTACCAACCAGATGAAAGTATTTCTCTTCAAGTAAAAATAGAAGAAGGTACGGTATGGCTTACGCAAGCTCAAATGGTGGAACTTTTTGGTTCTAGTAAAGCTAATATTAGTGAGCACATTACTAATATTTATCAGCAAGGAGAATTGGTGCAGTCGGCAACTGTTCGGAATTTCCGAACAGTTAGAAAAGAAGGCAATCGTATGGTTACACGTAATATGGATTACTATAATCTTGATATGATTATATCAGTCGGCTTTCGTGTAAATAGTCATCAAGGTATTCGCTTTCGTCAATGGGCTAACAACGTCTTGAAGGAATATCTTCTTCGTGGATATGCTGTACATCAGCAGATGCTACAAATGGAGCAACGTATTGATAGCAAACTTATGTTGCAGCATGATGAGATGCAACGAATAAAGTATACTCAGGCTAAGCAGCAACAGCAGCTTGATTTCTTTATTCGGACTTCGACACCTCCTGCAGAGATGGTCTTCTTCGAAGGCGATTTCTATACAGCAAGAGTTGCTTTGGAGAACCTTGTTCGTTCAGCCAATCATCGAGTAATCATCATAGATGGCTATGTTTCATCGCTAACCCTGAGTGTGTTAGATGTTCGTAAACCAGAAGTTTCAGCGACAGTTTATACTGTAGGTGTAGGTCAAGGAATGCAACGTCTCATGGATGAGCATGACCGCCTCTTCCCCGACAATCATATAGATATTAGAAAATGGCGAAACGAGTCCCATGACCGCTGGCTTATCATAGATGACCGCCTCTATCATTGTGGTCATTCATTAAACGCCAATGGCGGTCATAAGATTTCCGCCATAACCCTGATGGGCACCTCTCCAGAGGTAATCCTCTCAAAAGTAGAATAAAAATAATATTCCTCATTCGAGCGACGACAAGTGCAGAGCGATACTGCAATGAGGAACAATTCTGGTGGGCTTAATCTGCAAGCCCCCTCCATGCACTCACTTTCAGCAATATAATTGCAAGCTGATCTCCATAACAGCTTGGCGGTCCCATCCCGCACAACCTGGCGAGGGCTTTGATGCCCCGCCAACCTTATAGCGTAGCGGTTCTGAGCACCGGAGGGCGGTTACATCCCTTGCCCTTTTGGAAAGGGCGAGGGCTTGGGAGTGGGTTAAGGACCCCCTCTTCGCAAGAGGGGGACAGGGGAGTCGAAAAATGTTATAGTGCTTAGCTGCTTATTACGAAGCATGCAATGCTGAAAGATTTCGCTTCACCATTCGATATTAACATAGACCTCTACAAGTAATTGGTCAGAGTTGTAAAAACTCCCCCAAAAAATTTGGTAGTTTCAAAGAAAAAACTTATATTTGCAGGCAAAAAAGGAGATTCAATTATGAACACAATAGCAATTGACAGCAATATATATAAAGGTGCAGAAAGTTATGCTAAATTACATAATATTAGTGTGACAGCTGCAATAGAAAAGGCGATTTCTTTGTTTTTGCAAAAGGTACAACCTAAGCAAAAGCTATTAGAAACTGCTGAGTTTAATGATGCTTTGTCTTATGTTAAAACATTAAAGGCAAAAGGTGGCAAGCCGATACCGGCAGATGAAAATAGCTTAGATGCGTTGGTTGATAAAAAATATGCATTATGAGAGTTTTTATAGATACGAATATCTTAATAGATTTCGTTGTAAATCGGGAGGGCTTTTCTGAAGATGCAGATAAACTCTTTGCCCTTGGAATAACAGGAGACATAAAGTTGATGACATCAGCTTTGTCTTATGTTACAACCATGTATATAGCACAAGTATGAGTATCAAGATGTAAAAGAAACTCTTCTGGCGGTGTCGAATTTTGTAGATGTATTGGACTTGCAAGGCAATACGGTAATTGAAATGCTCTCTTCTGATTGGAAGGATTATGAAGATGCAACTCAAAATGCCACAGCTTTGCGAGCTGAGGGAGATTGTATTGTAACTCGTAACAAGAAGGATTTGTACGGAAAAAGAGGAGGATTAAAAAAACAAATATGATACTATAAGTGAAGCATTTTAACACTTGTAAGGATGAACTCGATTTTGATGGAAGAGGGATGATCTGGGAGTATTCACGAAAGAGTAAGAAATCGAAAAAAGAGAGCTAAGAAACATGGCATTTACAATTATCTGTATTCATCCGATAGTAGGATGCAAATATCTAAAGATACTAAAAGAGGACGAATATTATTTCTTCAATGATTGGTATCGAGAGGAGAATGGATGTGTTGTAAGAAATGATGACGATGCATTCAAACGTCACTTCTTTGGTGAAAAGGTAAGTGTTCAGGCAGTTGTCGGAAAGAACGGTAGTGGCAAGAGTTCGCTTTTGGAGCTGATATATAGAATTTTGAACAATTTCTCATACGTGGCTACAGAAGGGGCCTATAGGGCAACTGCGGAAAGACTGTATTATATCAGAGAGATAAAGGCTGAACTGTATTATGAGTTGGAAGGACAACAGGGATGCATAAAAGTGGAAGATGATACGGTTACATTTAAGTATGGCGACGAGGCACCTATAGAATTATACTTCTCCGGGAGCAGAAATTATGAGGAAACAGACGGCTGGCTTAACGCCAGGCCATTGGACGGGTATGAGCATAAGGTCATACGTGGAATGGAAAGACAAACAATATGGGAAATCATACAAAAGACACTTAATCACTTCTTCTATTCTCTTGTGGTGAATTATTCTATCCAATCTTTGAACCCTTGTGACTATGAGGATGAAGAAGCCTATGGAGATGATGCAGATGATTGGGCTGATAATTCTTGGCTGACGAGCCTATATAGGAAGAATGATGGCTATATGGTTCCTATTGGATTTGAGCCCTATAGAGGGAACAACCAGATAGACTTGGTAAACCAAAAGGAATTGGCAGAGGATAGAATTGCGGCGTTGCTAATCGATGCTGAAAAACATGATCATAAATTGTTGCCAGGGTATAGTTATAGTTCGATAGATTTTACTTATGACCAAAAGTTTTCTTTAAGATTTGATCATCCGGCTGAAGATGATGATAATATCACGGATGCAATACAGAAAATAGCGGAGGACTTGAACGGTGAAAGAAGTGCTCTCTTTTTTGAGTCCTATGGAATTGACGCGGGCTATAAGCAGAATGGTTGTCACTTCTTTAAGCGGGCTTTTATGTATCTGATAGATAAAACTTTCAGCGTAAGCCGTAATTATCCAGACTATGAAGATTACTCTGAACTTTCGGATGCTTTCTTTGACTTGGAGCGTGAACTGCTTCCACAAGAAAAAGATATGGTAGTCTCGCTTATAGAGAGAGTCAAGGAGGAACCATCGCATATCGGTATGAAAGTTCATCAGACGTTGCATTTCCTTGAGAGGCTTATTCATATTGATGAGGCTGAACAATATAAAATGGATGATAATGGATTCTCTTATGAAGAATACATACAGCATTTCTTCCCTGAAATGGATATTGAAGGCCCTAAAGCTATTATGGAGTATTACCCGCCGCCTATCTTCAGGAACTATATCTACCTGAAAAATGACATGGATCAGGAATGCATAGAGTTTCCGATGCTGAGTTCTGGTGAAAGGCAATACCTTTTCACACTATCAGCTTACCTATATCATTTGAGGAATATCATTTCTGTACCTGAGAATGCCGGAAGGGTGAAGTATCATAATGTCTGTTTGTTTTTGGATGAGATAGAACTTTGCTTCCATCCTGAATACCAGAGGCTATTTGTGGCAAACTTGCTTCAGAGTTTGGAGGACAATAAAGTGACAGATAGTGTAAATGTGAACGTGATACTAACGACACATTCTCCCTTTGTGCTATCAGATATTCCGCAGTGTAATATCCTATATCTTGAAAATGGGGAAGATGCAAGGGAACAGATGAAGGTGAAGACTTTCGCCTCTAACATCAATGAGCTGTTAGCTGAAAGTTTCTTTCTGAAAGGAGGATTTGTAGGTGAGTTCGCTAGTCAAGTGGTTAATGACTTGGCTAATTTCCTTTTGGAAAAGCAATGTAAACGCAGATGGGATATTGTGTCGGCAGATCAAATGATAGAGGCTGTTGGCGATGACGTTGTGAAGATACAGCTACGTAAGTTGTTTGTTCGAAAGTTCGGGAAAAATAATCAAGTATATAAGACGTGGGTGCAAAAAGAATTTGAGAGATTAGGCTTGAACCAAGAGAACCGATGAGAAGAATTCTGATTGATGATAGGATAAAGAAGCTTGCTGCTGAATACGTGAAGAAACTGCCACTAGTGGTGGGTGATGTAAAAGCAGATTTGCAGATTTTGGCTGATGACTTAAAAAAAAAGTCAACAGAGATTCTGATATGTACACCTGAAGAGGGAAAGAAGGCAAAAGGCAAATCAAGCGTCAGAAAAAAGACGCTGCCCGATGCGATTGAGGCTGCAAATGCAGTGCAACCGCTGAAGGACAAACAGGAGAAATTTAAAGGCGTTAGTCATAAGGGAAGTGAATATCTCAGGGTATCAGTGTATGTTGAGAAGATTGTAGAGAAATATGACAATCTCAATAATATGCTGCCGTCCAAGTATGATGAATGCTTTTCTTATATCAATAGTGCTTTAAAAGGTGTCGCTATAGATGATATTTGGGTAAAGTTTAAAGGAAATAAGGATAAGCGACCACTCTATGAGGTGATAGTTGATGTAATGGGTTACGATAAAGTAAGAGCAGGGTTGATGCCTAACTATGTGAAGATGCTTGAGATTAGATCATGCATTTATTGTAATGCCCAGTTTGCTATGACAACGCTTATAGAGGATGTGCATGAGAAGATAAAGACAGGAAAGAGAGGACGCCCCAAAGAAGCGAGGGTGATACCATTGATGGGCGGTTACTATGAATTGGATCATAATAGGCCAAAGTCGAAATACCCGTTCTTGTGTACAAACTTCTATAACCTACAACCTTGCTGTGGATCATGTAACAAACGTAAATCTGCACAAGACTTGCCATACTCATTATATTATGAAGACGGTGAACCGCATCCCTCCCCGCTTCATTTCGCTATTAGTCCACAGGATGTAATTGCTTTCCAGACAAAAGGAAAGTGTAGAGGAATAAAAGCATATCTTTGTGATGATGAAAAACCAGGCCAGCCTGTCGTAGCAAAGAAAGATGGAACCCTCGCAGAGCGTTTTAACTTTATTTTCGACATAGATAAGATTTATGCTGAACATGAAGATGAAGTAGAAGAATTGCTATGGCGTAATAGGATATATACAAAGGGAATTGTAGATGCTGCGAATCAACAATTTGCAGATTTGGATATTGAGGGATTTGACTTTGACAGATATATTCTTGGAACATACGCCAAGAAGGATGAGGCTTTGAAACGTCCACTTACGGTGATGAAGCAGGATGTCTGGGAGCAGATTATGAAAGTGGAATAGAATATGAGCGTGGAGAAATTAATTGGATCCTGGGAATTGAAAAGTAAGATTGGTAGCGGAGGCAATGGCGAGGTTTGGGAATGCACAGACCAAACAGGAAATGCATTTGCTATGAAAATCCTAACTAAGACAACAGGAGAAGCGTATCAACGATTCTTGGATGAGGTGAAAGTAATGCTTTCTCATCAAGGTGCCGATGGAATGTTGCCAGTGATTGACTTCAATCTTCATGAATTAAATGGCTCAGAGCAGACAGAAAAAGATCTTTACTATGTTATGCCTTTGGCAATTCCTGCAAAAGAACGCTTGTTTGGATGTATCTTTGAAGAGAAATTGAATGCCATCAGGGATATTCTAAAGATGTTATGTCTACTTCATCATCAAGGTATTGCTCACAGGGATATCAAGATTGAAAACATATTGATGTATCAAGAGCACTATGTGTTATCTGATTTTGGACTCGTTTTCTATCAAGATAAACCTCGTGTGACGAAAACCGACGAGCGTATGGGAGCAAGGAGGACATTAGCCCCAGAAATGGAACGGCCTGGCTCAAAGAATGCCGATCCGTTTAAGGCTGATGTATATTCTATTGCGAAAACCATTTGGGTGATACTGACAGAATATCCCGATAGTTTTGAAGGTCAATATAGTAGGAATCAAGTTACCAGACTTGAAGACAATGTAAAGTGTCCAAGAGGCACATATTTTACACCATTAGGAGAATTGCTAGCAGAATGTACAGATGTGCTGCCTGACAATAGACCTAATATTGAACAAGTTTTGGCTAGGTACGAGGAATGGGAGAAAATGCAGGATGATTTTGCAAAAAGTAATCGCAGTCAGTGGGTTGAAGTAATTAAGGCGTTGTTTCCTTATTCAGTTCCGACACATGCCGAATGGACGGATATTAAAGAAATAAAAAATGTGCTCAACATGATTAGTCACTATGACAGTTTGAATCATCTGTTCTTCCCCTCTGGCGGTGGATTAGACTTGGATGCTGTATTTGATTCTTATGAGGAGCATTGCTTAGAAATGGATTTTGGTGGGTTGAGGCAGATCTTCAACCCGAAAATCCTGATCTTCGAATCGATAGGTGAAGATTTGTTGTGGAATTATTTCCGAATGGAGTGTAATCCATTAGAGCCTGCACTTAAATCAACTCCCAAAGACAGTTATGATGAAGGAGTATCAGAGATGTCACCGCTCGAGTATAAGGATTATCGCGTAATGGAAGATGGTGACCTCGCCAAACAAGATGGATATAATGTAACGGACTATTCTCGACAAGTAACTCGCCAATTAAAGGGCAGTTATGTGATATTCAGTAAAAACTCGCTATATAACAGGACTACGGGTACTTATGACGGCAGACATGACAAGATGAGTACTGAAACCTTTAGAGCTTACATCGAAAAAGCATATAATAAATATAAGAAAGCGGAGGATAATGTCTTTCTCAATGACTTTTAAAATCCAATAAAGAATTAATTTTATTAAACTTAGATAGTTTATGGCAATATTTGAACCAAATATTTATATGAGGGAGATTAAAGAACTATATTCCGAGGAACTTGCCTTGTTGAAGCAGATTCGAAGCTATGGGAGAGAACATTCACAAGGTAAAATGGAGCGGGTTGAGAAGGTTAAGTTACTCTTGTTATTTCGTATCTACTCGAATCTGTATTCTTCTCTGCTCTTAACTGTGCAGGTCTTGAAAACTGGAAAGATTTCATTCTTTCAGTTACCGATAGGCTTGTTGTTGCGTTGTTGCTTTACCGATTGTTTGTTCGCCCTATACATACAGCGGGCTGGCAAGGAACGAGCTTACGAGGAACTGGATCTGAGAACAATAGAGTATGCCAACTCAATGTTGGAGCGCAAAGAGGTATACAGAGATCAGGTGAAAAGTACGGGAAAGATACTTGATGATGTCTTTATAGACCATTTGTGGGAGTTGACGATGGAAGACAATTTCTTGGGACTGCTGACACTTGACGACAATCTGGAAGAATTGACGGTAATAAAGCAATCGAAAGGACAACTGAAAGACGCTGGTTTCACTAAACAAAATAGTATTAAGACAAAGGATATTGTTGACTTCTTGGTTGCTATACCTGAACTCAAATCTGTGGCTATGCGATTATATCACTACTTCAAATATTTCTCGCAGTATGAGCATTTCTCAGAAAATGGGCAAGGGGATGTACTTGCATCAATGGAGAAGGATGGTAATGATAACATCCATTTGCCTTCAGCCATTAGGGCACTGGGTGTTGGGATGGAAGAGGTGATGAAGAATAGATTGTCAAAGATGAATAAATAAAGAGGTTAACACAAAATAAGGATATGAGTACATTCGTATTAATGGAACTATGTAAGCAGAGTGGAGTTAAAAATGTTATATATCAACTTTTGGCTCCAAGCATAACTTTAAATCTCGATGAAGTTGAAGAAAATCGCAGCTATGCTGTGATTATCGATAAGGGTATTCGTTATTGTTTGACTGGTAATTCTGGTATATATGATGAAGAAGCCTCCTATGTGTTGTTGACAGATAGAACTCCTACGAAGCAAAAGCTCATTGACAATGAGATCAAGCAGAGAAAGTGGATAAAGCATCCTAATCTAATTGAGGCTTCACCCGATGATGTAATAAATTCATGGGAAAACAGGTTCCACTTCAAACTAGAGAAAAATGAGGCTCATCCCGGATTAAGAAGACCGCAATTAGGTGCTTTGCATGCTTTACTTAGCCATATGCTATCACCTACAGAAACAGCGACAGTGGTGCTGCCAACTGGAACTGGTAAGACAGAAACGATGATGTCTGCTTTAGTAGCAGGCAGGTGTAATAGAGTACTTGTAACTGTGCCGACAAATGCTCTTCGAGGACAATTATTCAATAAGTTCAAAACTTTAGGCATTCTTAAAAAAGCAAAATTTGAAATTGTTGATAAAGAAGCATTATATCCTATAGTAGGGGTTATAACGTCTGCATTTGAAGGGGAAGATCAACTAAAGAGCTTTATTAGACAATGCAATGTGGTGATAACAACAATGCAGATTATTGACCATGCTCCAGAAGAACAGCAGGATGTATATGTGTCATCATTTTCAAATGTGTTTGTTGATGAGGCGCACCATATTGTAGCCACATCATGGAGGAAGTTTTCTGACAGATTCCCAAGACATCAATTGGTTCAATTCACTGCAACGCCGTTCAGAAATGATGGGCAACGACTTGATGGTAAAATAATATTTAACTATCCTTTGCGCCAAGCACAAAAAGATGGTTATTATCGCACTATACATTTCCTGCCAGTCAGGGAATATGGTGAAGAGGCCATTGCTGATAAAGCTATTGCTGAAAAGGCTGTTGAGAAACTAAAAGACGATCAGAAGCGTTACCAGCATATAATGATGGCTCGGTGTGAGACAAAGAGTCGAGCACAGGCAGTCTACAAGATATACAAAGAGTTATGCCCAGAACTAAGAATTGTGTTATTATATTCCGGCTGCCCTGATTATATTGAGAACTATAATAAAGTTCTTAAACGAGATGTAGACATTGTGGTTTGTGTGAATATGCTTGGTGAAGGATTTGATTTGCCAGAACTTAAGATTGCAGCATTCCACGATATCAGAAAAAGCCTGCCAATAACATTGCAATTTTCTGGACGATTTACACGAACTAGCCGTGATGCGGAGTTGGGGGATGCTTCTTTTGTGGCAAATATTGCAGACCTTACAGTTAAGCAGGAACTTGATAGCCTCTATGAAGAAGATGCTGATTGGAATATTCTTTTAGCCGATGCAAATGACAATAAGGTTACAGATGAAAAAGAGTTTAAAGACTTTATTGAAGGATTTAAGTCGGGAACGGATGCCCAAATCCCTGTAAGCAGTATCTACCCAAAGTTTAGTACTGTCGTATATCAGAGCTACGCAAAAGGATGGCACCCTGAGGATTTTTACAAAGGTATTAGAGGCTATGATAAACTTGATTATCAGTCTTATGACATTAATGAAAATGAAAAGCTGCTTGTGGCAGTGATGGCAAAGGAACAGAATGTCGAAGGTATAAAGGTTAAGGATGTAAGGACTATGGCCTGGAGCTATTTGGTGCTGTTTTGGGATGAAAAGAAGAATCTGTTATACATTAACAGCCTAGATAATGCCAGCCTATATCATGAAGTGGCTAAGCATGTAGTAGGGGCTCCGGGGAAAGCCCCAAAGTTAATAAGTGGAGTTGATGTTTTCAAGACCTTCCATAATTTAAAGAGGACAAAATTAAGGAATGTTGGGCTGAAAGTCTATCTTGGGAAAGATATTCGCTTTAGAATGCATGCAGGGCGCGATGTTGAGAATGGGCTATCTCGCATTGAGAAAATGAACAGCGAGAAATCCTTTGTAGTGGGTGATGGTTTTGAGAACGGAGAGAAAACATCCATAGGAGCATCGTACAAAGGGAGAATATGGAGCCTAAGTGGCAATGGAAATATTCTTGCGTTTAAGAATTGGTGTATGGAGCAGGGCGAGAAACTCACAAATCCAAATATCGATGCGAATCAAATACTCAAAGAAACACTGATTCCAAAGATGATTAAAGAAATGCCAGTAGATACAATTCCTTTCAGTATAGATTGGGATGATGAGATGTGGAGAGAGTTAGAGACTCGTTACAGTTTTAAACTGTTAGGATCGGAGTCTTATATGTACAATACTGAAATTGAACTTTGTGAGAATGCTCTAGAAGGGAATAAGGTACGTTTTGCAGTATGTAATGGTGAACAGCATGTGGAGTTTCAGCTAGAGCTGTTTGAAAATAATGAAAATGAGAAGAATAAATTTCCCGACTATAGGATTAAACAATTGACGCATGGTGAGGCTTTGATACAGTTTGGGACGAGGACGCTAAAATTGACAGATTTCTTTGAGAAAGAAGAAAATGTACCGATAATCTATTTCACCGATGGGTCTAGCCTTCGTGGTAATGAGTACATTGTCTTAAGTGCTACACCAACACTCTATGATAAAAACAGCTTGCAAGAGTGGGACTGGGAAGACGTTAATTTGCTTAAAGAATCACAAGGAGTGCGGCCACATCTTAAGACGGATTCTATTCAATACAATGTAATACAAACGCTTGTGCGGCAGGACTACGATATTGTGTATGACGATGACAATGCCGGCGAGATAGCTGATGTAATTACGCTCAAATTAATTGAGAATGAAATTCATGTGGAGTTATATCATTTGAAGTTTGCACATGAAGGTAAGATAACCTCGCAGATTGCAAACTTTTATGAAGTATGTGGACAGGCTCAGAAATCTGCAAATTGGAAATATAAAGAGGCAGAAGAGATGTTGAATCATTTACTGCGTAGGGAGATTAAAAAGAGTAGCAATGGCGACGAATGTTCGAGAATATATAAGGGGACACATGAAAAGTTGATCGAACTGATGAAACTTGCAAAGAGGAAGTTGCCTGTGAAGTATAGCGTCTTTATTGTTCAGCCAGGCGTTTCAAAAGATTCAGCAAGTGATGAAATACTATCGCTTTTGGGTGTAACTGAGAGTTTTCTCAAGGAGCGTACAGGAATAGAACTAAAGGTTATAGTAAATAAAAAGAGTCTATGACGCAAGATGGAAGGTGGAAGTTAAAGTATAATGAAGTGATGTCGTTCATGGAAAAGGAATACCGTAAACTATCCAAGTATTATCCAAAAGAGAAGCTTATGTTCCACTTCATTCATCATAATAGAAAACAGTATAATGTGGGAACGATGAAAGAGGAACGTAAAGTACTCTTTGAAAAGTTGCTGGTGCTGTGTGAAAAGTATAAGAGAATTCACTAGTGTCCACTAAAAATGGACGAGTTGAGAGTGTAAACTAAACTGTGTCAAGCTACAATAAAAGTAGTTTAACACAGTTTAGTTTACACTCTCATGCCAGTATGTATTTGCCAGCAGTTTGATAATTTCAAGACCGTTGCTGATTTCTTTGAATTTGCAGCAAAGTGTATATCACCATTACAGCGTAAGGTTTTAACACATTAAGTATTTACCTTTGCATCCGAATTCTTAAAAATCAGAATTATGGAAACAAAGGAATACTTCGAAAAGGTGATGCAGGACTTTAACCAGAACCGTAGAGGTCGAAACCTGCGTAAGTATTGTAGTGATGAAGGAATCGACTACAAGTGGTTGTCTGAATACAAGAAACAGTACTCTTCTAGCAAGGGTAAGGTAGAGAAGGAAGAAGAACCTTCATTGATACCTCTTCAGGTTATTGATGAACGCTTCTCAGAACAGCCTGTTGTACAGCCAGAGGCAAAGTGGTGCGTAAAGCAACTGGTGATAGCAAGTCCTACTGGAGATGAGTTGGAGATAAAATGTTCAAACTTGGCGGTTGTTGTAGAACTGCTGCGTAAAATGAGTATGTAGTATGCTCAATTTTACGTCACGCACCAATTTCTATATCTGCAGCATCCCAACAGATATGAGAAAAGGAAGAGAAGGATTGGCAACAATAGTCCGTGAGTATTTTCATCGCGCCCCAACGGCCTATGGAGAAGCCTTCATCTTCTATAACAAGAAATATGATACGGTGAAGATCCTTCACTATGACTTGAATGGCTATGTGATTTATCAGAAATGGTTTGATGATGGCAAGATGCTGAAACCAAAGTTTATGGAAATAAAGAGTTGCCATCTTATAACTCGTGAACAAGTGACTTTGCTTGTATCAAATGCCGTTCAATCTAAAATGTATATTTATGATAAATAAAACAGAAGATCCTGACTTTGTTGCCTCTTGGCAGAAAGTTGAGGAGGCTCTAAAGCGTCTTGATGAAAATCAGGTGGAACGTTTGTTCTCAAAGAAACATGCGTCCTTGGCTGATTTTCACCAAGCTCTAATAAAAGAGTTGGAACTAAAGGCTACTGCCTTGGAATCTGCTGTGGCTTCTTTGAAGGACGAGAGTAAGGCAATAATGCAGGAAACCTTAAAAATCAAGTCAGAAACAAAGAAACTTCGTGAGGAAAGAGAACGGATGAATGAAGAATTGTTGCAGAAAAAGCGTGAGCTAGACCAGTTGAAAACTCGCAGGAAATGAGAGAGTTAGCAGATGAAAAATAGTTCAAAAAATAAACGTTCTTTAACTCGTAAAATGCTGATTTCTAGAGATTTTTTTCTATCTTTGCATACATGAAACAGCAAGAGAATATGATATTAAACAAGCTCAATCAGTACAAAAATCTGTACCTTCAGGCGAGCAATGAAAATGCTCACTTGAAACATGCTGTGTCTAAGCATGAGGATGAGTTAGAGGCCAATCGCAAGACGATTGATTCTATGGATAGTCGTATTCTCGAGTTGGAGGAGAATCAAAAAGAATGGGATAAGGAAAAAGCACAACTTCAAAGTCAACGAGACTTTTATAAAAAGGAACGCGATGAAGAGCGTGAGTCTCATTCTCAGACTAAAAAGGAACTGGCAAAAGCCAAGGAGGAAATAACGAAACTCCAAGAGTCCAAGGAAGCCAAGGAACTTAGCGAACAAGCCAATGTGGACTTGCACAGCGTGGTTCTGGTGCTCCAACGCCGTCTCTTCAAGACAAACAGCGATGCTAGTTCCTATATGAAAGGCGAGGTTGAGTTCGATGAACGTCGAATGAACGACATGGAATTCACTGATGTCGTTGACGAAGCTAACAAGTTGGCCAGTGGAATTATTGAGGAAGTTGACCAAACCCCAGTTGACACAGGTAAAGAGCCCAAGTTGCCAAAGTCCGACAAAAGGAAAGAAAAGAAAGACAAAGAGGACAAGCCTAAGCGTAGAAGAAACGTCTTCTCCATCAAGGTGCTTGACTCTATGGGTATTGATACGAGCAACTTGCCTGCAGGCTTCAAGCTAATCCATCGCAAAGACAAGATTACTGGCGAGGACGTTTGGATTGTGAGAATGTACGATTGCTATGCTCCCTTGGCAGGTTGTATCGAGTATGAAATCGGCAGGTTCAATGTTCCTGGACATGATCCGATGTGCAGCAAGCATCCAGACCATATTGTAGGTAAGAATCCATTGCTTCCAAGCTTTGCCCGATTCTACCTTGACATGAAGATACATTATAATGTAAGTGAGAATCGCATCTTGGAGATGCTGAGAGATATGGAGGCATTTATGCCACAGTCCTCGCTCAACAAGTGGATGCACGAGATAATGAAGTGCTTGCGTGAGCGATTGCAAGACCTGATGCTGGAAGTGATAAAGTCATCGATATATACCAACAATGACGAGACTCGTATTTTGGTTCGCAACTTATTGGAAGACAAGCCTGACAAGTACAAAGTGGAGTATATCCATGCCGCCCTCTCCTTGGAGAAGAAGCTGGTTGTCATGCTCTACGGTGAAGGCAGTCGTAGCCATACAATCCCTGAGGAACAAATCTTCGAGCACTCGAACATCAAGTATTTTACGGCAGACAGAGCCAAGCTTTATGATACAGTAGTCAAGAGCATCGAGGAAAAGTATGGTGTGAAGATTACTCGCACGGCTTGCTGGTTCCATGCCCGTCATTACTTCGTGGACGCCTTCATAGCAGACCATCGAGTGAGACCAATCATCAAGCTTATGAACTACCTCTTCTATATAGAGCGAGTTGCAGATGAAAAAGGCAAGACAGGTGAGGCTCGACTAAAGTTCCGCTTGAAGTACAGTCGCTTCGTCGTTCAGTCCATCATGAAGGCATTGCAGAGAATGAAGGACGAGAAGGACGTGAAGAAGTATGGCAAGATGGTGATGCGAGCAGTCAACTACGTGCTTGATGATAAAGAGGCGTTTCAAGTCTTTCTCACTAATGGTGATGTAGAAATCCACAACATAGCCATTGAGCGATGCTTCCGGCATATCGCCATGGGACGTCGCAATTGGGGCAAGGCAGGTAGTCATGAGGCTGCGGAGAACTTAGCTTTTATGTATTCTTTATATGAAAGCTGCAAAATGAACAATTTAAACTTTGGAAGGTATATTGAAGACATCCTTACCCGCATGAAAGATGGGGATAAGGACTATAAGTCTATGCTTCCATGTTACTATGTAGAGAAATCCGATGAGGTGAAGGAGTGCGCTTAGGCAATCCTTCACCCTAAAAACGATAATAAAATAACTTTTTTCGAAAACAGATACGTGTAACTACTTGTAAAATAGTGGGGACGCTGTAATGGTGATATACCAGCAAAGTTAATGAGAAGATAAAATCATATTTATAACTAGTCTTTGCTTTCCTCTGATTCATATAAAATATGTCTTAAGATTAGGCATAAAAAGCATCGTATCAAGGCGGTCCCATCCCGCAAAACATGGCGAAGACCTTTGATGGTCCGCCAACCTTAGAGCGTAGCGGTTCTGAGCACCGAGTAGGGCGGTTTACATCCTTCCTTCTGAGGTTTCTGTCCCCTACAAGGGGAACCGAAGGGGTCGTAAAGACTATTGAGAAGGCTTGGTTAGAGGTGGAGCTCCCTTTGGAAAGGGAGACGGAGGGATTCGAAAAAATACCTTCTTTAATGGGAAAAAGCGATGCCAGTGAGTGCAATGAAAGCTCGCTTTCAAATTGCCGAGTGCAGCTCGCTTTATCAACAAGGAAGGACGGGATGATATGCATGCAAAGCCATTTTGACAATCATGTGATGTAATCAGAATGAATACAACGAACAAAGGGGAACGACCAAAGACTGGTCGTTCCCCTTTGTTCGTTTAGAGGCAATTGTATCAGGTGTATCTGTCATCTCTGATTTTCCCATCAATTATCGGCTTGCGGTAATTGGTGGTGAGGAGGGACTGGTAGATGATGCCAACGCCAAAATACTGGCAACCCTATAAGCTGCAAAAAAGAATAAAAAGAGGGATTTTGTAAAATGAACCAAAATGAACCATATTTCCTGAATCTTTACATGAGAGATACAGAAAAAGCGAAAACTTTCGTTCAATCAACGACTTAGGAAATTATGTACGAAAAGAATAGTAA
>ENA-OYYW01000113-OYYW01000113.1-human-gut-metagenome-genome-assembly--contig:-NODE-113-length-29216-cov-6.010493_pt1 | contig 29216 bp, 28 predicted proteins | sample MGYA00243254_ERZ653459 | MGnify/ENA primary metagenome ERZ653459 (study PRJEB26926, sample SAMN06164952) | human gut metagenome | biome: ENVO:00009003; feature: ENVO:2100002; material: ENVO:00002003...
GAGATGTAGAGAGGTCTCGTGGGCTCGGAGATGTGTATAAGAGACAGGAATAAGGGGAGGTACACCGATGAACGAAAAGCCAACCTTGAACATCGTTCTGGTGGAGCCGCGCATCCCGCAGAACACCGGCAATGTGGCCCGCACCTGTGCCTGCACTGCCTGTCGGCTGCATCTGGTAGGCCCCATGGGCTTTGCCATCGATGATAAAAAGCTCAAGCATGCGGGTCTGGATTACTGGCACTACCTCGACATCAGCTATTACGACAGTCTGGACGAGTTCTTTGCCAAAAACAGCGGCCCCTATTACTATTTTACCACCAAGGCACCGCAGCGCTACACCGATGTGAGCTACCCGGACGGTGCATACCTCGTGTTCGGACGCGAGGATGCCGGCCTGCCCGAAGCCTTGCTTGCCGCCAATCAGGAGCACTGCATCCGAATGCCCATGCGCGACACCTGCCGCAGCCTGAACCTTTCCAACAGCGTGGCCGTGGGCGTGTATGAAGTGCTGCGCCAGTGGGACTTTCCGGAGCTTTTGGACCACGGACACTTACGAGACTACGAATGGAAATGAGGGACATTATGAGCAAGATCGCGATCCTGACCGATTCCTCCTGCGATATCCCGCAGGAGATGGCCGAAAAATACGGCATCGACATCATGAGCTTCCACATCCTGCTGGACGATGTGGACTACGTGGAGCGTGAAAGCTGCACCAACACCGAATTTTACGATAAGATGCGTGCCGCTAAGGGCGTGCCCTCCACTGCCGCCATCACCCCCATCCAGTTCTGCGAAAAATACTGCCAGTACGTGGACGAGGGCTATACCGATGTCATTCATGTACCCATCAACAAATCCGGCTCTTCCACCTACAATAACGCCCTCATGGCACAGGGGATGCTGCGGGAAGAGCGCCCGGAGCACCACTTGAAGATCCATCTGCTGGACCCCCACACCTATTCCATGGTGTTCGGCTGGTATCTGTGCGAAATGGCCCGCAAGCTGAAGAACGGCGCAGAGATCAGCCATGTGATCCGGGAGTTTGAAAAGCAGATGGACTGCATGGAGATCGTTCTGGGCCCCTACAGCCTGAAGCAGATGAAAAAGAGCGGACGCATCTCTGCCGCTGCTGCTGTTATGGGCGAGCTGATGGGCATTCGTCCCATCATCACCCTGATCGACGGCAAGACCAAGGTGGAAGCCAAGGTACGCGGCGATGACAAGGTGGTGCCCGCCATGGTGGAGCTGGCGCTGCGGCGCACCGGCTTTGCGCCGGAGCAGGCCGTCATCATCGGTGACCGGCTCTACACCGACATCGCCTGCGGCGTCAATGCCGGGATCGACAGCATCTTCGTGCTGTCCGGTGAGGGTACGGAGGCGGACATCGCCCAATACGGCATCCATCCCACGTGGATCTTTTCTGATATCGCGGCTCTGTACCGCCAATTGGAGGAAACGCTATGAAACTCAACTACAAACGCACCATCATGGTAGGCTTTGCCTTCTTCCTGATCTGCTCCTTCTGGCAGGCCTACGACAACACCATCCCCCTGATCCTGACCAACAAGTTCGGCATGAGCCAGACATGGTCGGGCGTCATCATGGCGCTGGACAACGTGCTGGCGCTGTTCATGCTGCCCCTGTTCGGCCACATCTCCGACAAATGCACCAGCCGCCACGGACGCCGGACGCCCTTCATCGTCATCGGCACCCTCATCGCCGCGGTGGCGCTGGTCTGCCTGTCCTTCGTGGACAACGCCCAGCTGAAGAACCTGCGGGACGTGTCCGCCATCGACGACCCCGCCGCCCTGACCGCCATCTACCGGGAGGAGAAGGACGCCACACTGCTGACTCCCTCCGGCGAGAAGTTTATCCTCGGCCAGAGGTTCACGGAGGAGGAGTTCACCGCCATCCGCAGCCAGATCGTCAGCGGCGAGTCCACCGTCACCAACCCGGACTACACCAACTATGTGGTGCCCGCCCGGCAGGCCTGCGCGTGGCAGATGACGGCGGAGCATCCCTCCACGCTGATCTTCTTCGTGGTGCTGCTGCTTATCATCCTCGTATCCATGGCCACATTCCGCTCCCCCGCCGTGGCGCTGATGCCCGACGTGACCCTCAAGCCCCTGCGCTCCAAGGCCAACGCCATCATCAACCTGATGGGCTCCGCCGGCGGCATTCTGGTGCTGGCGCTGGGCATGGTGTTCGCCACCTCCGCCGTCCGCAACAGCCTGATGAGCTATACCGGCTATTTCGGCGTCATCGCGGCGCTGATGCTGGCGGCGTTGGTGATCTTCCTGCTCACCGTCCGGGAGCCGGAGTGGGCCAGAGAGATGCAGGAGCAGGCTGTGGCTGCCGGTCTGGAGGAGCAGGCCGAGGCCGACGACCCCACCGCAAGCCGCAAGCTGTCCGCCGACGAGGTCAAGAGCCTGATCTTCATCCTGCTGAGCATCGTGCTTTGGTTCTTCGGCTACAACGCCGTTACCAGCAAGTACTCCGTCTACGCCAGCAACATCCTGCACAAGGACTATAACCTGACCCTCATCATCGCGCAGGCCGCCGCCATCGTGGCGTATCTGCCTGTGGGCTTCGTCGCCAGCAAGGTGGGCCGCAAAAAGACCATTCTGGCGGGCGTGGTGATGCTCACCACCTCCTTCACCGTGGCAGCCTTCCTGAATGCCGACAGCCCCACCGTGCTGATGAACGCCATGTTCGCGCTGGCCGGCATCGGCTGGGCCACCATCAACGTCAACTCCTTCCCCATGGTGGTGGAGCTGGCCTCCGGCGGCGACGTGGGCAAGTACACCGGCTTTTACTACACCGCCTCCATGGCGGCGCAGGTGGCCACCCCCATGGTGTCCGGCCTGCTGATGGATCAGTTCGGTATGCACGTTCTGTTCCCCTATGCCGCCGTGTTCACGGCGCTGGCGTTCTTCACCATGCTCATGGTGAAGCATGGTGACAGCAAGCCCGAGGCTACGGTCGGCATTGAAGTTCTGGAAGATCTGGAGGCGGATTGATATGATAACTGTATATATTCTGTTGGGACTTTTGGTGCTGCTGGGCCTGCTGTATGTGCTGTGCCTGCGCTGCCGCCGCCGCAAGGACTGGGAGCGCTTCCGCAAGTGGCGCTTCGCCCACCGCGGCTTCCACGATAAGCCCCGTATCCCCGAAAACTCCCTGCCCGCCTTCCGCCGCGCCGTCCAGTGCGGCTTCGGCGCGGAGCTGGACGTCCATCTCATGAAGGACGGCCGTCTGGCGGTCATCCACGACGCCTCCCTGCTGCGCACCGCCGGTGTGGACGTGCAGATCGAGGATCTGACGGCAGAGGAGCTGAAGAGCTACAGGCTGGAGGGTACGGAGCACCATATCCCCCTGCTGGACGAGGTGCTGCCCATCTTCGCGGGCAAGGCGCCCCTGATCGTGGAGCTGAAGGCCGAGCGGGGCAACGCCGAGGCGCTGGCCGCCGCCGTCTGCAAGCTGCTGGACAAGCACCACGTCACCTACTGTATCGAGTCCTTTGACCCCCGCTGCCTCATGTGGCTGTGGGCCAACCGCCCCGACGTGGTGCGCGGTCAGCTCTCCGAAAACTTCCGGCGTCACGGCGATGGGACGAACCTGCCCGGCGTGGTACGCTGGGTACTGAGCAACCTGCTGCTCAACGCCCGCACCCGGCCCGACTTCATCGCCTACCGCTATGAGGATCGGAAATGCCTGTCCCTCCGGCTGTGCCGCAGTCTGTACGGCGCGCAGGAGTTCAGCTGGACCATCCGCTCCAAGGAGACCATGGACGCCGCCGAGAAGGACGGCGCGATGGTCATCTTTGAGTGCTTCGATCCGAGGGGGTGACCGTCGATGAGAGTCATCACCGGTACTGCCCGCGGCAGAGTATTGAAGGAATTGATGGGCATGGAGACCCGCCCCACCACCGGCAAGGTGAAGGAGAGCCTGTTCTCCATCATCCAATTCGACATTGAGGGCCGCCGTGTGCTGGATCTGTTTGCCGGCACCGGTCAGCTGGGCATCGAGGCCCTGAGCCGGGGCGCGGCGGAGTGTGTGTTTGTGGAGCGGCGCAGCGACGCTGTCCATCTCGTTCAGGAGAATCTGGCGCTCTGCAAGCTGACCGACCGCGCCCATGTCCGGCAGGGCGACGCCCTCGCCTATCTCCGCAGCGGCGAGAAGTTTGATCTGGTCTTTCTGGACCCGCCCTATGCCTCCGGCCTGCTGGAGCAGGCGCTGACGGATATCGCAGCGTTTGACATTTGCCGTCAGCATGGTATAATTGTGGCGGAAAGTGCCGTGGAAACAGTTTTGCCCGCACTTCCGCCACCCTATCAGCTGTACCGCGAGTACCGGTACGGCAAAATCAAGCTGACGGTGTTCCATCGCGGCGGAAATGAGGACTGACCCATGAAGATCGCCATTTATCCCGGCAGCTTTGACCCCATCACACTGGGGCATCTGGACATCATCCGCCGGGGTGCGGCCTGCTTTGACAAGCTGTATGTCTGCGTCATGGTCAACTGCGAGAAAAAGCTGCCCATGTTCACGCCGGAGCGCCGGCTGGAGCTGATCCGCCGCAGCGTGGCGGACATCCCCAACGTGGAGGTAGAGAACTGGAGCGGCCTGCTGGCGGACTACGCCCGGGAAAAGGGCGCCCATATCCTGCTCAAGGGTGTGCGCAACGCCACCGACTGGGACATGGAGCTGCAAATGTCCCGCATCAATCAGGGCATCCTGCCGGGACTGGAGACGCTGCTGCTGCCCGCCAGCGCGGACTATGAGCATTTCAGCTCCACCATGGCCCGGGAGATGATCCGTTACGGCCAGCCTCTGGAAAAATATGTACCGGCGCCCATCGCCGAGGAATTGGAAAAAATGCGGGGCTGACGTCCTGCCAAAAACAGAGAAAGGAACGAGGGATCTATGGAAGAAAAGGATGTACAGCGCCTGCTGGATATGCTCTACGGCATGATCGACGAGGCCAAGAGCGCCGCTTTCAGCTCCGACAAATGCATCATCAACCGCGACGAAGCCCTGGATCTGCTGGACGAGATCCGCGCCAAGCTCCCGCTGGAGCTGAAGAAGGCCCGCGAGCTCATCGCCGCCCGCAGTGAGTATGTGGCGGGCGCCAAGAAAGAGGTAGAAAAGATGCTGCGTCAGGCGGAGCTGGACGCCAAGGTCATTGTCTCCGAGAGCGAGACGATCCAGATGGCCCGCCAGAAGAGCAGCGAGATCCTCCGCCGCGCCGAGGAACGCACCCGTGAGCTGTATCATGTGGCCAACACCTATACGGAGGACGCTCTGCGCCGCACGGAGGAGGCCATCCAGATGGCGCTCAGCGAGGTGCAGGAATCCCGCGTGCGCTTCCGTGCCGCCAGTCAGGAGCAGATGCAGGCCCAGCGTGCCGAGCTGAACCGCACCAGCGCCGCCGAGGAATCCCCCAAGGCGCCGGAGGACGCCCAGTAACACACCTGTCCTCTTGTGGAAAAATCGACAAATTTCTCCACCGTATTTCTACGATTTTCACAAATCAATAGTATCTTGTGGCGAGCAAACCCGGTAGACACAAAATATTGTGTCTACCGGGTTTTTGTGCGTTTTGCCATCGAACATACGTTTTAAGAAATGTGCCTTTTTGCCTGTTTTTTGGAAGTTTTTTCCGCTTTTTGGAGGGATCTGGGTGGAAACTTCTTCTTGCAACTTCATAACGCATTATGTATACTAACCATGTGAGTGGTGAATTGTGGGGGTAGTGCCCCCATTTGTGGGGGATCGTCCCACAGTTTTCCACATTCCCCCGATTTTTTCTTGAGAGGAGGCGGCCCCATGACCGGTCAATTCAGCCATAATATCGACGCCAAGGGCCGCCTGTTTATCCCCGCCTCCCTCCGCAAGGAGCTGGGGCAGACCTTCCACGTTACCGTGGGACAGGATCACTGCCTGTCCGTCTACTCCGACGAGAGCTGGGCGGCCTTCATGGCCAAGCTGAAGGAGCTGTCCTACAACGAGGTGAAAAAGCTCCGCGCCCTGTTCGCCTACGCGGCGGACTGCGAGCCGGACTCGCAGGGCCGCATCCTCATCCCCGCCAAGCTGCGGGAGTATGCGGGACTGACCAAGGAGGTCGTGGTGGTGGGCAGCTTCGACCGCGCCGAGATCTGGAGCGCCGAGCGCTGGGCCGCCATCGAAAACGAGGCCTTCTCCACCGGCGCGCTGGAGCAGGCCATGGCGGAAATGGGGCTGTAAACCATGTGTGACCACATCCACGAAAAGGACTACGGCCACAAGCCCGTTCTCCTGCACGAATGTCTGGACGCGCTGGCCATCCGGCCGGATGGCGTCTATGTGGACGGTACGCTGGGCCGCGCCGGTCACTCGCTGGAGATCGTCCGCCGCCTGACTGCGGGCGGGCGGCTCATCGGCATCGACCGGGATCAGACCGCCATCGACGCCGCCCGGGATCGTCTGGCGTCCTATCTGGATCGCGTGACCCTTGTCCACAGCAACTTTGACCGTATCGGCGATATCCTCGCCGACCTCCATATCCCCGGCGTGGACGGGATGCTCTTCGATCTGGGCGTCTCCTCCCCCCAGCTGGACGACGCCGCACGGGGCTTTTCCTATATGCACGACGCCCCGCTGGATATGCGCATGGACCGCACGGCGTCCCTCACCGCGCGGGACGTGGTGAACGACTGGCCCTATGAGGAGCTGCGCCGCATCCTCTACGACTTCGGCGAGGAGCGCTGCGCCCCTGCCATCGCCCGCCGCATCGTGCAGGCCCGGGAGCAGGCTCCCATTGAAACAACGCTCCAGCTGGTGGACATCATCAAGTCCGCCATGCCCCCCGCCGCCCTGCGGGAGAAGCAGCACCCCGCCAAGCGGAGCTTTCAGGCCATCCGCATCGCCGTCAACGGCGAGCTGGACGCCCTGCCCCCCATGCTGGAGGCCGCCGTGTCCCACCTGAACGCAGGCGGACGGCTGGCTGTCATCTCCTTCCACTCGTTGGAGGATCGCATCATCAAAAAGACCATGCAGGAGCTGGCCACCGGCTGCACCTGCCCGCCCGAATTCCCCGTCTGTGTCTGCGGCAAAAAGCCGAAGATCCGTCTGGTCAGCCGCAAGCCCATCGTATCCGGTGAGGCGGAGCTGGCTGAAAATCCCCGGGCCCGCAGCGCCAAGCTGCGCGTCGCGGAAAAGCTCTGACCGAGCGCCACATTCTTAGGAGAGGAGTGACCGTCCCATGGCAAGTCCCCACCGCAAAAACGCCGTCTATGGCAACCTGGCATACGATCTGGACGCCCTGGTACGGGAGCGCCAGTTAGAGGAAGCCGGCAAGCTGCCCCAGAAGAAGCAGCCCGCCGTGCAGGAGCAGCCTCTCCCCCGCCGTCAGACCCAGAGCCGCACGGCGGCACGGCCCTCCCCGCTGGTGGTGGGCGGCATCGTGGTGCTGCTGGTCATGGTGGTAGCGCTGATGCTGGGCTATGTCACGCTCACCGACGTATCCGGCAGCGTGTCGTCCATCAAACGGGAGATCGCCGATCTGGACGAGCAGCACATCGCCCTGCTGACGGAGTATGAAAAGACCTTCGATCTGGCCACCGTCAAGGCGGCGGCCGAGGCCGCCGGTATGTCCAAGCCCACCAGCGGTCAGATCCAGTATATCGACCTGTCCGGCAGCGACAGCGTCACGCTCTACAAGGCCGATAGCAGCGGCGCGCTGGACGGGCTGCTGGATTCACTGGAGCGGGGCTGGAGCTATGTGCTGGAATATTTCCGCTGACAGCGGCCATATCATGAGGCAGTGAGGAGTAAGAAGGCGACTTCTTGCTCCTTGCTTGGTATTCGAGAACCCGCGCGGCGTCTAATAAACCGTGCCGCGCCCTACCTTCGGAGGCAGAAAACGTGTCAAATCCCAATCGTAAAGATGAAAATATCCGCCGTGCCAACCGGGTCATCCAGACCCGGTCCTTCGTGCTGATGCTCCTCATGGGCGTCGGTATGTTCGTGCTGCTGTTTTTCCAGCTGTTCGACCTGCAGATCGTCCGCCACGAGGAGCTGCAAAGCAAGGCGGTGAACCAGCAGACCCGCCGCACGGTGGTCACCGCCTCCCGCGGCACCATCTACGACCGCACCGGCAATATCATGGCCATCTCCGCCAGTGCCGAGACCATCATCCTCTCCCCGCTGGAGATCGACAGAGCCGTCAACGACAAGGACGCTCCCGTGTCGTGGACAAAGGACACGCTGGCCGCCGGCCTTGCCGAGCTGCTGGACGGTGACGCCGCCGCCATCCGCAAGCGTATGGACAACACCAAGTCCCAGTACGAGGTGATCAAGCTCCGCGCCGAGGAGGACACCGCCAACGCCGTCCGCGCCTACATCAACGAGAATAAGATCGTGGGCGTCCATCTGGTGGCGGACGCCAAGCGCTACTACCCCTACGGCTCGCTGGCCTCCCACGTCATCGGCTTCGTGGGCGACGACAACACCGGCCTGTACGGGCTGGAGGCCCGCTACGAGCAGGAGCTGGAGGGGCAGAGCGGAATGGTGGTGTCCACCAAGGACAACGCCGGCAACGACATGATGTACGCCTACGAGCAGTATTTTGCCGCCCAGAACGGCAGCGATCTGACACTGACGCTGGACACCACCATCCAGTATTATCTGGAAAAGGGTCTGGACACCATGACGGATAAGTTTGCCGCCGCCAACGGCGCCACCGGCATCATCATGGATGCAAAGACCGGGGGCATTCTGGCCATGGCCTCCTCCCCCAGCTACGACCTGAACGACTTCGCCGCCGTACAGGACAAGACCCTGCGGGAGCGGATGGAGCGGGGCGAGAGCACGCTGGCGGAGATGCAGCTGCTCCAGTGGCGCAACAAGGCGCTGAACGACACCTATGAGCCCGGCTCCACCTTCAAGATCCTGACGCTGGCCGCCGCGCTGGAGGAGGGCGTCATCGACAAGAACACCACCGTCAACTGCAACGGCTACGTGAATATCTCCAACTACACCATCCACTGCTCCAACAAGGCGGGACACGGTCTGCAAACACTGGTCCAGTCTGTGGGAAATTCCTGCAACCCCGCCTTCATCTCCTATGGACTGAAGCTGGGCAACGCCAAATTCTACGACTACATGAGATCCTTCGGCCTGATGGACGGCACCGGCATCGATCTGGGCGGCGAGGCCACCGGCATCTTCGCCGATCCCTCCAGCTTCACCCAGCTGGATCTGGCCTGCTACTCCTTCGGTCAGAACTTCAACGTTACGCCTCTCGCCCTCATCACGGCGCAGGCCGCCTGCATCAACGGCGGCTATCTCCACACGCCCTATCTGGTGGAGCGCATCACCGACTCCAACGGCAGCGTCACCTACCAGCACGACAGCACCCCTGTCCGGCAGGTCATCAGCGAGGAGACCTCCGCCACCGTCCGGGAGTGTCTGGAGTATGTGGTGGCCCACGGCACCGGCAAAAACGGGCAGGTGGCGGGTTACCGCATCGGCGGCAAGACCGGTACGGCCGATAAGGGGCAGAGCGGCGACGTGGTGGTGTCCTTCCTGTGCTTTGCACCGGCGGATGACCCGCAGGTCATTATGCTGCTGACCATGGATACCCCCAGCCGCTATACCGGCACCTACGTCTCCGGCGGCAACATGGCGGCGCCCATCGCCAGCTCCATCATGTCCGAGGTCCTGCCCTATCTGGGCGTGGAGCCCAGCTACTCCGCCGAGGAGCTGCTGGGTATGGACACCACCGTTCCCAATGTCATCGGTATGTCCGTGGAGGAGGCCAAGAGCAAGCTCTCCGAACGGGGTCTTGCCTGCAAGCTCCATGGCGACGGGCAGACCATCACCGACCAGACCCCCGCCGGCGGCGCTATCATCCCCGGCAAGTCCGCCGTGATCCTGTACGCCGGTACGGATAAATCCACCGCCAAGTGCAAGGTTCCCTACCTCATCGGCAAGACGCCCTCCGAGGCCAATACCGCCGCCACCGGCGCGGGACTGTTCATCCGCTTCTCCGGCGCCACCGCCAGCGAGTCCTCCGCCGTCCGGGTACTGTCCCAGACCATCGAGGCCGGCACGGAGGTGGAGGCCGGTACGGTCATCACCGTCCAGCTGGGCGATACCTCCGTTACGGACTAAAGCGCACGAAATTCACACAGCACCGCACAGAATTCCCTTTTCTACGCAATTTCTGCCTGCTATAATGGGGCAAAATGCTGCAAAGGAGACTATTTCTATGAAACTCAACGACATTCTCAACGGCCTGACGATTCTGGAGGCCACCGCCGACCTGAACGTCGACATCACCGATGTCTGCTACGACTCCCGGCAAGCCGTGGAGGGCGGCCTGTTTGTCGCCATCGCCGGCGCGGCCACCGACGGCCACAAGTATATCCCCATGGTGCAGGAAAAGGGCGCCGCCTGCGTGGTCTGCCAGCAGGTGCCGGACTGCGGCATCCCCTATGTGCTGGTGGAGGACTCCCGCCGGGCGCTGGCGGTCATCGCCTGCAACTGGTTTGACCACCCCTCCCGGGAGATGACCATGGTCGGCGTCACCGGCACCAGCGGCAAGACCACCTCCACCTACCTCATCAAGAGCATTCTGGAGCAGAAGGCCGGTGCCAAGGTGGGTCTCATCGGCACCATCCAGAACATGATCGGCAGCGAGGTGCTCCACACGGAGCGCACCACGCCGGAGTCCTTCGAGCTGCAAAAGCTGCTGCGCCGGATGTCCGACGCCGGCTGCACCCACGCCGTCATGGAGGTATCCTCCCACGCGCTGGTGCTGGACCGGGTCTACGGCATCCGCTTTGCCGTGGGTATTTTTACCAATCTCAGTCAGGATCATCTGGATTTCCACCGCACCATGGAGGAATATTGCGACGCCAAGGCTATTTTGTTTGACCGCTGCGACATCGGCGTGTATAATGCCGATGATCCGTGGCATACCCGGCTGCTGCAAAACGCCAAATGCCCCCGGAAATTCTCCTACGCCATCCACGCCGACGCGGATCTGAAGGCCAAGTCCGTACAGCTCCACCCCGGCAGCGTGGCGTTCGATGCCGAGGCGGACACGGAGTGGGCGCATGTGCAGGTGGGGATCCCCGCCCAGTTCACCGTCTACAACGCGCTGGACGCCATGGCGTGCTGCTGGAATCTGGGTGTGCCGCTGGTGGAGTGCGCCGACGCGCTGGCCCGGAACCACGGCGTCAAGGGCCGCATGGAGATCATCCCCACCCCCGGCAAGGACTACACCATTCTCAACGACTACTCCCACAAGCCCGACGCGCTGGAGAACGTGCTGGAGTCGGTGAACGGCTTTGCCAAGGGCCGCACCGTGGTGCTGTTCGGCTGCGGCGGCGACCGGGATAAGACGAAGCGCCCCGTCATGGGCGGCATCGCCGCACGGCTGGCGGACTTTGTCATCGTCACCAGCGACAACCCCCGCACCGAGGAGCCGCAGGCGATCATCGACGACATTCTGGTGGGTATGCAGGACACCGACACGCCCTATGTGGCCATCCCTGACCGGGTGGAGGCCATCCACTACGCCATGGATCACGCCCAGAGCGGCGACGTCATCATTCTGGCCGGCAAGGGCCACGAGGACTATCAGGAGAGCAACCACGTCCACTATCCCATGGATGAGCGGGTCATCGTGGCGGAGCACCTGAAGGAAATGCAGAAATAAAGAAAAGACCTCCGCAGTACGCGGAGGGAAGGAGCGAGTAAGTATGGGTTTTATGGAGATCGTGCTGCCGCTGGTGGTCAGCTTTGTCATCACCGCCGCGGCGGGCCGGCTGCTGATCCCGGCGCTGCGGCGGCTGAAGGCCGGGCAGTCCATCAAGGAGATCGGCCCCACGTGGCACATGACGAAGCAGGGTACCCCCACCATGGGCGGTGTGATGTTCATCATCGGCATCGGCATCACCATTCTGGCGCTGGGGTGGCGGCACATGATGGCAGGCGAGTTTGCCCATCTGTACGTCTATCTCTTCGCGCTGGTGTTCGGCGCCATCGGATTTATCGACGACTATCAGAAGGTGAAGCACCACCACAACACCGGCTTGACGGCGCTGCAAAAGTTTGCCTTGCAGCTGGCGGCGGCGGTGGCGTTTCTGTGTCTGATGCGGCTTGAGGGACTGCTGACCCCCAATCTCTATATTCCCTTCTGGAACACCCATCTGGTGCTGCCGTGGCCGGTGTACCTCATCTTCGCCGCCTTCGTCATCGTGGGTACGGTGAACGCCGTCAACATCACCGACGGTCTGGACGGTCTCAGCACCAGCGTCACCATCCCCGTGGCGGTCTTTTTCACGGTCATGGCGGTGGTCTGGCCGGGCTTTGCCCAGCTTGGCACGTTTTCCGCCGCTATGGTAGGCGGTCTGGCAGGCTTCCTGCTGTATAACCACTACCCCGCCAAGGTGTTCATGGGTGACACCGGCTCCCTGTTTCTGGGCGGCGCGGTGGCGGCGCTGGCATTTGCCTACGATATGCCGCTGGTGCTGCTGCTGGTGGGCATCGTCTATATCTGCGAGACCCTGTCGGATATCATTCAGGTGACATACTTCAAGCTGACCCACGGCAAGCGCATCTTCAAGATGGCGCCGCTGCACCATCACTTCGAGATGTGCGGCTGGAAGGAGACGAAGATCGTGGCGGTGTTCTCTACCGTCAGCGCACTGTTCTGTCTGCTGGCCTACTTCGCCGTGTACCAGCGCTTCAGCTTCTAAAAAAAACACTACGCAGTCGGGAGAGGAGGGACAGCCGTGACCCGCGACGAATACCGGGCGCAGAAGGCCGCCAAGGAGCGGATGCGCCGGACGGAGCAAAAGCACAAGCAGGCTGCCAAGGGCTCCATGGACATTCCCTTTCTCATCCTGACGCTGCTGCTGACGGTGGTCGGCCTGATCATGCTGTTCTCCGCCAGCTTTCCCCGCGCCTACTACGACACAGGGGACGGCACCTTCTACTTCAAGCGGCAGGCACTGTTCGCTGCGGTGGGTCTGGTGACCATGTTTGTGGTGGGCAAGATCAACTACCAGCGCTGGCGGGGCGCATCCCGCATACTGGTGGGTCTGGCGCTTTTCCTGCTGATCCTGGTCATTATCCCCCACAACCCACTGGCCATCACCGCCAACAGAGCCACCCGCTGGCTGGGCATCAAGGGCGTGTTCCAGTTCCAGCCGTCGGAGATCGCCAAGCTGGCGGTCATCGTCTACTTCTCCGACACCATCTCAAAAAAACGGGAGAAAATGCTGACGTGGCGGCAGGGCATCCTGCCCTATGCGGCGCTGCTGGGCGTCATCTCCGTGCTGATGATGCTGGAGCCCCACCTGTCCGGCACGGTGCTGATCCTGTGTACCGGCGCGGTGCTGATGATCGTCGGCGGTATTCAGGCCTGGCTGGTAGCCGCCGGTGTCGGCGGCGTGGGTGCTGTGGGCTTTCTGTTTGTCAAGCTGGCGGAAAAGGGCATCATCAAGTACGGCTCCGCCCGTATCGCCATGTGGCACGACCCGTGGCTGGACTACTCCGGCGACGGCTATCAGCTGGCGCAGAGCCTGATCACCATCGGCTCCGGCGGACTGCTGGGCGTGGGATTGGGACGCAGCCGCCAGAAGTTCCTGTACCTGCCTGAGCAGTACAACGACTTCATCTTCTCCGTGGTGTGCGAGGAGCTGGGTCTGATCGGCGCCTGCGTCATCATGCTCATCTTCGCCCTGCTGATCCTGCGGGGCTTCTGGATCGCCCTCCACGCACGCGACCGGTTCGGTGCGCTGCTGGTGGTGGGTATCATGACCCACCTTGCCTTGCAGACCTTCCTGAATATCGCGGTGGTGTCCGGCTTCGTGCCCACCACCGGTATCTCCCTGCCCTTCTTCAGCTATGGCGGCACGGCACTGTGCTTGCAGCTGGTGGAAATGGGCATCGTACTCAGCGTATCCCGGCAGATCCCCGCGCCCAAGGCGGGATAACGCCTCACGGCGGCAAAATCCGACAACAAACCGTATCTTTTTGTCAAAAAATTACGGAACGTATACAAAAACAGCAAGAGGAGTTTGCAATGAGAGTCATTTTCACCTGCGGAGGCACCGCGGGACACGTCAATCCGGCGCTGGCGCTGGCAGGGCTTATGCGGCAGCGCGATCCCCAGACCGCCGTGCTGTTCGTGGGTACGCCCGACGGCATGGAACGGGAGCTGGCGGCCAAGGCAGGCTACGACTACGCCGCCGTAGAGGTCAGCAGCTTCCGCCGCTCCATGAAGCCGGAGGCGGTGCGCCACAACCTCCACGCAGTAGGTGCGCTGGTTCGCTCGCGGAAGACCGCCAAGGCCATCCTGCGGGAGTTCAAGCCCGATCTGGTGGTGGGTACCGGCGGCTACGCCAGCTTCCCCATGGTACGGGCGGCGTCGCTGGCCCACATTCCCACGGCGGTGCATGAGAGCAATTCTGTGCCCGGCTTGACCACCAAGATGCTGGAGGAGTTCGCAGACGTCATCATGGTGGGGTTTGAGGACTGCCGGCAGCACTACCGCCACCCGGAGCGCATCATGGTCACCGGCACCCCGGTGCGGGGCGACTTCTTCACCAAAACGCCGGAGGAGGCCCGGCAGGAGTTGGGCTTTGACGACGGGCGGCCTGTTGTGGTATCCTTTTGGGGGAGTCTGGGCGCCAGCCATATGAATGAGGCCATGCTGGACTTCTTCGAGGAGGAGCGAAAAAATGGCTTCCCCTTCCACCATATCCACGCCGTCGGCAAGGGTGGCTGGCCGGCAATGGAAAGTGCTTTACAGCAGCGCGGGCTGAACGACTGCCCCGCGCTGGATGTGCGGCAGTATATCTACAACATGGCCACGGTGATGCGCGGCGCCGATCTGGTGATCTGCCGGGCGGGCGCCTCCACCATCAGTGAGCTGACGGCGCTGGGGATGCCCGCCATCATGGTGCCGTCCCCCTACGTCACCAACAACCATCAGGAGAAGAACGCCCGCCTACTGGAGGCCCACGGCGGCGCGGAGGTGCTGCTGGAGCGCGAGGCCAACGGCGCGGCGCTGTACCGTGCCGCAGCGGACATCCTGCGCTCCCCCGACAAGCAGGCGCGGATGAAGCAGGGTATGCTCTCGCTGGGCATCCCCGACGCCACGGAGCGGATCTACGAGACGGTCATGGCGCTGGTCAAGTAAGCATATTCACACCCTGCCCTGTCCCCTCATACAATGTCGTACAGCGACTATGAAGGGCGGGAGGGGTTTTATGGGGTCTATCACCATAGAGGGAGGCCACCGGCTGGGCGGCGACGTAACGGTGCAGGGGGCCAAGAACAGCGTGCTGCCTATTCTGGCGGCCACGCTGCTGTGCAGCGGTGAATGCCGCATCCGGCGGTGTCCGCATCTGAGCGATGTGGACGCGGCGGCGGATATCCTGCGGTACTTAGGGTGCAAGGTGGACTGGTCGGACGGCGACCTGCTGGTGGACAGCCGGGTGCTGACACGGTGCGATATCCCCCAGACGCTGATGCGGCGGATGCGCTCATCGGTCATCTTTTTGGGGGCGATCCTGGCACGCTGCGGCTGGGCGGAGCTGAGCTATCCCGGCGGCTGCGAGCTGGGGCCGCGGCCTATCGATCTGCATCTGGCGGCGCTGCGGACGCTGGGCGCGTCCATCGAGGAGCGCGGCGGCAAGCTGTACTGTCAGGCGCGGCATCTGACCGGCGGGCAGATCGTGCTGGCCATCCCCAGCGTCGGCGCCACGGAAAACGCCATGCTGGCGGCCTGCGGCGCGGAGGGTGTCACCGTCATCACCAACGCAGCGCGGGAGCCGGAGATCGTGGACCTACAGGATTTTCTGTGTGCCTGCGGCGCGGAGGTGCGGGGCGCGGGCGGCTCGGTCATCACCGTGGAGGGCAAACGGCCGCTCCACGGGTGCAGCCACCGGGTCATTGCAGATCGGATCGTGGCCGCCACCTACCTGTGCGCGGGAGCGGCGGCCGGCGGCGATATCCTGCTGCGGCAGGCAGACTGCCGGCATCTGGCCACCGTGACCACCGCCTTGCAGCAGGCGGGCTGCCGCATCGACTGCGGCGAGGAGGGTATCCGGCTGCGCAGCGAGGGGCGCTTGCAGGCGGTAACGCCGGTACGCACCGCCCCCTATCCGGGGTTCCCCACCGACTGTCAGGCCATTCTGATGGCGGCGCTGCTGCGAAGCCGCGGGACCACAGTCTTTGTGGAGAATATTTTCGAGAGCCGCTACCGCCATGTGGCGGAGCTGCAGCGCATGGGCGCGGACATCCGGGTAGAGGGCCGGGTGGCGGTGGTGTGCGGCGTGGAGCGGCTCCACGGGGCGGACGTATTATCCGCCGACCTGCGGGGCGGGGCGGCGCTGGTCATCGCGGCCTTGCAGGCGGAGGGACAGTCCTCCATACATCGGACACATCACATCCAGCGCGGCTACGCGGATCTCACCGGCGATCTGGCGCGGTTGGGCGCCCGTATCCGGGCAGACGGCAAGTAAGGAGTTTCAGGTCATGGCACAACGCAGACGGTACAATCGCAAACGGCGGCGGGGAAGCTTTGCCTTCCTCTATAAGCTGCTGGCCTTTGTGCTGATCTGCGGCGCCATCGGCCTTGCACTGGCCATGTTTTTCAAGGTCGAGGATATCGAGGTCAATGGCAACAGCCGCTACTCCAAGGAGCAGATCGTGGCGGCGGCGGAGGTCAAGCCTGGGGACAACCTGTTCCTGCTGAACAAGTACGACGCCGCGGCCCGTATCCGCCAACAGCTCCCCTATGTGGAGACGGTACAGTTCCGGCGGGTGCTGCCCAACAGGCTGGTGGTGCAGGTCACGGAGTGCCGGGATCCGGTGGCCATCAAGCAGGACGGCACGGTGTACCTGCTGTGCAACAAGGGGAACATCGTGGACACCGTCAGCGCCGCCAAGTGGAGCCAGTACATCCAGATCGAGGGGCTGACGCTGCTGGACCCGCAGGTGGGCAGCAAGGCACGGGCCTCCGCCACCCAGCAGATGGTGCTGGAGCGGCTGCTGGAGATACTGACGCTGCTGGAGGAAAAGGGGATGCTGCATCAGGTGCAGGTCATTGACCTGTCCGACGCATCCCGCATCACCATGCGGTATATGAGCCGGTTCGATGTGCAGTTTTTGTGGGACGCGGACTTCGACTACAAGCTGGATTATCTGGCGGCGGTGGTGGACAGGCTGGAGGACAACGAAAAGGGCTCCATCGACATGACGCAGGAGGGAAAAGCCAGCTTTATCCCCGGGTAACGGGAAAAAGATAAGCAAATTCCGCGGGAACACTTGACGGGTCTTTGATTCCGTAATACAATACAAGATATAGCATTCACGCACAGAGAAACTGTCTTTTCGATACAAATTGTGGCAGGAGGAACCAACATGGCTTTTGGATTGGAAACCGGGCCGGAAAACGTCGTCAGCATCAAGGTAGTCGGCGTTGGCGGCGGCGGCAATAACGTGGTCAACCGCATGGTGCGCTCCGGCGCACAGGGCGTGGACTTTGTGGCAGTCAACACGGACAAGCAGGCGCTGAACGCCTCCAGTGCGAACTATAAAATTCAGATCGGCGAGAAGCTCACCGGCGGCAAGGGCGCCGGCTCCAACCCCGAGGTGGGCCGCAAGGCCGCCGAGGAGAGCCGCAACCAGATCGCCAAGGCGCTGGAGAGCACCGACATGGTGTTCATCACCGCCGGTATGGGCGGCGGCACCGGCACCGGCGCGGCGCCGGTAGTGGCGGAGATCGCCCGCGAGGCGGGCATCCTCACCGTGGGCGTGGTGACGAAGCCCTTCGGCTTTGAGGGGCGGCGGCGCATGACCCAGGCGGAGCAGGGCATTGAGGAGCTGCGCAGCAAGGTGGACTCGCTGGTCATCATCCCCAACGAGCGTCTGAAGTACGCCACCGACCAGAAGATCACGTTTGCCAACGCCTTTGAGATCGCCGACGATGTGCTGCGTCAGGCTGTGCAGTCCATCTCCGACCTGATCCGCGACACCGGCTTTATCAATCTGGACTTTGCCGACGTGACCGCCATCATGAAGGATGCCGGTCTGGCCCACATGGGCGTGGGCCGCGCTGCCGGCAAGGGCAAGGCCGAGGAGGCCGCCCGTATGGCCATCTCCTCCCCCCTGCTGGAGACCTCCATCAACGGCGCAAAGGGCGTGCTCATCAATGTCACCGGCTCCATGGACATCGGTCTGGAGGAGGTGGAGCAGGCCGCCACGCTGGTGCAGCAGGCCGTGCATCCCGACGCACTTACCATCTTCGGCGCCACCTTCGACGAGACGCTGGATGACGAGATCCGCGTCACCGTCATCGCCACCGGCTTCGACGAGGAGCAGCAGGAGGCGCGCATCCTCTCCACTCCCGCTGCGGAGGCGGAGAAAAAGCCCGCGCTTCAGCCTCTGGACGAGGTGCAGGGTGAGCGGGCGCAGGACGAGATGGACAAGTCCTTCGATGAGATCCTGCGGATCTTCAACAAGGACAAGTTCTGAGAAAACAACATACACAGGCTCTCCGGCGTTGCCGGAGAGCCTGTTTTACGGCGCTTGCAGGGGGTAGTCCGTCTGCAAATGCCCCCGGTAAAGCAGGTATCCCCGCTTCCCGCGCCGCAGCAAAGCTCCACGCGCTACGCAAATCCCTAATGCCTGGTATTCTCCCCTTGACAACGAGGGCTTTGCATGGTATCATGTCAAAAATTCTGGATTTTTGGAGGAGTGTGAGGAAATTGTCGTTGGTTTTCGGGGATGCTTTTGCCGTACAGCGGGACACCTTTTCCGGCAATGATTTTCCTATTTCCGCTGGGGATGGTGTTTCTATCAGCGGGCATGATCTTTCCGATTTTGTTGTTTTACCTGGCTTTGTTGATGTACACGTACATCTTCGGGAGCCAGGTTTTTCTTATAAGGAGACGATCCGCACCGGCACGCTGGCGGCTGCGCGGGGCGGCTACACCACCGTCTGCGCCATGCCCAACCTGAACCCCGTGCCGGACAGTGCGGCGCACTTACAGGCGCAGCTCGACCTCATCCGCGCAGGCGCCGCCATCCGCGTTCTGCCCTACGGCGCGATCACCGTGGGACAGCAGGGCGCGGAGCTGGCCGCGCTGGAGGAGCTGGCGCCGTATGTGGTCGCCTTCTCCGACGACGGACGAGGGGTGCAGAACGACGACATGATGCGCCGCGCCATGCGGAAGGCCAAGGAGCTGGGCAAGCTCATCGTGGCTCACTGCGAGGACAACTCGCTGCTGCGGGGCGGCTACATCCACGACGGGGCGTATGCCCGCGCCCACGGTCACCGGGGCATCTGCTCGGAGAGCGAGTGGCGGCAGATCCAGCGGGATCTGGCGCTGGTGCGGGAGACAGGCTGCGGCTACCACGTCTGCCACATCTCCACCAAGGAGAGCGTGGATCTGATCCGGCGCGCCAAGGCGGAGGGGCTGGATGTGACCTGCGAGACCGCCCCCCACTATCTGCTGCTGGACGACGCCATGCTGGAGGAGGACGGCCGCTTTAAGATGAATCCCCCGCTGCGGGACAAGTCCGACCGGGAGGCGCTGCTGGCGGGGCTGGCAGACGGCACCATCGACATGATCGCCACCGACCACGCGCCCCACAGCGCGGAGGAAAAGAGCCGCGGCCTTGAGAAAAGCGCCATGGGCATCGTGGGCCTTGAGACGGCCTTCCCCCTGCTGTACACCTACCTTGTCAAGCCCGGTGTTCTCTCCCTCGACAAGCTGGTGGCGCTGCTGCACACCAATCCCTGCCGCCGCTTCGGTATCCCCACCGGCGGGACGGACTGCACAGCCCGCGACTTTACGGTATTCGATCTGCACGCGGCATACACCATCGACCCGGAGGAATTCCAGTCCATGGGACGTGCCACGCCCTTTACCGGATGGTCGGTACAGGGCCGCTGCCTGCTGACCGTGGCGGGCGGCAAGGTCGCCTGGCGCGACGAAACACTCTGCACAGGAGGATCCCACACATGAAGCAGGTATCACTGCACATTTTAGAAAATACGGCGCTGGCGCAGGGCATCTACCGCCTGCGGCTGGGCGGCGACGTCTCCGCTGTCACCGACCCCGGCCAGTTTGTCAACATCAAGCTAAACGGCTTCTTTCTCCGCCGCCCCATCTCCGTGTGCGACTGGCAGGACGGAGAGCTGACGCTGATCTATAAGGTACTGGGCCGGGGCACGGCGCAGATGGCCACGCTGCCCGTCGGCGCAGCACTGGATGTGCTCACCGGCCTTGGCAACGGCTACGACCTGTCCCCCGCCGGGGAAGCCCCCCTGCTGGTGGGCGGCGGCGTGGGCATCCCGCCCCTGTACGGCCTTGCCAAGCGCCTGACGGCGCAGGGCAAGCGCGTCACGGCGGTGCTGGGCTTCAACTGCGCCGCGGAACAGTTCCTCGTGGAGAATTTCCGGGCGCTGGGTGTAAAGGTGATCGTCCTGACAGCCGACGGCAGCGCCGGTGTGCGCGGCCTCGTCACCGACGGCATGGCGCTGGCGCAGGGTTACAGCTACCTGTACACCTGCGGGCCGGAGGCCATGCTCCGGGCAGTGTATGACCGCTGCGCCACCTCCGGGCAGTTCAGCTTTGAGGAGCGCATGGGCTGCGGCTTCGGCGCGTGCATGGGCTGCTCCTGCCAGACGAAATACGGCAGCAAGCGCATCTGCACCGACGGCCCCGTGCTGGTAAAGGAGGAGATCATATGGTAACGACATCGGTGAACCTCTGCGGCATCACGCTGGACAACCCCATCATCCCCGCCAGCGGCACCTTCGGCTTCGGGCAGGAATTTGCCAAGCTCTACGACATCAATATACTGGGTACGTTCTCCTTCAAGGGAACGACCCGCGAGCCCCGGTTCGGGAACCCCACGCCCCGCATCGCGGAGTATGCCGGCGGCCTGCTGAACGCGGTGGGTCTGCAAAACCCCGGCATTGACGCGGTGATCGCCCACGAGCTGCCCCAGCTCAAGGAGATCTTCCACAAGCCGGTGATGGCCAATGTCAGCGGCTTCTCCATTGACGAGTACACCGAGGTCTGCCGCCGGCTGGATGAGGAGGCGCAGGTGGGCTGGATCGAGGTCAATATCTCCTGCCCCAACGTCCATGGCGGCGGCGCCGCCTTCGGCGCGGCGCCGGAGACCGCCGCCGCGGTGACGCGGGCGGTGCGGGCTGTGACGAAAAAGCCCATTATCATGAAGCTCTCCCCCGCTGCGGCGGATATTGCCGCCGTGGCCAAGGCCTGTGAGGAGGCCGGTGCCGACGGCGTCAGCCTGATCAACACCCTGCCGGGTATGCGCATCGACCTGAAGCGCCGCCGTCCCCTGCTGGCCAACGGCACCGGCGGTATGTCCGGGCCGGGGATCTTCCCGCTGGCCGTCCGGATGGTGTATCAGGTCTACGAGGCGGTACGCATCCCCATCGTGGGCATGGGCGGCGTCTCCTGCGCGGAGGACGTGGTGGAGCTGATGCTGGCGGGCGCCACGGCGGTAGGCGTGGGCGCTGCCAATCTGGTGGATCCCTACGCCTGCAAAAACATCATCGAAGCGCTGCCATCCACCTTGGCGGCTTACGGCATACAGGACATCAAAGATATCATAGGAGGTGCCCACCATGGGTAAGGACGTTATCATCGCATTGGATTTCGACAGCAAGGAAAAGACGCTGGCTTTTCTGGATCGCTTTACCGGCGAAAAGCCCTTTGTCAAGATCGGCATGGAGCTTTTCTACGCCGAGGGGCCGCAGGTAGTGCGGGATATCCGCGCGCGCGGACATAAGATCTTCCTCGACCTGAAGCTCCACGACATCCCCAACACCGTGAAAAAGGCCATGGCCGCCCTGTCCGCGCTGGACGTGGACATCGTGAACCTCCACGCTGCGGGGACGCAGGCCATGATGACCGCCGCGCTGGAGGGGCTGACCCGTCCCGACGGTACCCGCCCGCTGCTCATCGCCGTGACGCAGCTGACCTCCACGGAGCAGGCGCGCATGGAGCAGGAGCTGCTGATCCACGAGCCCATGGAGCAGGTGGTGCTGCACTACGCGGAGAACGCGGCCAAGGCCGGTCTGGACGGCGTGGTCTGCTCCCCCCGCGAGGCCGGGATCATCCATGAGCGCTGCGGCGCGGGCTTTTTGACCGTGACCCCCGGCGTGCGCTTTGCCGATGCCGCCGGTGACGACCAGAAGCGCGTCACCACCCCCGCCGAGGCCAAGGCCATCGGTGCGGACTACATCGTGGTGGGCCGCCCCATCACCCAGGCGAATGACCCGGTGGCCGCCTATACGCGCTGCAAAGCAGAATTTGTGGACTGAGCTGTAGGAAAGGAGACACGATCACTATGGAAATGAACCGTCAAGTCGCCAGAGGGCTGCTGTCGATCAGCGCCGTGTTCCTGCGTCCGCAGGAGCCCTTCACATGGGCCAGCGGCATCAAGAGCCCCATCTACTGTGACAACCGTCTGATCCTCACCGCGCCCGAGGTGCGGACGCTGGTGGAGAACGCCATTGCCGACACCGTCAAGCGGGAGTTTCCCGAGGCGGAGGTGCTGATGGGTACCGCCACGGCGGGCATCGCCCACGCCGCCATCGCCGCCCACCTGCTGGGGATGCCCATGGGCTATGTCCGCTCCGGCAGCAAGGATCACGGCCGCAAGAACCAGATCGAGGGCCGCTTGGAGAAGGGCCAGAAGGTGGTGGTCATTGAGGATCTCATCTCCACCGCCGGCAGCGCGCTGGACGCCGTGGAGGCGCTGCGCACCGCAGGCGCCGAGGTGCTGGGCATCGTGAGCATCTTCACCTACGGCATGAAGAAGGGTCTCGAGCGTCTGGCCGCTGCCGGCATCCGGAACGTGAGTTTGACCGATCTGGATACCATCGCCCGCGAGGGCGCCGACGCCGGCTATATTGCGGAGACGGACGTTGCACGGCTGCTGGCCTTCCGCGACGACCCGTCCGATGAAACATGGATCACTAAAGGAGGTACCAACTGATATGGAACATCTTATTGACATTATGCAGCTCTCCACCCAGGAGATCGACGAGCTGGTGAGCACCGCCACCGACATCATCGAAAACCCTGCCAAGTACGCCCACAAGTGCGACGGGCGTATTCTGGCCACCCTGTTCTTTGAGCCCTCTACCCGCACGCGCCTGAGCTTCGAGAGCGCCATGCTGTCTCTGGGCGGCAAGGTGCTGGGCTTTTCCTCCGCCAACAGCTCCTCCGCCGCCAAGGGCGAGAGCGTGTCGGATACCATCCGTACCGTCAGCTGCTACAGCGACATCATCGCCATGCGCCACCCCAAGGAGGGCGCGCCGCTGGTGGCGACCAGGCGCTCCATGGTGCCTATCATCAATGCCGGTGACGGCGGTCACAACCACCCCACCCAGACGCTGACCGACCTTTTGACCATCCACAAGGAGAAGGGCCGCTTCGACGGGCTGACCATCGGCCTGTGCGGCGACCTGAAGTTCGGCCGCACCGTCCACTCTCTGGTGGCCGCCATGAGCCGCTATGAGAACGTGCGCTTCGTGCTGATCTCCCCGGAGGAGCTGAAGCTCCCCCGCTACGTGAAGGAGCAGTACATCAAGAAGAACAACATCCCCTACACCCAGTCCACCTCTCTGGAGGCGGTCATGCCGGAGCTGGACATCCTGTACATGACCCGCGTACAGCGCGAGCGCTTCTTCAATGAGGAGGATTACCTCCGGCTGAAGGACAGCTATATTCTGACCCCGGAGAAGCTGCACAACGCCAAGGAGGATCTGTGCATCCTGCACCCGCTGCCCCGTGTCAACGAGATCTCCGTGGCGGTGGATGACGATCCCCGCGCCTGCTACTTCAAGCAGGTGCAGAACGGCAAGTACATCCGTATGGCGCTGATCCTCAAGCTGCTGCATATCAACTGAGAAAGGACGTGTACCGATATGATTATTGACTCTATCCAGAACGGTATCGTGATCGACCATATCACCTCCGGCAAGTCCATGGAGCTGTATAATATTCTGGGTCTGGCCGACCTGAACTGCACCGTTGCCATCCTGAAAAACGTGACCAGCGACAAGCTGGGCCGCAAGGACATCATCAAGATCGACCGTGAGATGGATCTGGACTGGGATCTCATCGGCTTTGTGGATCCCTCCATCACCGTGAACATCATCCGCGACGGCAAGCTGGCGGAAAAGCGCACCCTGAAGCTGCCCGAGCGTATCCGGGGCGTGCTCACCTGCCACAACCCCCGCTGCATCACCTCCGTGGAGCAGGAGCTGCCCCAGGAGTTCGTGCTGACCGACCGGGAAAAGCACACCTACCGCTGCATCTACTGCGAGACGGAGGCCAAGTAACTCCCGCGTCGCCGGTTTCTATCCAATAAGAACAGCAAAAAAGAATGACAGTGCCAGATGGCACTGTCATTCTTTTTTCATCGTAAGCCCCGCTACCGGGTGAAAAAGCGGAAGGCCGTCCACTGGCGCAGCGCCTCACCCGCCCGCAGGATGGGGCTGGGGAACGCCGGGCAGTTCACCGCGTTGGGGAAATGCTGGGTCTCCAGACACACGCCCTGCGCCGGGCCGTAGACCGCGCCGTCTTTTCCGACGCGCTCCGTCAGCCAGCCCGCCGTGTAGAGCTGCATCCCCTCCATGGAGGTGGTCATCGCCAGGCCGATGCCGGTGGCGGGACACCACAGCTCCGCCGCAGGCTGTTCCCCGCCGGAGAGTACATAGTTGTGGTCATACCCCCTGCCGCCGTTGAAGGCCTCATCGTGGAGGCGGCTCTCCAGCGCGGTGGGTGTTCGGAGATCCAACAGCGTCCCCTCCACGCTTGCCAGCGTCCCTGTGGGGACGTTGCCGCTGTCGGTAGGGGTATAGCGGTCGGCCCGCACTGTCAGCACATGGCCGCCCACCTCGCCGTTGTCGTGGCCACCCAGATTGAAATAGGCGTGGTTCGTCAGATTGACCACGGTGTCCTTCTCCGCCGCCGCCCGGTACTCTATGGTGAGCGTACCGTCTGCCAGGCGGTAGGTGACCTCCACACGGACGATACCGGGGAAGCCCTCCTCCCCGTCAGGGGAGGTGTAGGTAAACGTGACCGCGTTCTCGGCGCAGGTGAAGTCCCACAGCTTCTTGTGGAAGCCCTCGACGCCGCCATGGAGGCAGTTCTCCCCCTCGTTGGCCGTCACATGGTACATTGTGCCGTCGATGGTGAACCGCGCCCCGCCGATGCGGTTGGCGCAGCGGCCGATGGTGCCGCCCAGACAGGCGTCCAGCTCCCGGTAGCTCTCCACATCGTCATAGCCCAAGCAGATATCCGTCATGCAGCCCTCTCTGTCCGGCACGCGGAGGGCGCGGATGGCCGCGCCGTAGGGCAGCAGCTCCACGGCGCACCTGCCGTCGGAAAGCTCGATGAGGGGGACATCCCTGCCGTCCAGCACGCCAAAGGGTATCAGTCGGTACATACCTCAGCCCTCATAGCCGTTGGGGTGGCCGCTGTGCCACGCCCACGCGTCGGAGATGATCTCCTCCAGCCCGCGGACAGGCTGCCAGCCCAGCACCTCCACCGCCTTCTTGTGGGAGGCGATCAGCACGGAGGGGTCGCCGGCACGGCGGGGCTCCACCTTGGCTGGGATCTCCCGGCCGGTGACGCGGCGGGCGGTGTCGATGATCTCCCGGACGGAGTAGCCGTTGCCGCTGCCCAGATTGAACACGTCGCTCTTGCCGCCCCGATCCAGATACTCCAGCGCCAGCAGGTGTGCCTCCGCCAGATCCTTCACATGGATATAGTCCCGCACGCAGGTGCCGTCCGGCGTGGGGTAGTCCTCGCCGAAGATGCCGATATGGCCGCGCTGTCCCAGCGCCGTCTTCATCACAAGTGGAATCAGGTGGGACTCGGGGTTATGATCCTCGCCGATGCCCGCCTCGGTGTCGGAGCCGGCGGCGTTGAAGTAGCGCAGCGCCGCATACCGGATGCCGTAGGCGCCGTCGCACCACTTGAGCATATTCTCAATGGCCAGCTTGGTGGCGCCGTAGGGGTTGGTAGGCTCGGTGCGGTCGCTCTCCTCGATGGGCTGCTTCTCCGGCTCGCCGTAGGTGGCCGCCGTGGAGGAGAACACGATCTTGTCCACGCCGTGGGCCTTCATGGCGTTCAGCAGGGACACCGCGCCCTCCACGTTGTTGCCGTAGTATTTCAGGGGGTCGGTCACGCTCTCGCCCACCAGAGAGAAGGCGGCGAAGTTGATGACGCCGTCGATCTTGTTCTCCGTGAACAGGCGGTCGAGGAACGCAGCATCCCGCAGATCGCCGACATAGAGCTTACGAGCGCCCTTGACGGCCTGCCAGTGGCCGGTGCGCAGGTTGTCCGCCACCACCACCTCATAACCGCGTTTGACCAGCATAGCCACCATGTGGCTGCCGATATAGCCGGCGCCGCCGGCCACCAAAATGGTTTTCATATACACATCCTCCTCGTTTTTATACGCTGTGGATAAATCTCAAAAACGCCTCCCGGCCCTCCGGCGTACACTTGTAGACACCGGCGTGCTCCAGCACGGCGGCGAACACCGCGCCTACCTCCCGCCGCAGGAGCTCCTCGGCATTGTCCGCCGTGAAGGTATAGCGGGTCTTCAGCTCGTCCGCCCAATCCGCGTGCTTGCGCAGCGTCTCGTCCTGCCGCAGATCGTCGCCGCGCACCAGAGCCTGCGCCACGCCGTGCAGCTCGTCCCTCAGCCGGGCGGGCAGCACCGCAAGACCCATGACCTCGATGAGGCCGATGTTCTCCTTCTTGATGTGGTGCAGCTCCTGATGGGGATGGTAGACGCCGAGAGGATACTCCTCCGTGGTGATGTTGTTGCGCAGCACCAGATCCAGCTCAAACTGGCCCTCCCGCATACGGGCGATGGGGGTGATGGTGTTATGCATCTCGCCGTTCGTCTCCGCGAAAATAAAGGCCGCCTCGTCCGTATAACCCCGCCACGCGGCGAGGATGCGGTCCGCCAGCTCCACCAGACGCTGGTCGTCGGCGCAGCGCAGACGGATCACGGACATGGGCCACTTGACGATGCCCGCCTCCACATCCGGGAAGTCCCGGAAGGCCACCGGCTGCTCAATCGGCGCCCGCTCCATGGCGAAGGTGTAGCAGCCGCCCTGAAAGTGGTCGTGGCTCAGGATGGAGCCGCCCACGATGGGAAGATCGGCGTTGCTGCCCACGAAGTAGTGAGGGAACTGCTTGACGAAGTCCAGCAGCTTGCGGAAGGTGGCCTTCTCGATTTTCATGGGGGTGTGACGGCCGTTAAAGACGATGCAATGCTCGTTGTAGTAGACATAGGGGCTGTACTGGAGGAACCAGTCCTCCCCATTGATGGTGACGGGAATGACCCGGTGATTCTGCCGGGCGGGGTGGTTGATCCGTCCCGCATACCCCTCGTTCTCCTTGCAGAGCAGGCACTTGGGGTAGCCGCTCTGGGGCGCCGCCTTAGCCGCGGCGATGGCGCGGGGATCCCTCTCCGGCTTGGAGAGATTGATGGTGATATCCATATCGCCGTAGGCGGTAGCGGCCTGCCACTTCACATCCCGTGCGATGCGGTAGCGCCGGATATAGTCGGTGTCCTGACTGAACCGGTACAGCCAGTCTGTGGCCTCCTTCGGGGACGCCTGATACCGTTGGGAAAACGCCTGTATGACCTGCGAGGGCCGGGGCATCAAGCGCCCCATCAGCGCCGTGTCGAACAGGTCGCGGCTGGTAACGTCGTCGTGGATCAGCCCCCGCGCCGCCGCGTCGTCCAGCAGCACCCGCAGGATATCCTCCAGCGGCCGCTCCTGCGTCTCCTGCGGCTCCTCCCAGCTATCCAGCCGCATGGCCTCCAGCAGGGCGTTTACCGCCCATGTGCGGTCGCTTTCCTCGATCAGTCCCGTGCGGACTGCGTAGCCCACCAGATCCTTGATGGCTTGGTCTCTCATGCTCCGTTCTCCTTATCCCAATCTGACGCCGCCGGCGGGACGGATCATCACCGTGTGGCAGCGGCCCTGCCCCAGCACCGCCTCCGTTTTTTCCTTGAAGCTGTCCAGCTGCTCCAGCGGCACAAAGGCCTGCGCCGTACCGCCGAAGCCGCCGCCGTGAACGCGCACGGCGCCCCGGTCAGCCAGCAGCGCCTCGCACAGGGCGATGGTCACCATCAGCTCCTGCGCGGCGGTGCTGCCGGTGGGGACGATGTTCTGCAAATACATGGCGGAGGAGCGCCCGGACTCCCGCACCAGTGTCAAAAACCGGTCAAAGTCGCCCTGCTCCAGCGCCTCTTTTTCCGCCTTGGCGCGGCGGTTCTCCGCATAGACGTGGAAGGCGCGGTTCACGGCGCGGTCGCCCGCCGCCGCTCTGACCTGAGGCAGCCGCGTCAGGAAGTCCGCCTCCGGCACCTCCCGCAGCACATCCTTGCCGAACACGCGGCACACCGCCCGCAGCTCATCGGTGATGGCGCGGTACTCGTCTGTCAGTCCCTCGTGACCGGCGCCGGAGTCCAGAATGCACAAGGCGTAGCCGTAGGCGTGGAGATCCACGTCCAGCTTCTCCACTACCGGCCGGGCCGTATCCGCAAAGTCGATGGATACCACGCCGCCCACCGAGGAGGCCATCTGATCCATCAGGCCGCAGGGCTTTCCGAAGAACACGTTCTCCGCGTACTGGCCGATCTGGGCCAGCTCCACCGCCGTGCAATGCCCCTCCCAGAACAGCTCGTTGAGCATGGTGCCGATCAGCACCTCATAGGCGGCAGAGGAGCTGAGACCGCTGCCCTTGGGGACAGTAGAGGTCATGTAGACATCCAGGCCCTTGCCCGCCAGATCGCAGCCCAGCTCGCTCATGCGGGCGGCCACGCCCCGGATCAGCGCCGCGGAGGTGTTGACCTCCTCCGCCTGCGGCGTCAGTTGGCAGAGCGCCACCTCCGTCATGGGGTAGCCCTGCGACAGCACGCGGATAACGCCGCTGTCGTTGGGCGCCGCCGCCGCCAGAATGTCCAGATCCACGGCGGCCGCCAGCACACAGCCGTGCTGATGGTCCGTGTGGTTGCCGCCGATCTCCGTGCGGCCGGGCGCGCTGAACAGCGCCTCCGCCGGACGGTCAAAGGTCTTGTAAAAGCCCTCCATTACCTGTCTCTTATACACATCTGACGCTGCC
>ENA-OYYW01000139-OYYW01000139.1-human-gut-metagenome-genome-assembly--contig:-NODE-139-length-26347-cov-37.363457_pt1 | contig 26347 bp, 18 predicted proteins | sample MGYA00243254_ERZ653459 | MGnify/ENA primary metagenome ERZ653459 (study PRJEB26926, sample SAMN06164952) | human gut metagenome | biome: ENVO:00009003; feature: ENVO:2100002; material: ENVO:00002003...
TTAATATAAGTTATTGATTTACAGACGATTAAATGTTAATTTAACGCAGTATTGTAAAGAAGAAAGGCTTATTTCTGTGCTTCGTGAATATTATGAGCAGATAGTGGGTATAGAAAAGGATTATCGTCTTTCAAAGGTAAGTCAGGTTGCTGCATTTATGTATGGTATGGATGGTATTCATATCCATTATGGAGATGGATTGCAAGAAATGTCGGGTATTCAAGATCATACTTTTAGCGTATTGGTGGCTAACCCTCCATATTCTGTATCTGGCTTTTTGGAAACATTACCTGAGGAGGATAGAGAACGATATACATTGAACAATTATATTAGCAATATAGAGAAGAATAACTCTATAGAGACATTCTTTATTGAGCGTGCTGCCCAACTCTTGAAGTCGGGTGGTGTGGCTGCTATTGTCCTGCCTGCTTCAGTTTTGTCCGGAACTGGATTGTATATGTATACTCGTGAAATTCTTTTGAAGAATTTTGATGTTGTTGGAATTTGTTGTTTCGATAAAAAAACATTTGGACAAACTTCGACTAGAACTATAACTTTGTTCTTACGTCGTAAGGACTTAGAACCTGATTTCGCAAAACATTTGGATAATCGTATTGAGTCTTGGTTTACTGGTAATACATCTGATGATACTTACTATAAGGATTCTGATAAGATTAATTCTTATATAGAGCGAATGGGGTATAAGAAAGAGGATTATCGCAAGTTTCTAAATGGGGAATTGACCGAATCATTTATGGAATCAGAAATGGTAAAAGATTATTTAAAGGCTCTTAATATAAAGAAACAGACCAGTAATGCAAATTCTATCGGATTAAATTCTCGTGCAAAGAAAGTGCGTGATGAGGCACAAAAGTTTATAAAAAGTCGTAGTTATAAAGATTTGACTCCTGCAGGTAAACTACAGGAAGAGCTGCGCTTTACTCTTCGTTTTATTCGTGAGATAGAGAAAGAAAAGCTTAATTATTTCTTATTGGCGGCTTCTAATCCTCAACCTGTATTGCTTGTTCAGAGTCCAACTGATAAGGATCAAGAAAAAAGTTTTTTGGGCTACGAATGGAGTAATCGAAAAGGTGATGAGGGAATTCATTATTTGAATACTGGTAAACTGAAAAAAGCATCTTCTGACGATGAAGATGCAGATGATGATACTATTCGACAAATAAAAGGTGTAAATGGAATTTCTACACCTTTATTTAACCCTATGGATATCAATGATGTAAGTAAAATTAATTCGTTGGTAAGAGCTAATTTTAACAAAGAAAACCTTGAATTGAATGAAGGTATTTCAAAGTTTGTAAGCATGGGAAATCTTGTTGATATGATGGATTTTTCAAGGGTTATATTTACGAAAGAAATAAAAACTTCTTTTTTAACCAAACAGATCTTTTTTGATGATGAAAAGTTTGAAATGAAAGCTTTAGCTACTATTGCGACATTCATCCAAAGAGGGAAAAATCCTGTGTATGGTGAAGAAGGAATACAGGTAATAAAGTCGGGGCAAGCAAGAGGAGGAATTGAATTCGATTTCTCTAAAGTATATTTTGCCACAAATTATGATTCTGAAGATAAGCGAATTTTAAAAAAAGGTGATATCTTGATAAATTCGACTGGCGTAGGTACAGCAGGCCGCGTTACCCTATTTGATTTGAATGGTAAATATGTAGTAGATAATCATATCACCATTTTAAGAACGAAGAATGGTGTGGATAATTTATATGTATTTTATACTTTGGCATATGGAATAGGTTTTAAGAATATAGAAGCGATGGCTGCTGGAACTAGTGGACAAATCGAATTGTCTGTTTCTACGATTCAAAATATTAAAATTCCACTTCCTCCAATAGATATTCAAAAGAAAATCGTGGAGGAATGTGAGAAGATAGACCAGGTGGTTACGAAGAATAAAGAAATGATTCGTGAAATGCAAACCAATATGGAAGCTATTATTTCTTCTTTGGAGGGATTACGTCAACCTTTAAAGACAATTATGTGTTATGGTAAGGAACGGATAAGTTATTCTGCAATAACGCCAGAAACATATGTTAGTACAGATAATATGGAGCAGAATTGTGAGGGAATTGTTCCTTATAACGGAACACCTAATGTTAATACGATTGTTGCTTATCAAAAGGGTGATATTCTTTTATCGAATATTCGTCCTTATCTAAAAAAGTTATGGTTGGCTAATTGCAATGGTGGTTGTTCTCCTGATGTGTTGGTGTTGCATAACAATCGACCTGCTCAGGTAGATTCTTCTTTTATTTATTATTCGTTGCGTAGGCAGGGATTTTTTGACTTTATCATGTCTGATATTAAAGGAATGAAAATGCCTCGTGGCAAAAAAGAGACTATTGAAAAATTTGAAATCATTCTTCCTTCCTTAGATAAACAAAAAGAAGTTGTCGAAAAGATGAGCAAGATAGATGAAGAAATCTCAAAGGCTAAGCAGTACGTTGCCAATGCTTACTCTGCCAAGCAAGCCATCTTGGACAAATATTTAAAGTAACGAAACTATGAATAAAGAGAATATTGGTTACGTTTATATCCTCACCAATCCGAGCTTTCGCGAGGATTGGGTGAAGATAGGAAAGAGTTCCCGGCCAGTGGATGTCCGATCGAAGGAACTTGATAATACGGCTGTACCTCTGCCTTTCGAAATCTTTGCAACCATGAAGACTGCAAAGTATAATGAGGTGGAGAAGTTGGTGCATAAAACGATAGATCGTTTGACGGATTTGCGTATCCGGCAGAACCGAGAGTTCTTCAATGTCGATCCACAAATAGCCCTGGATATCTTCAAAGATATTGCTCAAACCATAGATGATGCGGTGGTTACGGAGTATGAGGATAATAAGCCAAAGGTTTCTAATGAGCCGAAAGCGCAGAAAGATGTGGAGAAAAATCACAAACGACCACGTTTTAAGTTTAGCATGGTTGGTATTAAAATAGGTGAGATAGTTACTTTTGTTCCAACTGGTATTGAGGTTAGAGTGGCAAGTGATGATACGGTGGAGTATCAGAACAGAATCTACAAACTCTCTCCTTTTGTAGGAACTTTCTTGCCGATAGAGAAACAAACTCCTTCTGGCGCATATCAAGGAGCTAAGTACTTTTCCTATAAAGGTAAGGTACTTGACGAATTGAGAAAAGAGAAAGAGCTTTAGTCAAAATATATAAACGAGACTTCTTGGCATTCAAAACAAGAAGTCTCGTTTATATATTATGGAAGTCTCAGACTTTTCCCATTTTCTTTCATTTACGCCAATCTCAGTCTCAGCGAATTAAGCACTACGCTTACACTTGAGAAGGCCATCAGGGCACTTGCCCACATCGGGGTTATTTGGAAATCAATGCCGAAGATATGAAGGACGCCGGCTGCCAACGGGATGCAGATGATGTTGTAGATGAACGCCCAGAAGAGATTCTGCCAAATCATGTGAACCGTCTTCTTGCTCAGTTTTACGGCTTCCGGAAGCGACAAGAGGTCATCGCTCATCAGCGTAATTTGCGCCACATCCATCGCCACATCCGTTCCCTTTCCTATCGCCATACTCACGTTGGCAAGGGCCAGGGCCTGGGTGTCGTTGATTCCGTCGCCCACCATCGCTACCTGCTTGCCTTCGTCCTGAAGTTTCTTTACCAAAGCCTGCTTGTCGCCAGGCAGCACCTTGCTCTGGTAATGCTTGATGCTGGCTTTCTCTGCCCAGTAGTGAGCCGCTTCCTCCTTGTCGCCACTCATCATATAGACCTCTATTCCCCTTTTCTGCAACTGCTTCATTGCTTCCTGGGCATGAGGCTTGAGGGTTTCTCTTGTCTCCAGATCCAAATCCTCCTGCTTGGTGAAATCGATATTCTGGTTAGGAATGGTGAGAGTGCCGGTCTTGTCGATGACGAGTGCATTGATCTTGTGGAGATTCTCCAGCGCCGACGCATCTTTGATGAGAATCTGCTTCTGCGCTGCCTTGCCGATGCCCACCATCAGGGCGGTAGGAGTAGCTAAGCCCATGGCGCAAGGACAGGCGATGACCAATACGGCTACGGCTGAAAGGATGGCCTGAGGAAGAGCAGCGTTGCCGCCTATCAGCCACCACGCCAGGAAGGTAATGAGGGCGATGGCTGCCACGACTGGAACGAAAATCAGAGCCGCCTTATCCACGATGCGCTGCACGGGCGCCTTACTGCCCTGCGCCTCCTGAACCATTCGAATGATGTGCGCCAGGGCGGTGTTCTCGCCAATCTGCTTGGCTCTCATGCGGAGCTTTCCCTGACTCGGAATGGTGCCAGCCAGCACGTTGTCGCCTGCCTTTTTCATCGCCGGAGTCGGTTCGCCGCTGATCATCGCTTCATCTACATAGGCAGCATCGGGAGTCATGAAACTCTCTGCCTGGGTAACCACGCCATCCACCGGAATCTTTTCGCCGGCTCTTACCTCAATCATGTCGCCTATCTGAATGGTGGAAATCGGAACTTCCTCCATCTTGTAGTCGTTGGTGCCTTCTATCTTCTCGTAAGTCACCAGTCTGGCGGTCTTCGGCTGCATTCCCATCAGTTGTCGGATGCTGCTCGCCGTACTGTCCTTTGCCTTTTCTTCCAGGCATCTGCCGGTCAGTACGAAGGTGATGATCATCACGGAAGCATCGAAATAAGTGTGCCATTCTATGCCTCTCGCTCCCCATACCATTTCTCCGAAGAAGGTGTTGAAGGTGCTGAAGAGGAAGGCGATGAGGGTGCTGAGTGCTACGAGCGAATCCATGTTTGCCGTATGATGCAGGAGCTGCTTCCAGGCGGAAACATAAAACTGTTTGCCGCAGTAGAGCAGGTTTGCGAGTGCCAGGAGCAGACAGATCTGGTTGGCGAAGGAACTCGAGTGATGAGCCGAGGCAGCGCCATCTGAAATCATATTCTGCTCCATGCCCAGGGAAATCCAGCCCATGGAGAAACACATGGTCAGGATGGCGAAGAGCCAGGAAGCGAGGGTTCGGCGACGCAGGAGAGTGAACTCACGGCGGTTGATTTCCGCTACGCTTCTGTCGTTTTCGATAACGAGGTCGTAGCCGGCGTTGCTGATTTCCCGTTTCATATCTTCCAGAGAGATGATATCGGGGTTATAATCTACCAGGGCAGTTCGGCTCGCCAGGGAAACCGAGGCGGAGTTGATGCCTTCTAGCGACTGCAGCTTCTTTTCAACATTGGCAGAGCATACGCTGCAAGCCATGCCTATTACTGGAATTGTTTTCTTCATCTGTTTCTTATATAAATGTTCTGAATTCTATAAGCAGAAGCTTTCATATCTGCTTTTCTGCCTGCAAAATTACATATTAATTATGGAAGAAAAAAGATTTATGGTGAAAAACTTTTGGCTGCTCCATGAAAATCATTATAATAAGGTAGATGAAAAATGCGATGGTTCAGGTAAGGGCACAAAAAAAGGCAGATTCCAAATTGCTTTGGAATCTGCCTCCATCATTTATGGGAGATGATTATTTGACTTCGATGTTCTTTGTAGTCTTAGCCTCCTCCTTAGGAGTAAGCTTTGGAATCTCGACCTCGAGTATACCATCAGCTACCTTTGCTGAAATCTTCTCACGATCAGCATCCTCAGGCAGCGTATAACACTGCTGGTAGTTGCTGTAAGAGAATTCGCGGCGCAGATAGTGCTCGTGCTTGTCTTCATCCTTGTGTTCCATCTTGTTCTCGATGGCGATGTTCAGATTACCATCGTTATCGATGTTTACACGAACCCACTCTTTCTTCAAACCAGGAGCTGCAACCTCCATGATGTAATTCTTATCTGTCTCCTTGATGTTAATGGCAGGAGCAGTAGCATTCATACGTGACATTACTTCGGTATTGAATAAAGTATCATCAAAGAAGTTACTCAACCAATCTGAATCATTATTTCTACGTGCTAACAACATAATTAAAACCTCCAAATTTTATTTTACTCGTCCTCTCGGTTCCTTACGGCTCCGTCGGGATTTCTGCTTGTTAATATTCTTGTTATTTTTTTGCTTTCGCCTCGAAACTCCGTCATTCTTCCGAACTCCTTTATCTTTTGGCTTCAGCTTTCACTCTCTGTTTTTGCAACTTATGTGCCAGCGGACTGAAAGTGGTAATGTTGGCACGAAAGGATAAATATTTTAAACTTTTCTGCCAGATGATGCGGTTATCTCAACAAAAAAGTGTAACTTTGTCACCAACTAAATAATTCCAAGAAGCTTGTTTTTTTTGAAGTTTTTTCAAGAAAACGTACTTTGAATCACTCTTTTTTATTATATTTGCAATCGAAAATCGATTTGAACCTTGACTAAACGATGAAATAGTTATGGAACAGAACTTAAAAACCATATTTTATGCGATGGGTGCGATGATTCTTGCACCCCAAACCCTCTGTGCTCAGTCTGTGAACATCGAAGGCTTAGATTCCTTGCGCTTATCAGGTTCGGTGAGTGTAGTGGAGCCTGAACTTCTGAAGAAGGGTGTGCTCAATAATGCCCTGGATGCCTTGAGCGGACAGACGGCAGGTGTTAACGTCACTACCAATGGTCTTGACCGTATTGCTATGTTGAACTCCGTCCGGGTTCGCGGTACAACTTCTATCATGGGCGGCAATGATCCTCTGGTGATTATTGATGGTGTTACTTCTGATGTGGCGACGCTTGCTACAATCTATCCCGCCGATATTGAGAGCTTTACAGTACTGAAGAATGCCAGCGAAACGGCACTCTATGGTTCCCGTGGTGCTTCGGGCGTTATCCAGGTAAAGACCAAGAAGGGTACGGGTAAGGGATTTCAGATTTCTTACGAGGGAAACTATGGTATAGAGGCGATGTACAAAAGTATGGAGATGCTCAATGCCGCCGAATACATAGCTGCTGCACAGAAGTATGGGCTGGAGTATAACAATAAGGGATATGATACCAATTTCCGCAAGGCGATTACCCGAACCGGAAATATTCAGAACCATTATCTGGCCTTCAGCGGTGGCACTCCGCAGAGTAACTACCGCGCTTCTTTTGGCTATATCGACCATAACACGATTATTCGGAGCAAGGGCTATCGTAATCTGGTGGCTAAGATTGATGTCACCCAGAAGGCGTTTGGCGATAAACTGACGGGAGATTTCGGCGTGTTCGGTTCGTCTTTCAAGAACAATGATATCTTCGACAGTCAGATGCTTTTCTATTCTGCCGATGCCATGAATCCTACTTATCCTTATGATAAGCTGAACGGCAGTTGGGTGAAGAATGGGGCTGCATCTCAGGTGAATCCTCCCGGTGCCGTGCTCAAGGAGCGTAATGATACGAAGAACATGAACTTCAATGCTCATCTGAAGTTGAACTATGATATGACAAATTCTCTGAGTGTTTCTGCCTTCGGAGCATACAGTTATGCTTCCAACGAGAACAACCAGTTCTGTCCTACCTGGGTTTGGGCGCAGGGCAATCTCTATCGTGGGGAGTTCAAGAGCGAGGACTGGCTTGCCAATGTATCGTTTAACTATCAGCATTCGTGGGGAATCCACAATCTGAAGGCAATGGTGGGTGCAGAATATCAGAAGGATATTCGAACGGGATTCTGGACTTCTGCGAAGGGAATCACCAACAACGACATGTATTACCATAATATAGGTGCTGCTGCATCACGGCCTTTCGGTGGGACAGACAGCAAGTACGAAGATCCGACCCTGGCTTCTGTGATGGGCAATGTCGACTACACCTTATATAATAAGTATAGTCTTTCGGTTTCCATGCGTGGCGATGGTTCTTCGATGGTGGGCAATGACCATACCTGGGGTTTCTTCCCATCCGTCTCTCTTTCCTGGGATATGAAGCAGGAGAAATGGCTCCGTTCTCTCAAGGAAATTACCATGCTGAAACTGCGTACGGGCTATGGACGCTCAGGTAATCTTGGCGGAATATCTTCTTATACCACTTTGAATACGGTACGGCAGAATGGTATTGTTTCGGTGAACAGTTCTCCTACGGTTACGATGGGAATGATTAGCAATAACAATCCTGATCTGAAGTGGGAAACCCGCGCTACCTGGAATATCGGAGCTGATTTGGGATTGTGGAACAACCGGCTGGTTCTGACGGCAGAATATTACTATTCCAAGACCACCGACATGCTCTATGCCTATGATGTGCCGGTTCCGCCTTTTGCCTATGATAAACTGTTGGCAAACCTGGGTTCTATGAGCAACCAGGGTTTGGAGGTCGGCGTTTCCTTCACTCCTATCCAGAAGAAGGACATGGAACTGAATATCAATATGAATCTCTCCTGGCAGAAGAACAAACTTCTCTCGCTGAGTGGTGAATATGACGGAATGCAGATGTCGGCAGCCGATATTACTGCGATGGGTGCCTTGTCGGGTGCCGGTCAGCATGGTGGTTACAACAATGTGGTCTATCAGATAGTTGGTCAGCCTTTGGGGGTATTCTATCTTCCTCATTGCAAGGGAATTATAGAAGATGGAAATGGGCATTACCGCTATGATATCGAAGATTTGGACAAGAACGGAACCGTAGATTTGAGTGATGGCGGTGACAGATATATTGCCGGTCAGGCTACTCCTAAAGTAACGTTGGGTTCCAATATCAGTTTCCGTTATCGCGACTGGTATCTTTCATTGCAGATGAACGGAGCCTTCGGACATAAGATATTCAATGGTACGGGCTTAGCCTACACCAATATGTCGAGTTTCCCGGATTATAATGTGCTGAAGGGAGCTCCTGAGAAGAATATCGTTGACCAGAATGTTTCTGATTATTGGCTGGAGAAGGGCGATTATCTCAACTTAGAGAATCTCACGCTGGGCTATGATATCCCTATCCGAAAGGGCGTGGTGCAGTCGCTCAGAGTTTCGGCGAGTGTCAACAATCTTGCCACCATCAGCAGTTACAGCGGCTTGACTCCGATGATTAACAGCTACGTGGTGAACAGTACGATGGGTATTGATGATAAGCGGACTTATCCTGTTTACAGAACCTTCTCATTGGGTTTAAGTGTTCAATTCTAAAATCAGAAAGTTATGAAACGATATAGATTTTTATTTCTGCTGCTGGCGGCATTGTCTATGACATCCTGCCTGGACGAACATCCTAAGGATCAGTTGGACGAGGATGCCATCTATGGTTCTGCATCTGATATTTATATCAATGGCGTGGCTTCTCTCTATAATTATATAGGTGGAGCTAACGAGAGTGAGGGCATCCAGGGCACCTGCCGTGGCATTTACGATTATAATACGCTGACCACCGATGAGGCGATGATTCCGATTCGAGGCGGCGACTGGTATGATGGTGGCCTCTGGAATGCCATGTACCAGCATCGGTGGAGTGCCGATGACCAGTCTCTTTATGATACGTGGAAGTACCTTTATAAGGTTATCGTGCTGGCTAATAAGTCTTTGGATATTATCAGCAACAAGTCGGCCCTGCTTTCTGCCGCACAGCAGGAGGAATATCGGGCTGAGATAAGAGCCATCCGGGCTATGTTCTATTACTATGCTATGGACATGTTCGGTCGGGTCCCATTGGTCCTTTCCAGTGCAGAACAGCTCCATTCCAGCCTGTTCCAAGGTCAGACAGATCGCAGTTCTATCTTCCAGTTTGTCTTTCAGGAGTTGCAGCAGGTATTGCCTTCACTTCCCGACCAGCACAGCAATAAGGAAGGCAATTATTATGGTCGCATCACCCAGCCGGTAGTCAACTTTCTGTTGGCGAAATTGGCTTTGAATGCAGAAATCTATATGTATGATGACTGGACCCAGGGTTATGCGAGCCGTCCGAAGGGAAGTGACATTCATTTCTCTGTGCCGGCTTCTGATGCCTCTTTGCGTAATGGCGATAAGGTGGACTGCAGAAAGTTGAATGCTTGGGAAACCTGCATTTATTATTGTGATAAACTGGCAGAAGAAGGCTATGTCCTGGAGTCGGATGATTCATTCAATTTCTCTACGCATAATGAGACATCAAAGGAGAATATCTTCACGATTCCGATGGATAAGAATATCTATACCAACCAGTTCCATTATCTCTTCCGCTCTTACCATTATACGCATGGCGGTGTCTTGGGATGGGGAAGTGAGAATGGTACCTGTGCCACGATTTCTACGATGAAAGCCAATCATTATGGCGAGGCTGATGAAGATGCCCGTTGCAAGATGAACTTTGTGGCGGGAGTGGTAAAGGTAGATGGTCATGAACTGCTGATGGATAATGGAAAGCCGTTGGAGTATCAGCCTTTTGAAGTGGCTCAAAACCTGACCAACAGTAAGTTTGTCAAGACGGCTGGAGCGAGGATGGCGAAGTATGAGGTGGATAGAACCTCTTATATGGACGGCAAGTTGCAGAGTAACGACATAGTTCTTTTCCGCTATGCAGATGCTTTATTGATGAAGGCAGAGGCAAAGGTCCGAAACGGAGAGAATGGTGATGAGGAGTTGAATAGGATTCGTGCCCGTGTGGGAATGCCTTACCGTAAGGCTACGCTCGATAACATTCTGGAAGAGCGGTTGCTGGAGTTGGTATGGGAAGGATGGCGTCGTCAGGATCTCATCCGTTTCGGCAAATTCACCGGTGCCTACGATCTCCGTACGCCTCTTCAGGGTGAATCCTCCGGCTACACCACTGTCTTCCCGATTCCTCAGAAATGCATCGATTTAAATTCTGAATTGGTACAGAATAAGGGATATGTCAATATTTTGAAGTAAAGAAACTTGAATAGTGTATATGAAACGAGAAAAGCTCTTATCTGAAGCATCTGTTTTTGAAAGTTTTTCCCAAAAAGGTTTGTGGTTTCAGGAATAATGGCTAATTTTGCGGGCTGAAAGGGGAATCGCTTGATAGGCGATGATTCTTGGAATGATATAACATAAATAGGATATGGATAGGAAAAATGATGGTCTCAGACTGATGGATGGGGCTGGATATAAGAAGATAATAATAGCTTGTGACTCTTATAAGGGTTGCCTTTCGAGCAGAGAGGTAAATGAGGCGATTGCTTCGGGAGTGAAGGAATGGAATGCGGATGCTGCTTCTCCCGAAATCATTACCCTGGAAATGAGTGATGGGGGAGAGGGAATGCTCGATGCTTTTCTTTCGGCGATGAAGGGAGAGCGAGTGAGGATTCATGCCCATGATGCGCTGATGAGATGGATTGAGGCGGAATACGGAATCGTGGATGATACGGCGATTATCGAGATTGCGCAGACCGCAGGACTGGCTCTGATTGAGCCTGAACAGCGCAACCCGATGAAGGCTACTTCCTGGGGCGTGGGCGAGATGATTATGAATGCTTATCGCCGGGGCGTGCGCCGTTTCATCGTGGGCTTGGGCGGCAGCGCCACATCCGATTGCGGCATTGGAATGCTTAAGGCGATGGGCGACGACTGGAAGAAAATCCGACAGGAATGCAGTTTTGTGCTGGCTTCAGATGTTACCAACCCGCTTTGCGGCGAAAACGGGGCGGCTCATGTCTTTGCCCCTCAGAAGGGAGCTGATGCTAAGATGGTGCAGATGTTGGATGATAGGGCGAGGAAGTTTGCCGAGGTAAGCGCCAAGCATTTCGGATATGATAGAAGTGAGGCTCCTGGGGCTGGTGCAGCCGGAGGACTGGGCTATGCTTTCCTGCAATATTTCAATGCTGAGGCACGACCAGGGGCTGAACTTCTCTTGAATGAAATTGGTTTTGATGCGCTCATTCTAGATGCTGATCTCGTGATTACGGGCGAAGGTCATAGCGACCGTCAGACCTTGATGGGGAAACTGCCGCAAAGAATTCTTGAGCATGTTACCAATCAGAAAATATGGCTAGTATCGGGCGGAGTTAGCGATAGAAAGGCTATGCTGGATGCAGGTTTTGATAGAGTTGTTCAGGTTACTCCTGAAGAAATGCCATTGGATGAGGCGATGAAGCCAGAAGTGGCTCGTAATAACATAATAAAGGTAATTCGTGAGCAATTTGCTTTGTAGTTTCAGTTATAATCTGTACCTTTGTGACCGTTTTCAAATAAGGTAAGAATAATGAAGTATATAATTTTTGATTTTGATGGAACCATCGGCGATTCGCAGAGTCTCATTGTGAAGACCCTGCAGGATACGATGCGTGCAAGAAAGCTGGAAGTGAAATCGGAGAAGGCTTGTGCCAAGACCATCGGTCTTCGATTGGATGAGGCCTTCGTTTCGCTCTTCGGAATGAGTGCTGAGGAGGGAATGGAATGCGCAGCAACCTATCGCGAGATTTTCCTGGAGAACAAAAAGACGATGATCGTGCAGCCCTTCCCTCATGTGATAGAAGCCCTGAGAGCGTTGCACCGTCAGGGTTTTATTCTGGGAATGGCCAGCAGCAGGAACCATTGCTCGCTGGATGGATACGTGCATCAGATGCAGTTGGAGGATATATTCTCTTCCATTGTTGCAGGCGATGATGTGGAGCATGCGAAGCCGGCACCCGATATGGTCTTCAAAGCATTGAAGGAGATGAAGGGAACGGCAGATGAAACTCTCGTGGTAGGCGATATGAACTTCGATGTAGATATGGCGCATCATGCCGGCTGCAAGGCCTGTGCCGTGACTTATGGCAACGGAACCCGTGAGCAGCTCGCCTCTGCCGAATGGATCATCGATGATTTCGCAGAACTCCTGGAAATCGTAAAAGAATAAATGTTTCTGAAAACATAAAATGCTCAAGGAGTAAAAAGATAAAATCAAGAAGTAAAAGAATAAAACAGGAAATGAATAAAAGATTATTTTATCGCTTGTAGAATAAAAAAGCAGGTAAAATAATCTTTTATTCATTTTTTTATAGTACCTTTGCACCCGCAATTGGTTCGCTGCCACCTTCTGCCGCCTCAGGCAGGATGAGTGCGTAGTGATTAAAAGGGAATCGGGTGAGACGCCCGGACAGTCCCGCTGCTGTAAGCGTCTTATTGCGGCAAGCACCATGGTCACTGACAATTTTTCGGGAAGACCGCTTGCCATGAGTTTTGCATCTTTTTATGTTTACATAGAGGGAGATGCGGGGAGGACGCAAGTCAGAAGACCTGCCGTTGCCATCGGAAACAATATGATGAAAGAGTGTCTTTAGGATAAGAGATTCCGATGATTCTATCCAACCCCGTGGGATGGGTTCGTGATGGAGACACAGATAATAATATAAAAAATAGAATGAATGAAGGCATTGAGGATATTTTGTCTCGGTGGCTTGCTACTGTTGTATGCACAAGTGGGTCTGGGGCAAGATTCCATTCGTACCGAGCACTTGCAGGAAGTAAAAGTGAATGCTCGGCAGCACCGGATACTTACGAGCACATCGCCTCTCCAGCTTTTGGACAAGGGGGATATGTTAAGGCTCGGCGTTACGGATATGGCCGACGCCTTGCACCGAATGCCAGGCATCAATCTGCGCGACTATGGTGGAGCTGGAGGAATGAAGACGGTAGCTGTGCGTGGATTCGGAGCGGGACACACGGGCGTGAGTTACGATGGTGTGCTGCTCAGTGAATGTCAGGGCGGCGAAATTGATGTGTCTCGTTATTCGCTCGACCAAGTGCAGACTTTGCGACTCACCATTGGCGACAACGACGACATCTTCATCTCGGCCCGGCAAGCCTCGGTGGCAGCTTTGCTTGCCATAGAGACCATGAGCGAGATTCCCATCGACAAGCAGCCTCACCTCTCTACTCAGTTGCAGGTGGGGTCCTTCGGATATGTCTCGCCTTATCTGCGCTATGTGCAGAGGTTGTCAGATAGGTTCACCCTCCAGGCGATGGGTGAGTACACCTATGCCGAAAACGACTATCCTTTCATCTTGCACAATGGTAAATATATTACCCATGAGCGAAGAACCAACAGTCGTATGAACTCGGGGCATGGCGAACTGAATATGCATTGGATGATGGGCAGACGAGCCGATGGCATGAGCCGGAACCAATTGTGGGCAAAGCTCTACTATTATGACAACGACCGACAGTTGCCAGGCATTGTGAGATATTACACCGATGTAACTGCCGAACAGTTGCACGACCGCAACGCCTTTGCTCAGGCGAGGTGGCAAGCCAGAAGTCTCGATGACCATTGGATGCTGAAGGTGCAAGCCAAGATGAACTGGGCGAGCTCTGCCTATCAGGACACGCTCGTGGCAAATCGGCGCAATGATGCTACCTACTGGCAGAGGGAATATTATACTTCGGCAGCACTGATGTGGATGCCGGGGGACGGCTGGGCGGTGGATTACTCTGCCGACTGGATGATGAACTCGCTCAACAGCACTCTCGCCACCGACCTGCGACCTCATCGACATGGCATCCTGCAGTCGCTCTCCGCCCGATATGCGAAGGGAAGATGGGTAGCTCTTGCCAGAATATTGGCTTCGGTTTACCTCAACAGCGTGGGGCGCAAGATAGAGACTCTGCAAGGCAGCGCCAATCCTACCCAAGCAGGACAGGCTGCCAAGGATGCACGCCGGCTTTCGCCATCGCTTTCGCTTTCTTATCGGCTCCTGGGGAATGGTACTGCCAGCGATGAGCTTTATCTCAGGGCTTCGTACAAGGACATCTTCCGGGTTCCTACTTTCAACGAGAACTATTTCTTCCATTATGGAAGTTCAGATCTGAAGCCTGAGAAAACCCGACAGTTGAATGTCGGGCTTACGTGGAAAAAAACTTCTTCAGGAGGTGGGGGAAACGGCGAATCCCTACGTTACAAGGAATGGAATGTTCAAGCAACGCTGGACGGCTACTGCAATCGGGTGACCGACAAGATTGTGGGCGTTCCTTACAATATGTTCGTTTGGCGTACTGTGAACTTGGCACGGGTTGATGTCGTTGGCGCGGATGCCTCTTTGCGTGGCACCTGGCAGATGGCTCCGGGGCAGCAACTCTCGCTGCAAGGGTCGTATAGCTACCAGCACGTGGTGAACCATACCGACCGCTCGTCCAAATATTATGGCAATCAAGTAGCCTATATCCCTTTGCACTCGGGCAGTATTGCCTTGGGGTGGGAGAATCCCTGGGTGAATGTCTCGCTCCATGGACAAGGAATGAGCAAGCGATGGGCCAACAATGAGCACTATGACGGCACCGAAGTGGGTGGTTACTGGGACATGGGGTTGACGCTCTATCGTCAGCTGGACGGACTGACTCTTTTGGGGAAATCCCTGAGAGGTGTGAAGGTCAGGATGGATGTGAAGAACCTGCTGTCGGAGCAGTATGAACTCGTAGGGCATTATCCGATGCCTCGCCGCAGCTGGATGTTAAGCATCGGGTATAACTTCTAGATAGTAACAAATTAGATTCAAATATAAACAGAAAAAAAGAAAATGAAAAAGTATTTATTAGGTTTGGCGGTGCTCTTAATGGGTACTGCAGTGATGACATCATGTAGCGACGACAACGATGGCCCTGAGACTTATCTCCAGGTGTATAGTACGGGTGCTTATGTCGTGAATTCTGGTAACATGTATAACAAAATTGAGAGCTCTCTCACAGCTATCGACTATGCTTCAAGCACAGCTACACAGAATGTATTCAAGGCTGCTAACGGTCGTTCGCTCGGTAATACTGCCAATGATGGCATCGTATATGGCAACAAGATTTATCTCGCCGTAGATCAGAGCAACACCATCGAGGTAATCGACAAGAATACCAAGAAGAGCATCAAGCAAATCAAGACCACAGACCTGCTGGGCAAAGCCGAGGGCGCCGAGCCTCGCCATATCATCGCTGGTGGTGGAAATGTATATTTCACTACATACGGAGGCTATGTAGCAGCCGTGGACACCACAAGCTTTGCTCTTCAAAAGAAGTGGCAGGTGGGCAGCTATCCTGAGGGCTTGGTCATCGGTAATGGCAATCTCTACGTTGCCAACAGCAACTATGGTGCTGGTGGTGGAAACATCTCTTGCATCAATCTTTACAACGACAATGTAGAGACAAAGAATATCGAGGGTGTGAACAATCCTACCAGCATCTATTATGCATCTAATGTTTTGTATGTTCTCGACAACCCTGTGTATGGACCTGCTCCTGACTATGCGACCACTGGCGAGAATGCCCTCCGTGTGGTACTCTTCGACAAGGGCAAGTCACAGAAGGTGGCAGATGGCAACTATGCTGTATGCGTAACCCCTGGTGCTATAACACGTACGCCGGTGGTTCGTCCTTATTTCTTTGTGCTCAATGCACCTTTTGGAGGCACTCCTAGTGTGAGTGTGCTTGCAGCAGGAAGTACACAACCACAGGCGATGACGCTCTCAGAGATGCCTGTGAGCCCATGCGGTATCTTCGCCGACCCATTGAACGGTCATATCTTCGTGCTCTCTTATAAAATGGGCGATAAAGGTACTCCCGACTATAATGGTAACGGCTATGTAGTGGAGTATGACAGCGCAGGTCAGAAGCAGCATGAGTATGAGACTGGTGTAGGTTCTTGCGCTATGTTCTTTGACTCTGCCTACAAGACAGCATACGCAGAATAAGATGTCGCGAGACAGATGATTATATAACTCATCCAATCCATGGGGAAGTGTCGTTTCGGCGCTTCCCTTTTTTATGTGTGTCGGGCATGTTGTTTTATATATATTTTTTTGCGCCAAAGAATTGCCATATTGCCATATTGATAGGTTATCTCTTTGATTACGAATGCATTATGGGTATGGCAATTCTCTGTTCTTCGGTTCTATCTGCCATCTATTGCCATAAAAACCAGCGAAATATAGGTGTTTTAGAGGAATTTTGGGGTGAAAACTAAGAGAGCATTGAGCAAAAATCCTTTTTTCGGTTCAATGCTAGGCTTTTTTCATTTGTTTTTTGCAATTTAACTGGCGACAAAGAAGAAATTACGTCCCGACGTAGCATCTGATACGTCCCGACGTAATAATCATTATGTCGCGACGTACTGCCAGATACGTCGCGACGCAGTTTCCAGAATGTCCTGGTTGCATCTGGTAAAGCTTTTGAAAACGGCTGCATAGAAACAAAAAAGGTGTGTCTTAAGGCGAAGACACACCTTTTCTTTTGTTTTTTATTGTTTCAGAACCGAGTTCTTCTTTTCGTTTTCGAAATCTTTATTCCTCCATCAACTTGCGATAGCGCCCCTTCTTGATTTCTGTATCGCCAAGGCGGCGGGCCTTGTTGATTTCATACTCAGAATAGCTGCCTTCGAAGAAGAAGACCTCACCATTGCCCTCGAAGGCAAGAATGTGGGTACAGATTCGGTCGAGGAACCAGCGGTCGTGGCTGATAACCACTGCACAACCGGCAAATGCCTCCAAACCTTCCTCCAAGGCACGCAGCGTGTTCACGTCGATATCATTGGTTGGCTCATCGAGGAGCAATACGTTGCCCTCTTGCTTCAATGCCAATGCCAACTGCAGACGGTTACGCTCACCACCCGAGAGAACACTGCAGAGCTTGCTCTGGTCGGTGCCCGAGAAGTTGAAGCGGCTGATGTAAGCACGTGCATTCACATCTCTGCCACCCAGACGCAAGGTCTCGTTGCCCTGGGAAATCACCTCGTAAACGGTCTTCTGAGGGTCGATGTCCTTGTGCTGCTGGTCAACATAAGCCAGCTTCACGGTCTCACCCACCTCGAATGTTCCGCCATCTGCCTGATCCAAGCCCATGATGAGGCGGAAGAGGGTAGTCTTGCCGGCTCCGTTAGGACCAATCACACCTACGATGCCGTTAGGAGGAAGCATGAAGTTGAGGTCGTTGAAGAGAACCTTTTCGCCGAACGCCTTCTTTACATGCTGAGCCTCGATAACCTTGTTACCCAGACGAGGACCGTTAGGGATGAAGATTTCCAGCTTCTCCTCGCGTTCCTTCTGCTCCTGGTTGAGCATCTGCTCGTAAGAGTTCAGACGAGCCTTACCCTTAGCTTGACGGGCCTTAGGCGCCATGCGAACCCATTCCAACTCACGCTCCAATGTCTTGCGGCGCTTAGAGGCAGTCTTCTCCTCCTGAATCATTCGCTTGGTCTTCTGGTCGAGCCAAGAAGAGTAGTTGCCCTTCCATGGAATACCCTCGCCACGGTCCAACTCCAGAATCCACTCGCTCACGTCGTCGAGGAAGTAGCGGTCGTGGGTTACGGCGATGACCGTACCCTCATACTGCTGCAGGTGCTGCTCCAGCCAGTCGATGCTCTCAGCATCCAGGTGGTTGGTAGGCTCATCGAGCAGGAGTACATCCGGCTTCTGCAAGAGCAGGCGGCAGAGAGCCACACGGCGGCGCTCACCACCCGAGAGATTGGTAACAGGCCAATCGCCAGGAGGACAGTGTAGGGCAGCCATCGCACGCTCCAGCTTGGAGTCGATGTTCCAGGCATCGGTTGCATCAATGATATCCTGCACCTCAGCCTGACGCTGCATCAGCTTGTCCATCTTATCAGGGTCTCCGTAATATTCTTCGAGACCGAACTTGTTGTTGATGTCCTCGTATTCTGCGAGTGCATCATAGATTTTCTGCACACCCTCCATCACGTTTTCCTTCACGGTCTTGTTCTCGTCGAGCGGAGGATCCTGAGGCAAGTAGCCCACAGAGTAGCCTGGGCTCCAAACCACCTCACCCTGGGTAGGTTGCTCAAGTCCTGCGATGATTTTCATCAACGTAGATTTACCGGCACCGTTCAAACCGATGATACCGATTTTTGCTCCGTAGAAGAACGATAGGTAGATGTTCTTCAGAATCTGTTTCTGGTTTTGTGGGATAATCTTAGATACGCCCACCATTGAGAAGATGATCTTCTTGTCGTCAACTGTTGCCATGTATATAAATAAATGTGTATTTGTGAATAAATTGCCGAAATAGGCACTAACAGTTGCAAAGATACATTATTTTTTTGAAATTCTCGCCTTTCTTTCAAAGAAAAGTTGTATATTTGCATTGATAACATCAAATAGAGGCATTTTGTGATGCTTCTTTCATCTTTTAAAAAGAAAGGATATTTATGGATGCAACCTATATAGACCTGACTGTTCGCCTGTCTCTAGCTCTCATTTTAGGAGGAGCGATAGGTATCGAAAGAGAATACCGGGCCAAGGAGGCGGGGTTCCGCACTCACTTCCTGGTAGCCCTGGGTAGTGCACTTTTCTGTGTTGTTTCCCAGTATGGATTTGGCTTTGATCTGAAGGATTCCTCGCGCGTTGCTGCCCAAGTGGTTTCGGGTATCGGATTCCTGGGCGCTGGTACCATCATCTTCCAGAAGAATGTGGTCAGGGGCTTGACTACTGCTGCTGGCTTGTGGGTGACGGCAGCTATCGGATTGGCTTGCGGAACGGGTATGTATGTGGCTGCAGCTATTACTACGATGATGGTGTTGATGGGACTGGAGGTGCTGAATTATCTGATACCGCAGTTGGGAACCTCTACCATCGAACTGAATTTCTCTGCTCCATCAAGGGACAGCGTGAAGGAATTCATCAGTAAAATCAAACAGAAAGGCATGGAAGTTCATTCTTACGAACTGAAAGAACGGAGATTTTCTAAGGAAGAATTTGTGGAGGCGAGCATTGAAATAAAAGCCAAACGGGGATTCCATACGCTGGAGATTCTGGATTATATGAATGATTTCTCGGACGTCACGATTTCGACGATTAAATAGTAAGAAAAGATAAAAAGGAGTTAAGACCATCATCTTAACTCCTTTTATCTTTATATGCTTAGCAAATTCTTGCCAGATAGTCGTAATGTTCGCCTTCTGCCACGAGTTCGCCATGCAGACCGCAGGTTTCGGCGATGGATTTGAGCAATGGGAAATCTACGTAGAGCCAGTCGAAACAGTCTCCCTTAATGTCTTTGTAAATCATCTGATAATCCACTTCACCATAGTAGGCACCATTCAGATTGATGTCGAAACTTCCGTCTTCATTCTCGTAGATATATTTGAGGTCGGAGGAATCGATAAGAATCTGTCCGCCCTTGTTGAGCAAAGCCTTGAGACGGTTGAAGAGGGTAGGGAGGTTTTCTATTTTCCCGGCAATGCCAGTGCCGTTCATCAGGAGGAGGATGGTATCGAACCCTGTTTCCAGATGTTCATCGAAAAGATTGATGCATTCCGCATCCTTTACTCCTCTCAGTTCCATCGCTTCGCAGCTCAGAGGAGAAATATCAATGGCTTTTACCTCCAAGCCTTTCTCCTGCAAGGCGAGCGTATGGCAGCCGCCGCCGGCTCCGATATCCAGTACACGCCCTTTTGTGAGTTGCAAGGCCTTCTGTTCCAGCATCGGCATCTCCTCAACTTTTCTGAAGAGATGTTTCACCGGCATTTCGTCCTCTTCGAACATAGATGATAGCACACGTAATCTTCCTGCTCTTCCCGATTTCTGATAATCAAGGATAGCGGCACCCATCGGGTCTTTGTCTTTTGATAATATCTTTGTATTCATTTATTTTGCAATTTTTGTATCGAGTAACCATTTCCATACAGGTATTACTTCGATATTCAATCCTTTTAGTTCTATATTTTCTTCTAATTCATATGTAAGAATGATAAGTCTTTTGCAATCAAGTACTTTTGATAGTTTGATAAGTGCAGTTGATTCTCTTTCCCAAGTTTCATCAGACTTTTTGGGGTTGTAGCTTACCTGTATGGCAGTTGCGGCATCTGGTATGTAAAAATCTACTTCCACGTTCTTGTTGTAAAAGAACACTTGCTCTTCCAGTCCATATCTTCGAAGTAGCTCCATCGCAACCATATTCTCCAATAATGATGTGTCAACATCCATGGCAAGTATACTGATGATGCCGTTGTCCACAAAATAGTATTTGGGATTGGTCTCACGTTGAGTGAGATTGTCGGCAATATTCTTGATGGGATAAACCAAGAATGCATCTTTAGAGTACTCAAGATAGTTAATGAGTGTAGGTTTGCTTAGTTTTGCACCTGTAGATGCTATTATATTTGTGAGACGTGTAAAAGAAATCGGTTGCTTTACACTTTCTGCCAATTTTCTGAATAGAACTCGAAGAGAAAATTGATTTTCAATTTTGTTACGAGAAGCAATGTCTCCTAGGTAAATCTTTTGATATACACTATTGATATAATCTCTTTTTGATGCTAGTCTTGCTCCTTCTGGGAAACCGCCAAAACGGAAATAATTAGTAAAATGTCGTTGTACTTCAGCTCTTCCAAAGGTGGTTGCGAGAGTATTTGAATCATAAGACACTTCATTGGCTTGGAGAAATTCGGGAAAACTATATGGCATGATGTGTTTGGTGATATAGCGTCCTCCTAAAGTTGTTGCTACATCACTGCCAAGCATCTTTGCATTGCTGCCTGTAATATAGACTCTGTATTTGTTGTCAGCTAAGCGTCGTGCAAATTTATCCCAACCATCTATATTTTGTATTTCATCAAGAAATAGAATTGGGCGTTCTTTTGACATCATACCATGAACTTCAAGGATAAGATTAAGTTCTTGTGCAGTCATCCCCATCAGACGTTCATCCTCAAAATTGATGTAGAGCATGGAGTCCCAGGTGATTCCCCGTTTCAGGTTTTGTTGAATCTGCTGATAGAGCATGAAAGATTTGCCAGCTCGTCTGACGCCAATCAGAACATAGTTGGCAAAATCTTCCATCTGGAAGTTTCTTGGAACGACATGTTGTAATTCTACTTCTTTTCTGTTCTCCAAGAGTATTTCTCTGATTACTTCTTTTTGTATCATAACTCAATATTGTTTAATTGATTTTGCAAAAATACAATTATTTTGTTAAATCGACTAAACAATATGTATAATTTAACATAAAAAGTCTCTTTATATCATAGATGATATCATTTTTTAAAGATACCAGATAATTATCTACTGCTTCTTAATATTTCTCCTACCTTTTGCTTTTCGCTTTCAAAACTGAATTGCTGATAGATGATAATGGCATTCTGCAAATCTATGATATGAGGAGCCATCAGTCTGAGGGCTTTCATCTTGCTGTCGCCAAAAGTGAATATATTCATCATACTGACGGTTTGGGCACAGGAATAATAACAGCCGAGGCTAGCTACTTCTATCAGATCGAACTTGTTGTCATCAAAGCTTGCCTTCTTCACCTTATTATATAGTTTGGTGAAGGAAGCATCATCGAGACAATAGCCGTAATCCATTCTGCCATCTGGATCACATCTTCCATCGTAGAGGGGTGGAGTAGGGTGTTGTGGCTGCTGTACATTCGATGTCTGGCTGTTGGGTTCTATGATTCTTGTATCGTACTGCACTACCTTTCCGTTTCTGTCGAAGAAGACCGTGATGTACTTGGAATCTCCAAACAGATTATTATATTTGGCATATTCCCATTTGTCCCCAAACATGTCGAAACTGGTGAGCTTAGGCTCTCCCAAAATGGCAATCACTTCTTGTTTGGTCATTCCTCGCTCTACGTTTCTTTTTCCTTTAGCCGAAGCCGAGAGGCATACGGCAAACATCAATATGGTTGTGGCGATGAGCGCCATCCAATCATTCCTTTTCATAAGCTAAACTGTTTTTATAAGTTATTATATTGTTTTATGGTTGCAAAAGTACAGCTTTCTTTTGAAATAAAAAGAGAAGGATTCCCTAAAGTAGAAGGGAAAATCCCTATTTCCGATTTTGGTTATTTGTTTCACTTTTCGGGAATGGCTGTGATTATAAAAAGAGATTATTATTTACTGCTAAAGCTTAATATGACTGAATAAACGCACCGAGACGACTGGGTAAGTAACGAAAGGCGTTTAATCAGATTCAATGAACTAATATATTAAGTACACGAAGCCTGTTTCTAGAAGATTCCGACTGCAGTCAGCAGCTCTGCTGAGCCTAGTCAGCAGGTCTGCTGACTGCAGTCGGAAGGTCTGCTGAGCCTAGTGGCAACCCTCTTTAGTTGTACGACTATACACCCTTTAGTTGTACGACTATACACTCTTTAGTTGTACGACTATATACCTTTTAGTTGTACAACTATACATCTTTTGGTTGTACAACTATATACCTTTTAGCTGTACAACTGTATATCCATTGGTCATTTGACAGGTCTGTACTTCGACAAAAATGAATGGTTTTAGTCCCACCAAGATTGTGCATAGTAAGCAAGCAACTTATGGTATAAGTACCATGCTTTCAACTGGTATAGTTCATGAGGATGCTCTATATACCAATCTTTAGCTTTTTGGTTATGTGATAATTTCAGATAGCGGTCAAGGTTTCTCATATTTACCTTTACCAAGCAACGATACTTCACATTGTCATCTTTCAATTTATAGAACTTTCCATCATCTATTGGCACAAACTCCATCTCTCCTTCATAGTCGAAAAGATCAACATTATTGTCAAGCATAATATCATGGAGTTTGACCGCCATTTTTATCCAACGTACTATTGGCTCGTAAGTTTCTGCTGTAGCGAAATATCCATGTTTATAATGTGCTATTAACTCTTCCATGTATGTTTTCTGCAAATCATAAAAATATTCATAAGAGAATGGATATGTATGGAAGGCTGCTTGTTTTACGAGCTTCCAACGTCTTTTGTTACAGCATATTCTGAACCAGCAACATACAGAGCGGTATTTGTCTGTTACATGGCAATACCACCAGATATCTATGTTTTCCCATAGTTTGGCAAGTCCTTTTTTCTCCTCCCTATCAATTAATTTTAAACTCATATCTTTGTCCTCCAATTAAAACGCCACAAAGATACTAATTATATCTGAAAATGAGAGGGATAAAGCGAAAAAATCCATCTTTTGTTTGTAAGTTTGTGATTTTTTGATTAACTTTACCGGCGAATAGGCAAAGAGGATGACAAATGACGTCTCCTTACCTAAATATAATTAAGAAAATGAGAACAGCGAAGGAATTATTTGCAGAGCTAAATAGCTTTGATGAAAATAGAAGAATAGAGGCCAAGTCGGCATCGGCTGTTGGCAAGAGCATGATGGAAACGGTTTGTGCTTTTGCCAACGAGCCAGGTCTGTGCGGTGGCTATCTGCTTTTAGGTGCCAAGCGTACCGGAATAGCTGAAGACGGTAGGCCTATTTATGAGCCTGAGAATATAGAGAATACTGACAAAATTCAATCTGATTTTGTCGCTATGTGCAATTCAATGTTCAATGTCCGTATTCGCCCGATTATTAATGTGGAAGAATATTTGGGTAAGACTGTTATTGTTGTAAAAATCGAAGAGTTACCTGAGAGTCAGAAGCCTGCGTATTTTGCCAAGCGTGGTTTGCCTGAGGGGGCGTTTCGTCGTATAGGTCCTTCTGATGAAAAATGCTCAGAAGATGATATGTATCTTTTCTATCAGTCTGCTGATACCTATGATAGTTGTATTGTAGATGATGCAGACCTTGATGATATAGATGAGAATGCACTCAATTTCTATCGTAAACTTCGCAAGGAAGTGAATCCTGATGCGGAAGAACTGACGCTGAATGATGTTGATTTGTTGAGAGCATTAGGAGCTATTAAGAAGAATAAGCAAGGTGGATATGACTTGACTTATACGGGGCTCTTGGTTTTTGGAAAACAAATGTCGCTTCGTCGTTTGGTTCCTTCTTTCAGAGTTGATTACATCAGAATTTCTGGCAATCAATGGTTAGCTGATGGCGATAATCGCTTTGAGCAAACTATCGATATGCGCGGCCCATTAATCCTCATGGTAAACAAGGCATGTAGTGCAGTGATGGATGACCTGCCAAAAGGCTTTGAACTGAAGAAAGATTCCATGCAGGCATCTACACCAGCGATTCTTCCCAATAAGGTATTACGTGAGGCGATAGTCAATTCGTATATTCATCGTTCTAATCGAGTGAATCAGCCGATTCAGATTATCCGCTATTCCAATCGTATTGAGATTCACAACCCAGGCTATTCTCTGAAACCTCAGGATGATTGGGGAGAGCCAGGCTCTATGCTTCGCAATCCAAGAATCAGTGAGATTTTCCATGATACGAATCTTGCTGAGACTAAGGGTACTGGTATTGGTGCGATGCGCAGATTGATGAAGGAGGCAGGCTTGATGCCGCCGACTTTTGAGTCGAACCATGAAGCGAATAAGTTTACGGCAAGACTTCTGCTCCATCATTTCCTCAGCAAGGAGAATATGGAATGGTTGGCTCAATATGCCGAGTTTGGTTTGGTGAATGAGCAAAAGTTGGCTCTAGTCTTCGTGAGAGAAGTGGGTGCGATAGATAATGCTACGTATCGCCAGCTGGATTCTTCGATTACTCATGCCCGTGCACGCTTGGAGATTCATAAACTCTGTGATCTTGGATTCCTAGAGAAAAAAGGGCAGGGTCGTAACACTTACTATATAAGAACCTCCAAGGTGGTATCCTTAGGAGAAAGGTTACGACCTCAGGACGAAAGGTTACTACCTCAGCATGGTACATTAGACCAAAATATACTACCTCAAGGAGAAATGTACCATGGTAAGCATGGTACATTTGACGAAATGTACCATGGTAAGCATGGTACATTTGGGGAAAGGTACCAAGGTAAGCTTGGTACCTTTGATGAACCAACTCCAGCTCTTAATCGGGATACGTTGTTGGAGGAGTTGCCTGATGGATTAAAGAAAAAGATAGAAAAAGTAGGTAAGAGAATCTTAAAAGAGGATTTGAATCAAATTATAATTGCTCTTTGCTCTATGCGTCCTTATAGTATAGAGGAGTTGACGGTGCTACTGAATAGAAATCCAAAGTCATTCAAAAATTTCAATATTAAAGCTCTGTTGGAAACAAAGCGACTTTTTTATTGGATTCCTGAGATGATAAGGCATCCACAGCAAAAGTATGTTGCTGAACCTTCTATGGTAAGAAGTAATAATAGGAATAAATAAAAAATAGATGTAATATGAAAAAAATATATTTTCTTATAACGCTTTCTATATTATTTTTAGGAATATATTTAAGCTTTATGTTCCAAATTCCGCAAAAGGTGTCAAAGGATTTAGAAGCAGAAGATGACAGAATGTATAATATTGCTGTATCTGTTTTAACTGCTAATTTTAAAGCAGGTTCTATATGTACGACAGGAGCTAATTTTAAGGGGTATTTCAGTGAAATATCTCCAGAAAGCCGTATGAATTTAGTTAGACATCCTTTACCTTTGTTTAAAGAGGAACTTAAAAATAAGCAGAAAATAGAGCTATTGGATACGTATAAACTTTTTAAAAAGATTGATAATTCTGATATTGTTAATGCATGGAATTTAGTAGTCTATGAATTGTATACGAAATTAGGAGAAATGACTCCGCAAGGAATTAAAACTTGGGAGATATCTCCTTATGCTATATCTTTTAGCTGTCTCTTATACACATCTGACGCTGCCGACGAAGGCTTAGGTGTAGATCT
>ENA-OYYW01000147-OYYW01000147.1-human-gut-metagenome-genome-assembly--contig:-NODE-147-length-25171-cov-6.599538_pt1 | contig 25171 bp, 40 predicted proteins | sample MGYA00243254_ERZ653459 | MGnify/ENA primary metagenome ERZ653459 (study PRJEB26926, sample SAMN06164952) | human gut metagenome | biome: ENVO:00009003; feature: ENVO:2100002; material: ENVO:00002003...
AGAGGTCTCGTGGGCTCGGAGATGTGTATAAGAGACAGACCGAAGCATTGGAGGGGGGGGGTATTTTTATTAAATTTGTAGCGATAAGGTAAGTTGTTATGGCACAAATACATAGATCATTCTACTTCCAGCGAATGTGGAGTTGGCCCGTCAAGAAGGTCGAGCCCACTCCTCCTGAGCCGGAGGAGATAACTCTAAGTCCGAGTGCCCTGCATTTTACCGCAGAAGGTCAAATCAAAAACAGTCTGAACAATGGCAAGAGTAACAGTAACCGCCAACGACTCGTGGACCGTCTCCATTCCCAGTGAGGCAACGTGGGTTCACTCCGACAAGATGTCGGGTGATGGCAACGGCGAAATCAACATCACCGTCGATGTCAACCCCCGCGCTGACGCTCGTAGCGCAACGGTAACGGTCACTACGAAAGGTGGCGTTTCCAAGACCATCGCTATTTCGCAGGATTCGGCTGAATCGTCGCTGTCGCTCAGCCCGAGCACGCTGGCATTCAACGCCGACGGAACCGTGAAGGCCGCGTAGCGTATGGCAACGATCCAGGTTACAAGTCGTGTAGCGTGGAGCGTAAATTCCAAGCCGGATTGGGTTACTGTCACCCCCAGCAGTGGGGGTGACGGTACTCAGTCCGTTGGAATTTCCGTGTCTGAAAACCTCACTAAGCAGGACCGATCCGGAGAGATACGCTTCTATAACGAGGACGGCTTCTACGAATCGCTCACGGTGATGCAGGATCGTTACAACGGCATTGTTCTCGTTTACAACGGAAAACTCCCCATCTATGACGGGGCAAAAATAGTATTCAATGGAGATTAATTGGGAAGGGATCGCCGTCTTCCTTACGGCATTGGCCGGGTTCTCGGGGATCATCCTTCCTATCGTGAACTCCAAAGTGAAACGCGCCGAGAAGCGCTATGACATCGAACTGGAACGCCTTCGGCGTGAAACCGACGAGAGGCAGGGATATATGAAGGCTCGGTTGAGCACCGTGTATTCCAGCATCTACGGTTATCTATGGAAGAGCATGTTTCAAATGAGCGCACAGCGGGTCGGAATTTTACAGCCGCACCCGCTGAGCCACAAACAGTACTTCTCATGTTCGTTCGAGATCGTAGAGCCCGACAGCGGCATACGGTCATGTAAGAGTGAGTTTCAGTTCAAGCGCATGTCCGAGTGGAGCAACTTTGTTTCCCGGCTCAGTGCCGAGGCCTGGATGATATATACAGACATCGAGAATATCAAGGACAAGAAGGTCTACGCGGAAGCACACCGTCGGGGAGTTCGGAGTCTCTTCTTCCGTCGCCTCACCGATGCCGACGGAGACTGGATTGGAACGATGTACGCGGAGTTCTTCGATCCCGTGACCGATCCTGCTATTCTCGCCAATATCAAGGGAGAAATGGAGCGCAAAGCTATGCTGATCCAAGACATCCTCCCGGAGTACAAACCGCTCATGCCCGCAGAGCAAACAAACGTTTAAACAATATGGCCGCAAGAGAAGAAAACATTTTGAACGTTCCCATCTCCGAGACTCTCGAAGGGATGCACGTCCTTTGCGACACCGGAGATACGGGTGAGCCGTATCGTGTCGCCGCCAGCCTCTTTATTGCCGAGGCAACGCAGGCCGCGAAAGACGCGGTTTCCAACCTTGATCCCAAGGATGTAATCCTCAAGGGGTTCACCGCACTTACCGCAGGAAAACCTGCGATCACCGCTAACTCTACGTTGTTGGCGGCCATTCAGTCGTTGTACGCGATGGTGGGCTCCGGTAAGGTCAAGATCGTCAGCGATGGCGCCGACCAGACCGGAATGGTTTGCTGGAACGGAACCTCAGCCAGCGGATTCGTCATCAACGTGAACGAAGCGGCCATCTACACCCGTTCGCAGTGGACGCAGTCCAACCCGGATTCCGTGACGGATGCGAACTGGATCGCCGCGGTTAAAACTGACGGAACAAAGACTCCCTTCGCCGCCGCCGCGCAGAACCCGAATATGGGCGATCTTCCCACGAACTCCAGACTCAAATTCGTCGATAACAAGACCACAATCCTCGGTATGCTCAAGATGCTGACTGCCGCCGCAAACGTGGGCCGCCTGCGTATCGTGTCCGGCAATCCTGCTACGGGTGCATCCGGAAAACCGGAGCTGGCCTTCATCGTCAATATCGTTCAGGGAACCAACGCTGAGACAACCGGAACTAACGGCCTCCAGATTTTTCACCTGACCAACGATTTCCTGCGGGTCATTCCCTCCTCCAGCATTGGCATGGCATGGCCTACGCTCCAGACGTTGACCGACGAAGACGTCATCAAGAAGTTGAACTCCACTGCCTCTGGCGACTGGGGCGGTCTCGGTATGAAACTTCCGTGGACCGGAGGAAGCGTCAAACCTATTAAGGTGATAGACTTCACCGCGATTAACGAAATTTGGCCTGCCGAGTTGACTCCCGGCACCACCGTTCCGTTCTACGCCGAGGGAGAGATGTACAGTACACCCTCGGGGGTAGCCGATACCGCATATGTCGGTCAGGTTATCCTCAACGCCGATTTCGCTATGTCGGGAATGGCAACCGTTGTCGCTTACGGTAATTGGGCGGGGAGAATGTATCATGCTCAGCTGGATTTCAACGGACAGAGTATTGATTGGTTTCCTTCCCCCGACGGAGCACTAGCCCTTACCACCTTCGCTAATCTGGACTCCAACGCGAGTGTTATCAATATGAAGATCGGTGAGACGCTCGGCTTTTATAGTTTTAATGGCGGATCAACGAGCGGCCCCGGTGCCGCCCCCCTCTTCGGCTATATCCAGAAGACCTCCCCTAGGCGGGTCAACATATTCGCTTATCTCGACGACGGTGTGAAATCGTGGGTGGGATACAGTGGTGGTTCCGATGTCGGCTGGACTCCAGTGGGCGGGGCCAGTGGCGGAAACGTCATCCACGGTGAGGACATCACCGAAGGTTTGGAATACATCATTCCCAATAACGTAGGCGACGTTGTGGCCTTCCGTTCCACGATGGACTCCTCTCAGGTTCCGGCTGGGCAGGAAGGCTTCGGATTCCTCGCCAAAGTCAACGGCAGTGAGTCGATGGCTATGATGATGCAGAACGATCCGGCGGGCGGCGGAAAAATGAAGTTCTTCATGGGTCGCGTGCAGACCGACGGAACTGGAACCGATTGGCAGGAGCTAACGACGGGTAGCTCGGGTGGAACAGAACAACTATTCGTAGGCGACATAGCCTTGGCTAACGCCGCGCCGGAAACATTCAACTTGGGTGGTGAAGTGCACGACGGCGACTTGCTGATGATTGTATACGATTTTATATCCGGCGATCACACTATGGTAGGCCCCAAAGGAGGTCGCAGTATCATTTGGACCGCCACATCTGGCACATACGATGTTACAGTGGAGGCATTCGATTACTCGTCGGCCACCGGAGGTGTATCCCGCATATCCGGCTTCAACTTAATGCTATCAGCGTCGGGAACGATACTTTCGATGGAGGCTACCGGAGATGTGGATACTATCATAGAAGCATTCCATGTCGTAGGCATATATAGGCTATCCAAGTCGCTGTAAATGAAAGCCCCTCATTAGAGGGGCTTTGCTATTATTATGCTTTGAAATATATCCCTTTTATTTGGATAATATCCGAAGCGTCTGATAAGTTGTTCGATTGTACAACAACGTTCATGCCTCGCACCCCGTTGGCTCCGGTGATAACCGACGAACAGATAAGTTTGATACTGCCCGGAGTGCTGCTAATGCCCAGATACATCGAGCAAATCTCAAACAATACTCCTTGTCCGGTTCCATTGATGCCCGCGATAGTAAGAGGCACCGGGAACTTAATTGTAGCCGTTGTAGCGGGAGAGGACTGGATAGTTGCTTCGATAAGTATTTTCGAGGTGATGGGTATTTCCTGATTGAAACGAATAATCCCAGTCGTTCCGGATGGTCCTACGGCGCTACTCCACGAACTTACAATCAGTTTCCAGCCGGGGAAGATTTCATTTGAGCTACCCGTGATTTGGTTTATGCTTTTTTTTTGCGTATATTTGGAGCGGTTATGGACATCATCAAAGCACTGACGCGGGAGGCTCATGCGGCCGGGATATGTGAGGATCATTTCAAGCAGATGCTCACAGAGGACACCCCTGCGCTCTTCGATCACTTCAAAACTATGATTCAGGAGTGCACTTTTTCCGGGTTTCCTTCGGTTGAGTTGATTCGCGCGTGCTGGGATAAGAAAGACTTGAATGCGGCTGGTATCTTCGTCCAGCAGACGGTAGATACCGAAGCCGTTCAAGGAGTCGATGTTTTTTGGCTTTGCGAAGGGACGGTTCGGGTTAAGGAGTGGGCCGTGGTGCATGCCTATGTTGCATACGGGAGCAACCTTAAATTCGAGGTAGCACCGAACGCAATACTGATCCTCGACATCTTCGACGACTCCCCGGTGAGGATCAACAACAAGTCCGTAAGGCCCGTAACCGTTTACCAGTGGGGACACCGCGTCCCGGTATTCAAAGGCAACATACGAATCAAGCGCAAGAAATGGAAGCCACAAGGGATTGCCGTCTCCGCTACCAAGTAGCTGGCGGAGAGGTTCGAGATATGCAGACGATGGGATTTCACCTGATGGAGTCCCCTGATATTCTTGCGCCCGAGAAACGCTCCTACGAAGAGGAGGACTATCCGGAGCGAGACGGTGTGAAGATTTACCCATACACGGTAGACAAGGCTTTCGAGTACACCGTAAAACTGCTCTACTTCGGCGAACTCGAAACGATGAACAGCGCTATCCGATCGCTATGGAACTCCTTTTTCGAGCCCACCAATAACGGCGACGTAAAGAAGGCTCTTCCGGTCACAATCTATAACCTTTACAAAGGCGTGAAGATCGTGGGCTACCCGACCAAGATGCCGGGCTCCGAGACCATCGTGCAGGTCATGCAGGGCGCGTTCATCTTCGAATTGACGCTCTATGTAGCCGAGCCCAACAAGTGCAATTTTAACTACCAAGACAGTGGCTAAATACGGCAAAAATAACTATTTCGATGGAGTTGTCCTTCCTGAGCCGAAGGAGGAAATGTTGCGTCGCATGGCGAAGGGAGTGAATTGTTCGGACGGCGGATTTATGTCCGCGGCTGCGGAATTGAAAGTCGTTCCTTGTAGTATTCAGTGCGTGTTTAAGCCGATGGTTTTAACTGATTCCCCTCAGACAGTTTTTGCCATGTCTGGCGGCGCATCTGCTCCAAGGATTGACTTGCATAATGGCTATATAACTGCATATTTAGGATATAATTCTATACGCATATATGATATAGCTGTTGATACGGTGTACGACTTCGTTTTTGTGTGTGACTCTGATAAGAGTATCTTGTATGTGAATGGAAATTTGGCAGCTTCATTTGCAGACGTATCAAGATGTTCGGGATACCGGTTAGGGCATCTTTTAGTTAACTCTACCAAGTATCATTTTCAAGGCGACTATCTTCTGCATCGCCATTTCAATTACGCCATGAGCGCAAATGAGGTGAAAGCTCTTGACAACACCGGTGATCCGGCGGGGTATGTGCTGCCTGCTAATTATAGAGGATGCGGAGATGTATATCATAGCGACTTTTCCGAGGGCGCGGACGATTGGCATGTTGTTTTAACTGATTATGTGACAATGACTGTCGCAGATGGGGTTATTACCATTTCCAAAGAGGACGAAAGAAGGAATATGAACATTGCACGCAAACACAATCCGTATGCCTCGCGGGTGGTTAACTATTTTGTTCGATTGGAATTCGCCGAGCCTTTGCCATCAGAGGTAGGTAATATTGCCGCTCGTCCCTTTAATTCTATCGTCGGGGTTAATTTGAAAATTTCGTCGGACCGGCTTTCAGCGTCGGGGACGCTTATTAGTACTATCGCCAAGCCTAATGGAGGTAGTATGATTATATTCCAAGCATCAGGAGCGATCTCAATTTCCATTTCATCCATTTCATTCACTCCGGCGGTGTGTATCGCCGAGTACCTGCCGCATAACCTGATACCTACCGCCGAAGGTTCTGTCGTCAAGTGGCTCGACTCGGCGCCACAGCTTCCCGAAGCGAATGGCATCCTCCCGCCGCTGGATGCTTCGGTCGGCGGGTATGATCTGGCGGCGATAGGAAACCCTAAAATAATCATATAGCATGGTAATCAAGTCGCTGGTACCCGCCCTGCTCGTCTACGATAACAAGGTGATGCTCTACAACAACAAGGCCATCACCTTTAATCTTTTGGCGAATGAGATCGAGATAACCAACTTCACTGTCAACGAAGTTGACATGGGGGAGTCGGTCATCACGATGGATGTCTACTTCGGTCCCGAGGAAGAGCCGGGATTCAACTTGAACTGGACCGTACAATACAACGGCGAGACATATCACCTCAAAAGCTATGCGCCTCCGGGTATCAAGGACCTCAAGTCGCTTCGGTACAAGTACACGCTCACCTTCGTTTCGGAGCGGGAGGACCTCAAGTTCTACCCGTTCTCAAACATAATCAAGCTCACCGACGGCACACTCCAGACCATCGGTATGAAATTCGCATTTTTAGCCGATTTGACGGAGTTTGTTGGTCGGCTGAGGGATAACCTCGCCTACTACTACGGAGCGCGTTGGAAGGTGATTCTGAACCCCGATATGGAGATAAATCCGTTCCGGGCTACCGTGAGCGTTGACAAGACGACGATCTGGGATGTGCTGACCCAGCTATACGAGCTATACAGCGTCCGATGGAGCATCGAAGAAGACAACGGCCAGATCAGCATTAAGATCGGCTTCCCGGCGCCCGAGATCGAGCACATCTTCGACTATGGCGACGTACCTATGGACGAAGCGAACGCGGACGGCACCGGACTGGTTTCGATCCAGCGCGTGAATGACCAGACGGACATCTACACCCGGCTGATTGGCCGCGGTTCGACCCGGAACCTCCCCTACCGCTACTTCAAGGGTGCGGCCGGAGCCTTCGTCGGAGACCCCGACGCGAACGCGATCACCGAGCTATCATACTACTCCAACCTTATGCCGAAGTCGTACCGAGACTACGTTCGGGGTTGGAACGATGCGACGGCCGGAAAAGACCCGGCCGAAGGCAATAACCCGTACTACATGCTCGGCTACTCCGACATGAAGGCCGGGCGACAGATGTACCCATCTGACTACGCCGACTCTCCGATGCAGGAGAAGTGGGGCGTCCGGGTCGGTGTGCTCGAAGATAACGAGGAGATTTACCCTTCGATCCAGAACGTATGGCTCGGCGAGCTCGGCCGGGCTGACGAGGTGATTGCGGTCGAGGAGGTGACGAATGATAACTACGCGGAAGCAGAAGAAGAAGGCGAATTTGCCTATAAATCTACGGAAATAAAAGTTGATTTTCCGGGAATGGACACGCGGCGGGGCCCAGTAGTGTATGACAAGCTATTCACCCAGTCCGTAACCAGCGAAGAGATGGTAGTTAAGGCAACGCTTCCTACGCTGACATTCAGCATATACGGAAAGGAGACGAGCACCGTGCCAAGGGGTGTAGAAAGATATACTAAATGGTTCGACAGCAATCACTTGGAGTACGCTGAGCTGAATGTGTATGTACTCTCTGAGTCCAATCAGGTGGTATTCTCGAAAGCGTTGAATGCGCTAACTGATATGGAATACACCGATGCAAGAGGTGAAGTTCAGAACGAAGGCAAGAGTAAGTTTGAGATTCAGTTGCCGATGGGTAAGTATCGAGTCCGGACATCTGTATCTTTCAAGTGCACAACCAACCCCGGAAGCAACCAGCACTACTACATGGCGGTTACTACTGGGCGATTCAGTGCGGCTCCGGCCGAAGGTGTGGGCCCATATCGCCAAGTCTTTGACATATGGGTCAAAGACATCTGGGGAGAGACTGGCTCCATTGTAGACGTGTGGTGGCCGAAGATCGGTCAGCGCGAGGCAACAGTCATGTTCTCCGACGGGTTGCTGGCCGGAGAGGACTACGAATTTGTTATCGCCAAAGACCCGACGCTCGGCAACCCAGAGGCCAAAGACCCTGAAACTGGCGACTACTGGTGTATCTGGGAGGACGACTCCAAGCAGATCGAAACGGTGGACGAGGAGGGGAATACTATTACGGTTAAATCCAAGTATCGGCTGTCGCTTATCAAATCGGACGCCGAGCTTCGCGCCTCCGGCCTCATGCTCCCCAACACAAAGCAGAACGCTAAGCCGGGAGACCACTTCTTCCTTATCAACATCGAAATGCCCCATCAGTATGTGTTGTGGGCCGAGGATAAGTTGCAGGACTACCTCGAAGTGGAACTGGATCGCGTCGATGACGAGAATCCAACCTTCTCCGCCAAGCCGAGCGCGATATTCTGCGAAAGTTTTGAAGAGCGCGAGAAACTCCGGCCGGGAACGAAGATACGATTACACAACAACCAACTTATCGGCGAGACCGATCTGGTGCTGTATATCAATAACCTGACCATTGCCTATAAGGAGGGCAAACTCCTCCCCGAATGGACTATCACGGTGTCGGAGGAGATGGTAGCGAGTAAGACCTCTACGTCGGCCATACAAGGCGAAATTCGGCGCCTTAGCTCCAACATCATGTCATCCTCCCAAATCGTTGCTGAGGCCGCCAAAACGTTCGAAACGCTGTTTCTGCGCAAGGATGGAATTGCGGCCCGCTCGTACTCTCCGACGCACTTTACGGCCGAGGTTACATTCGCCGACACGACCATGAGCGACAACTTCCGGCAAGGAGGCTTAGGGGGCTCTGGGTGGGGGATGTACAAGAACCCGGACGGTAGCTCTGTATTCGAGGTAGATCACCTCTTCGTTCGTCGCAAGATGAACGTGAACGAAATCGTTATCAATCAGATAACAGCGATAGGCGGCAAGCAGGTGTTGACCAGTGCCTCCGGAACTATTTCGGAAGTTGAGGACATCGGAGAGGCATGGCGATGCTATCTGGAGCAGACCGACGGAAAGCAGACGAATGAGTTTGTGGTCGGCGACCAAGCCTACTCTCAGATGATCGGTGACATCGACGAATCGACGCTGGAGAACGTCTTCTACTGGCGCAAGGTTGTCGGTATAGGTATCAACTATATCGACCTTTCCAAGACCGATGCGGCCACCAATAGCAACGAACCGCATGTCGGAGACAACGTGGTTCAACTTGGAAACCCGACCGATACATCGCGGCAGTCGGCCATAGTCATAGATGTTTCCCGAGAAGGCGGTGCTCTGATGACATGGCTCGATGACATCACTGGCTACAACCTTACAGCCAAGGACAGCATCAACCTCGGCCGGATCGAAGGCAAGACGTGGGCCGAGGTCTTCGGCAACCTCTACGTCGGCAACCGAGAGCGCACCAAGTACCTCAAGTACGAGTCTCTCGCCGACGGCAAGAACGAGCTCTCCTTCGTTGGAGACGTAATCCGGGCCGCGGCAGAGGAGGCATACTTTCAGGGTAGCTTCATCGCTCAGGGGTACATCGGGGTAGGGTCCGAGACCAAGGTCGAGAGCGTACTGGTCGGCATGACGGCAGAAGATGCCGACGTGCCCTCCGGTGTGGCGGCCAGCGAAGGCCAGATTCGGTTCTGGGCCGGAAAGCCGTTCTCCGAGCGGTACGAGGCGCCGACGAAGATTCTGGAGGGCGGGAAGCTAATATCCAGTGAGGCCGAGATCAAAGGCGAAATAGTAGCCGAAAGCGGCTCGATAGGCGGATTCCAAATCGGAGATGGGCGTATAGGAAGCATATCCAGTCCCAATGACCCTGATCCCAATAACGGGATGTCGTTGTATGATTCGTTTATCAAGTTTTCCGAAAAGTCATCTAATCCTATTGTAGATGTAAACGTTTTCATGGGAACCAACGTGTTCCCCGCAACGACGGGTGCAACCTGCATGGCTCGCTTTGAGAGTTGGAGGGATGATAACTTATTTGGATATAACATCGGGCTTCTTATAGATGTACGAGGAGGTCGGCAAAACGAGGCAATACGCATCGAAAATGGGTACGTCTCAGGTTTAGCCTATAAAACGCTAAGGGTTAGCGCCTCTACGACGATAGACCATAGCGTGATGTATGTGTCTTGTTATAATACATCGGAAATAACGATAACATTACCAGCGGTCGTGCCGGGAGGAGCCGAGGGCAATTTTGTTATCGTGCGCCGCAATAATTCGGCCAATGTTAAGGTGAATGGAAATGGGGCACAGATATTAAGAGGTTCTGCTTCATTAGAAACAAGAGTTGGAGAAGGTTTGGGAGACGCCGCACTGTTTCTATGGGATGGACAATACTGGCTCTACAACCACATGATGCGATAGCGAAAGGGACTCCAACGAGTCCCTTTTTTTACTATCATTCGTTATCGGTATTCCGATAACGATATTATAGCCGAAATGAATCTCCGTTTCGGGAGAGGGTTAGGCAGTTATGTTGCGTTATGATGGAGTCGCGAATCGCGAGGTCATCACTAAGCATCATATATCAAATCACCCTTATATGATCGACCAAACCGCTACCTTCGATGCCTGCCTCGACTTCTTGGATAACTGGAGCGACAATGGAGACTACTACGGCATGACGTTGTACAACCCCCAAGAAATACTTGTGGGGCAAAAGGACTTTACCCTCTTGTTTATTGGTTCTGGCAACTTCCCATTGGTCTCCTACTCAACAACCGGAATACACAACATTTCAGGCAAGTAATTGAAAAGCCCCTCAAAACGAGGGGCTTTGCTTTACTATCCAAGTATAAGGATATGCTTGAGGTACACTTGGAGGGATGGATACCCGTCTACTAATGCGCTCAAACATTGAAAATCAATGATTCCTGCTCCACGGCGCCGGGCGTTGATGAACCCATTAGAACTGGTTGCGTTATCGAAGAATCCTGCAATCGTTGCCCATAAATTGTTCGCCGGAGGCAAATCATAATACACAACCACATTTCCGCACGGACTAAACCGAGCATCGGAATCGGCCAATTCGAAACAAAGCAATAATGTGGTACCTGCCGATAACGGCACTAATTCGGTAGATGTGTAGGTGATGACATCATTGTTTTCGTTGAGCTCCACGCCTAACCCCGGTAGCTTTTTTACACCCGAGCTACCCGTGATTAGCTTCGATGTTCCAAAAAGGCATCTTTAAAGTGTTCAAATCTGGCGGTGCGACTCGGGCCGACACCATTCAAAGTAGCTATCCGACGAGACGAGATCATATCCACATCCACATTCTTGTAGTCGTTGTACCAAACCCGATCCATCCTGATTAATACGCATAACTCCCTTGCTTCCGGCTCGGCTCTTCGATCCATCCAATCGCACATTGCGGCCAACGATATAGGACTCCCATTCAGGTAGGACCTCTCATACGCTTCGACCAAGAATTTCGCCCTTTCGTATGACGGGATAGACGGAGGTCCGAACACTCCAATTTCGGCGTACAAATCTTTGTAGAAGAGGAATCTGTGGTACTCAAACATCGTGACAATATTAACCCCGGCCTTTCCCGTAGCGGCCAGCCAGATGGGATCAATCAATATCAGCGGAATGTTTTCGAGACGCTTAATCAGTTCCGGATCGCACATACACTCAATCGTGAGTTTACACCCCGGAGGCGACTGATTTTCGAACCACTTGGCAAAGTCTCCGAAGGTGTGGTGGTCGTGCTCCTTCCACTTGGCCTGAGCGAAGTCGATCTCTCTGTTGAGGTCGCGGTTCTTGAACGCCCGTAAATAATCACTGCTTTTCATTGCTATTTGGTTTTAAATGAAGGAGGGACCCGAAGGCCCCTCCACTTGTTCTACTTCACGGCGTCCTTCACCGCAGGCGAGAACTTGAACGAGATGCGGTTCTGGGCCGGGATCGTGACCGACTTTCCTCGACTCATGTCGTAGCCCTTACGCGCGGGGCATGCCTTAACGCTGAACGTTCCGAAGCCCTTGAGGGAGACTTTATCCCCGTTCTTGAGGGTCTCGACGATCTTGTCCATGAACGTCTCACATACCTTGTTCACGACGGTCTTGGTGATGCCCGTCTCTTCGGCGATCTTCGCCATCAATTCGCTTTTCTGCATTTTCGTTTTGATTTTTAAGTTGATAGAGTTTTTCTTCAAGGGCCTCTATTTTACCCATGCAGTAGTTATCAGGGCTCCCATTACGATTATAATGGATAGCCATAGTTCATCTAATTGCATGCTTGATAATAACTTGTACGGGCGTAGAGCCCACATAATCTTCATATTTGAGAGTACTTGGGTCTATATGGCCGTCCGGACGCATAATTCCGTACATGCGAACCTTCTGGATCATCATGCCCCCAATAAGTTCGTTTAAACGATGTCTTATCCGATCCTCCAGTTCCCGGTACACCGGATCGGTCTCGATCATCGCGCTACGGGTCTTCCTTGCGCTGATGACCGCGCACCTCGTTCGGTTGATGTACGCCCCTATCTGCTCGTCCTTGATTCCCGGAACGATCTCTTGGAGTATCTGGATGATAGCGTATCGCGCGAAGAACCGCTCGGTCGTTCGGCGCTTATCGCGTACATCCGACATCCGGAGGTCGCACTCGATCTGTACGGCCCGGTCAAGGCAGATCACCTTCTCATTTTCCTCCAGCCTCATAGTGGTCGAAGTGGATGTAGGGGAGTTGATTCGGCAGGAACTTCCATGCCGAGCGCGGAAGCGTGAACTTCGCAAGCCCCGCGGCCATAGCCAAGATCAGGAACTTCTCCATGACCATCGGCTCTCCGGTCCACATCGTGCCATCGCGGCGCGTTGCGAGGAGCGAGAACGGCCCGGAGAGATCGAAGAACTCGTCGGGGAGATCGTCGATCATCTTCCCGATCTCGGGAAGATGTTTCTGGAACTTCTTGCGGTAGATGAACTGGACCCCACTGATGGAATCCACGATGATGTCCGGACCCTTCGGCTTCTCGCCGATAGGGTAGGCGCATTCGGCGAACAAGTCGTTCACCCGGTCGTATTCGAGATTATACATAGTGATTGAATGATAAGTGATCGAGAGAAACTCCACCGACGACGTTTTCCACGCGAACAACCCAGTCGCCAGACCCAAGTTGCCACGGCATGCCGCGGAACTTGGTCTTGACTGGTTCGCTATGATCAACGTCGGAGATGTAGTGGTAGTAGTAAACGTCCGCGCCGGGCACTACCTCCTCCGGCCGTATGCCGAATTTCTTACTGCACATTGTCGCTGACTCTTTTGAACTCAGACGCAAGAATCTCTTCGAAGTCGGTCAGGTCGCCGATCCAGCCGAAGTCAACGCACACGACCATATCCCCATGATCGTGAGCAAAACCGGGGGTGAATATCTTCGTTTCGATACCCACAGCCGAGGATATCTCGTGTTTGTACACCGTCGGAATCGTTTCGAGTTCGGTCTTGATGCGTTTATACTCAGGGCTCTTGGTGTTGAGTTGGTAGTGGTTCTCGCCTCGAACCTTTTTCCAGCCGATCTTCGCTTCCTCCGAAGTAAACGTTACCGGGAGAATATTCGGGCTGTAAAACACCCCGCCAAAATGTTTGTAGGTGACGATGCCGAGTTTGGTCAGCACCTTCTTCTGAATTTCAAAGACGCGATCTCGTTTCTCTTCGAACTCAATTACCCGCTTCCACGTCGGAGAGCCGGGTTTCACTTTGTAGTACATGTCCATGACCTTTGCTTTTTTAATGATTTCTTACTTCGATTCGATTTTTCATAATTCTCCTATGCTTTTAGCTATACCTACGACATCGCCGAGGTTTTCTTTCGCTATCCTGAGCCCGTAGTGTGCGATCATCCCCGCCAAGAGGATGGCGGTTCCGATCCGGAAGTCGTACTCGCTGTTTGCCTGATCTTTGATCTCGTTCACCTCCTCTTCGGTCTTGATCTCGGCGACCGGGACCGGGTTCGGGTAGCCTTCCAACGCCACGAATACCGGACTGATGTTCGCCTCGACTACATACCAGTGCTTGTTCTTGGTCCAGAACACCGTCTGGCCGATCTTGAATTTACTCTGCATCGTTGTATTCTAATACTCGTTTGACTGCAATTTTATGCCACTTTCCGCCGCGAGGCCGTTCGATTTCCACCTCGTTGAAGTGGTCGGCGATCTCAGCCAGCGACCAGCCCTTGCGCTGTAACGCGAGGGCGTACTTCTTTGCCTCAACCATGCGCGGGTCCACGACTCGGTTCTCTGCGATCCGCTCCATCCGGCGGGCCAGTTGGTCGGGAGACATCGGCCCGCGCTGGGGTCGTGGATTCCCGAGCCTCGTTACCCGGCGCCCGGCCTTGGAAATAAAGAAGCCTTGCTCCTTGAGTTGCTTCTTCCGGACGCCGAGTGCCGACTTTGTTCGGCCCGAGATAAGTTCGCGCTCTGTTTGAGCCAAGCCGATAGCGAGGCAAAAGGTGATCGTTGTCGCCTCGGGGTAGTCTATCGCCAGCAGATCGACCCCCGTGTTGCGCAAATACAGCGCGTACTCCGCATCACGGGAGAGTCGATCCAGTTTGGCGACGATCAAAGTTGCACCTTCACGCGCGGCTAATTCCATCGCGCGACGAAGGCCCGGTCGGTTCCGATCCTTTCCACTGCGAATGTCACGGAACTCGCCGATATTCTGCCCGTGTGTGCGGGCAATATATTCGCGGCACTGATCGAGTTGGGCCTCCAGACCGAGGCCGGATCGCCCCTGCTCTTCGGTGCTCACGCGAGTGTAGATGCAATACTTTTTCATGTGCTATAAATGTAGTTTACAACATAGGGAAGACACTCCTCGAATGACTGCATTTCGGCGCATTTGTCGTCTTTGTGGGGGCAACCGAGGCATTTCCCTTGCTGGGCGTAATCCTCCATCACAACTCGCCGAAAATCATCTTGCGTGAGGCCATCGTCATAGTCAGCATCCCGAACGACCATCAGGCATGTGAGGTGTGCCTTCCATGTGTATATCTCACCGTTATCCTTGATGGTCTGGATGTTGTATTTCTCCCCCTTTTTGATCTTTCCGGAGCAGAAATTACAGACGTGATCCTTTCGCGCGACGACGTTGTTATCAGCAAGCACTTCCATCCTTCTCTCTGGTTACGGCTTGCATCGCCGCGATCTTGAGGCCGTTGATCTTCTGGTGTTGCATTCCGAGTTCGATTCCGATGATAATGAGTAGTTGATCTCGGCGGTTCGGCTTCACTCTGATGTTCTTCTCCAAAACGCCCAGAATGATCTCGGAGGCTTCGGTCATAAGCGCGATGCGGTTGTTTTTCTTCTCGAAGGCTTTTTTCGCCTCCTCTATTTCGTTCCACATCTCCGCCCACTTATCCTCGTCGAAGTAGTCGCCGAGCATAGCCTCAACGAAGTTCATGTTCTTGTGATCCCAGCGTGCCGGAGCAAGCCAGTCGAAATTCTTTTTCATGTTATTCGAATATTTGGAGTATAGCCACCGCGGTGGACTGGTTCGTGATACCCGTGATACGGGCTCGGCATTTGGAGCCGTAGGGGATGTAGACACAACCCTCGGGCATACATGTAATACGGGCTATCGTCCCGTTAGGGAGTTCCGCCATCGGCCACTTCTTCGTGTCGTCGAAGGGGTTCTGGATGGCCGTGACGAGAATCTCGGAGCCGACGCGGTACGGCCCGCCGCCGGAGTCTCCCTCAAACTCTTGCGAGCCCATAACCGAGGGTGCGGCGGGGGGGGGGTGGTACTTTTTTCTCTTTGCGTGGCCGAAGAATGTTCTTGCCCATTGCGATGCTGACGAAATAGCCAGCCTTTTTCGCGTTGTCGAAATCTCTGACGAACCACCAGATACCCAGCACCCGGACGTAGGCGGCTCATTTACCATTGTGAAGTCTTCTCTCGAATTTCATCGTCTAAGATATTTTTAATGTATTTGGGAAACTTTTTCTTGTAGGGAGAATCCCATGCCCCTTCTGTTATCGTTACTTCGTAGCCTTTATCTCCCCGGTGTACTGCAAAAGACTTGTCGCCTCTGCATACATACCATTTTTTGTTGAGGTCATACCCGAGTTCCACGCATACAACACCGATCTCGTCGCGCCTGAATTTGAGGTCCTGAATGCCGTACATGCTCGAATCACATCTCAACACTATATTTGCAGGCCCGACAGAAATCAATTCGCCCGAATATGGGGTCGAGCGCTCGTTCACCATGATTCGCTTTCCTAAAAATCGTTTCATGCCATTAACTTATTAAGCATTAGCGGCTCAGTTGCGCGGAGCCGTACCGCGGTTATTGGTTCTTGCGAGGTCCCGAGACGTAATACGCCCCGATGACATACTTGTCCATAGCGATATAGCTTTTCGATCTGGGCTTCGGTGAGAGTTTTTCCGTAGAACGATCCAGAGAACAGAATCCAGTCGTGGCATATCTTCACCCAGCCGTTCTCTTCCAGCCAGCGATCCGGATTCCGCATCTCTTTGACTGGAATCTTTTTGGACGCGAGCAACCGTTCGGCGATGTTGAGGTGGAGCAGGTTTTCCGTGCTCCCGTTGAGGCCGTAGAAGTCGCCATCGGGCGACAGCCACCCGGCGTCGTACCCCTCCGTGATCTCCACGGGCTCCAACTCGGTTTTGTGGTACTCTTCTATTTTCATTTCGTTCTCCATAAACTCCGACAGCCGTTGCTTCTGGAAATCCTGCTTCCGGATCGAGGCTTCCACCTCCGGATCGGAGCACATGAGGGAATCAAGGATCGTGTGCATGCTGAGAATGGGGTCGGGAAGGATCACTCGGGACATGTTCAGCGCATCGCACATCCACACGATAACCTCGTACACTTCGCTAACCTTCACGAAGAAGTTCTTCGCCCCTTCTACTGTCCCCTTGATCTCTTCGACCACATTGGAACGAGGATAATCGAGAAGGCCCGCATCTTTGTCGCCGGATAGGTAGCTAATAAGTTCGGGATAGCGCACCGAGAACTCAAACTTGCCGCCAGCGTCCGCAATGGTCTGCCGGAGCCGTTCGAGAACCCATACCCATTCCTTCGCTTCCTCCTCCAGATGGATGCGCTGTTCTCTGATCCAGTCATTGAACTTTCCTCCGGCTCCGGGTGTCCCCAGAACTTCATGCGTCGCCTCGTCTTCGCCGAGGATGATCTTGCCGTCCAAAATATCGACGGCCATGCCTTCGGTGTACCCCAGTAGAGACTTGGTGATGATTTCGACAGCCTCTCGCGGATTGTATTTTTCCGTCAACTTCTCCCACGCAATCCGCTGGAGCATCTGGCCGAAGCCCTTACCTATCGTGAATGTTGATCCTCTTTCCATGACGCAAAGATAAATGTTTAATTTTTAATTTGCAAGTTAAAACTCCCTTATTATAATACCTTTTCCTTTACGACACCCTTACGACGACGCCCTTGTGTCGGTCGTCGTCCCGGTTGAAAGACATGAAGTGCGCATCGTTGATCTCCAGCCCAATGATTTCGTCGATCTCGTCGGCCAGCGCATATTTGAACTCGTAATCGCTGTCGCTAACTTCGTCGCCCAAAGTGAATTTGTGCTCTGAGAAGGACATCGAGTCTGCGTCCCACCACTTCGCCACGAAGCGGCGGCTGAGCAGTTCGTTGTTGTTGATGTAGCTTAAAAACGTTGCCATAATTTACTCGATTCTTGTGATGTAACCGACCGTCCGGTTGTCATCGGGGTTATACATAAAGGTGATGCCGCCTCCGGGCAACATGTAGATCAGTTCGTCGATGTGGGTCTCGATGTACTTGCGCATCATCGGATCGTGGCATGGCTCCGAGAGTTTGAAATCGTACTTTACGCTGACCCTCTCCTTCGGGTCGTTGTAGAAGGCGACAAATTTCCGGTCTTCCACAACGGCCTCAACAATGGATTTCCGGGGCAGTATCGGGATTGTTGTCTCCGGCCATATCACTCCGAGTTCGTTGCCGCCTACGTCGGTTATCGTGGCGGGATTGTCGCCGGATAGCCGAACCCAGCCGTCCAGCGGTCTGGTTTTGGCGAACTCGATCTTTCCAACCACGGCCCAAAGTTCTCCGGACTGGTTGAACCCCAGCAAGCGGTCGGGCCTGCTGGGATGGAAGTGCATGATTTTTCTGTTGAATTTCATTGTCTCACCTTTTTAAATGGTCCTTGTTCGTTTTCTACATGGTCGATTCTGAACGGGTAGCCCTTCTTGCCGCTCCATAAGAACCGAAGACAGCGGTATTTCGGGCCCATAAAAACCGTATCTCCTTCGATCTTGTTCACCCGCAGGATGACCTCCTCGGGCAAGTACATATAAGTATCTCCTACCTTCATGGCTATCCTCGTTTAAACGATCCGTTTTCTTTTTCGAGTTCCTCCTCGACAAATTTCACCGGAAAGGGGTAGCGTCCGTGATCCGCCATATACCCGTACATGCTCCTGCACGTCGGGTCTTCGGGTCTCAAGTACGCCGTAAAATCCCCCTTTTGTTCATCCACGATCTCCTCGACCCGGAGCCGGGTGTTGGTTATCGTGTGAATATAAACATCTCCGATTTTCATTTTTTTCCGTCGTAGTTGCCGAAGAGTTCCGACCCGAAGGTCAGGAACGCGACGGCATAGATTAAGATTGTCAGCATATATTTAGAATTTTATTGTCCAGATGTCGAGGTCGTCCGAGCAGTAGGTATGCCGCATCTTGCCACCCAAAAATTCCACGGCCTCCATATAGGGACCCGTCCCGATGGCTCCCTGCCAGTAGCGGCCATAGTCGTTGATGCAGAAAGCAAGCGGGATTCCTGCCCACTTATCATTACCGTGCGGCGTGTAGTAGCGCCCCATTTTCTCCGCCCGACGCCGAACTTTTGCCGGAGTCAGTCGCCAGATCATGCCCTTGAAAAAGGCGTTGAAGACGTAGGAGAGGGCCTGCGAATGCTTGTCGTACCCGCAACCGATCACAACTGGGGAGGTGTAGTGATGCCACTCTTCGTTCTCGGTCTTTACCTTTGCCTCGGCGGTGCAGGTCGATCCCCAGATGCGGTTCTTTCGCCATCTGACGACGATTTCAGCGCACTTCACATCCATCTGGGACTTCTCCTCCTCTTCTTTCTCTTTGCGCCTCAAATCGGCCTTAAATTTGTCTATCGCGGCCCGGATCACCGTGTCGCTCTTGATTCCGGTAAGTTTGCGGACGCTGGGGACCGTCAGTCGGCGGCCCTCGATGTTCAGCGTCTTGATCGCTTGATTCAGTGTCATAGTTTTGTCAGTTTAAATGTGTAGTACTTGTCGAAGGTCACGGTCGCGGTGTGGCCTTCAATGCTCAGTTCGTAATGATGCGACACTTCGCCATATTGCATGGCCTCCTCGTAGTCTTTTGCTATCACGGGACCGGGAAGTATTCGTTGGCGGCAGAAGTAGTCCAGATACCGTCGCCACGCGATCTCGGGCGGGAACTTGTCCGGACTTTGGATGGCAAGGTTCGAAAGAAAACCCTCGTAATTGTTACCCCACGTCTTGCCGAAGATAGGAGTGTCCGTTCTCGGGTTCACCGCCGTGAAGCCTTCCAGTTTCCAGCCCGGAATGGTTAGGTATCGGTCGATGATTCTGTACCCTTGCCAGACCTCTACACGCTTGCAGAAGTCCACGTTCGTACGCCGCACGATGCTTCGTTTCATCGCCGTTCGTATTTCGGGAACCGCCCGGTGTGCGTGATGATGTAGGGGACGTTGATGTCCTCGATCACGTCGAACTTCACCCACGTCCGCAGGTTCTTGCTGAGCCAGTAGACCCGCGCCCGCTTCTTCTCGTTGTCGATCTCCACGACCTCTCCGATCCGGCCGACAACATAATCCCCCTTACTCCGGACAACTTTCTGTCCGATCTCTACATGTTGCATAGTATTGAATTTAAAATTTCGTTTGCTTCTTTCTCCTCCGCCGCCCGTACAGCGGCGCGGTATTCGGGCCATTTCCGGTCGGCGAAGTCCTGCACGGTCTCCGCTACCTTGTCGATGCCCTTGTAAATTTCCTTCGTCTTGTTGAGGCTCACCCGGTTCCCGAAACACTTGAAGCACTTCATCTGTAAGTCTTGCGTGTTTCGAAATGCCGGGATGTACTCCTCGATGTGTCGCTCGTCCCCTACCTCGACGTAACCGAATCGGTCGCCATCGCGGTAGAAGTGCAGGAACTTGAAACGCCAGTTGTAGTTACTTGCTCGAATGTCGGTGCACTCGTCCGGCAATATAATGAACCTTTTCATGGCATAAGAAAGTCTGCCGCGAGGATCATTTCCTCCGGGACGTAGTTGTCGCCGTTGTCCTTCAAAAACGCTTCGACGGCCGCCTCTTCGATCTCGGAGTGCTCCCACGATTCGGAGCGGATCATATTGATTCGGTTGAGTTTCAGCGGCAAATACTCGCCGCTATTGGTTCGGTCCCGATTGATATACCGGGTGTATTTGTCGTCAACGTCCTTGACCCGGAGACGCTCGAAACGCTTCTCGATCTTGTTGTGCCGCATGAAGGTAATACGGTGGGAGTCTACACACGTCCACGACCCGAGATCGGGCTGGAACTTGTAGCAGAACCCTCCGGTCGGCTCTTTGAAGACTTCGACTTTTGCGTTCGCTCGTTTCGCCACCGCGACCGCATAAGGGACCCACGGATTCCCCTTGCAGGTCACGAAATGTTCCGTCGCCGCATATACTTCGATACCGACGCGCCGCATTTGTTCGACTATGAACTCCTGCTCGTTTTTAGAAAATATCATCGTAATATATTTTGAGTTTGCTTCCCCCTTCGTTCGTCATGCCGGGGAACACGGCCGCAAGTATCGTTATCCGACTGGTTTTCGGTGCCTCTTTGAGTTCGTACACAAGGTTCACATTTTCGTCCGTGTCTACCTCGATGCAGGGGGTCGGGATGTCTTCGTCGCCCAAAACGCGGCACAATATTTCAGTGACTACCCCCCCCCCTCGTACCTCGCTACTCTTTCTATCCGGGCCATTACTTTATTCGCAACCTCGGAAAAGGATTTTGTGTTCATGCTCTTTGGAATTGGCCGAGGGTGACAATATATTGTATGTCGCAGATCGGCGTGATAAGTTCGTAAATAGGTTCATGCCAGTTGTTTCCGGTTCCGTAGAAGCCGTTGAAGGTGAACCGGGCCCCGTGCATCTTTGCCCACTCCAACGCCTTCTCCTCCGGATTCGTGAAGGGGTTATTTTTGCGCTCGGCACCCCTCGGTGTCCGGTACTTGTCCCACAACCACGCGAACCCCTTTTGCGCTTGGTCATAGCTGACCGGGATCGGGTTCTCGATCTGGATTCGCTCACCCCGGTTGCGCCTCCGTTTCAGGAGCAAAATTTCGTTTTCGTTGATCCAGCCCCGCTCCTCGGCGGCGGCAATGATCTTCTCAGTCGTCTGTTTCATCGTTCAGTTCGTTGTTAAGGTCTATTAATTCTTTGAATGTCTTGAGGTTGTCGAGGACCCAATCCCCGATCTCGCTCCACTTCTTGTTAAGAAGCGCATGAGAAATGCGGCTCGTTAGCGTTCCGATGCTCGCGTCTATGTGTTTCACGGCCTCCTCCCGAGTATCGAAGAGGTGGCCGTCGTTGGTCTCGTATTTAGCGATCCTTTTCATAGATGTCGTTGTATAGTTCGTCGATTAACAAATCCAGCCCGTACACTTGGAAGACAAAACCCCCGCCGAATACTCGGCCGCGGTACCGCCTCCCTCCGTGTTTGTTCGCCATGCGGCGGGCCGATTCCATTTTATCACAATGGTCGCCGGGGTGATCCTCGTGGACCAGATCGAGGAAGTGGATAATAAAGCGCGGGTTCCCGTAAACGTCGCGCGTCGTGTACATGCCGCCGCTCTTAACGGTCCGGCGATATTCTTCTCGTGTCATGTTTTTCTGCTCTTATTTCTAAACCGCTCCGGTAAATCGTTTCCTCGCCTTCTGCCATTCGGTAGTCGGCGGCTCCTACTTGCGTACCGTTCACAAAATAGGAGACATAGCCGTGCCCGGTGCGGGCCTTCAAATCGCTTACGGCCTCGCGGATGCTTGTGTATGCCTTCATAGTACTACCATATATCCGAGCCGGGTTCGAATCCATCCGCGCTGACTCTTAGGCGCGGCGGCTAAAATGTCTTTCATGTCTTGTTCGTCGATCCGGACCACCCCGTTCACGAGCGGTTTTCCCGCCGCCCGGTCGAAAATCCGGTACTTCTTCGGGTCCACCGTGATGACATAGTTCCCGGTGTCGATGGTGAAATGATCGCGCCCGAACTCCAGCGCGTCGCGGCCGAAGTCCGCCTGCCAGCGGCTTTTACCGATGTCGTATACAAATACCATTTTCGTAAAATTCAAATTCGTTATTCTCCGCGAAGTCCGCGAAATATTCTTGGCTTTGCGTATATCTGACGTCTTCAAGGAACGCCTTGAAAAAGCCGTTCATATAGCATTGGTACATGCGATCCGGCCGCGTACACCTCCGAACCACCAAAACGTTCAAATGATGGTCCCAGCGGGCAATTTCGCGCCCCTCGTACACGACGATCCAATCGCCGTAATAACACCGCACCGGGCCTACTTCCGTTCGGGCCCTAAGTGCGTCGATAATTAGTTGCTGTGTCATAAGTATAGGTACCTCCTTTCCATGTCTTTATAGTCCCAATAATTGCCGAAAAACCAGTATTTTCCGGCCTTCTCTACAAACCGCCCCCGTTCGTAAACCGGGAGCAGGAATTGTACACCTCCTTCGTGATCGGGTAGGCGTTCGTCGTGTGGCTGTTTATAGAAAATACTCGTTTAATACCCGCGCGCAATCCTCCGGGCTTTTTATGACCTCCGCCGCACCGCCGCCCGGAAAATATACGGCGGTCCCGGCTTTGATGTTACGATCCACGCGACCGGGAACGCGCCCCGTTTCGCAAAATGCCGTTTTCAATTCCCTTGTCCATAGCTACACAAATTTTACTTGTCCGTTATACTCCAATGTTACCGCTTCTTGCTTCATCTCGTCGCGGATTTCGGTTGCCAGCGTGTACACCTCCTCGAAGTGCTCCCCGAAGGATTCCGGGGTACAAAAAGCGTATACTATAGTCACGTTTTCGACTACAAGCGCACCCGAATTCGACACCCAACCCCCGACGGCCGGAGTTGAGGTACAGCCCCCGAACCACTCCGAAAATTTAGTCATCACTTTGTTTACGAACTTTTTATTGTCGGTCGGGACATTAACGTCCGTGGTGCTGGGAACATAAATTGCGACCTTTGCGTTAAGGTCAAATTTGAAATTTTTCATAATTCACTGGTTACGATTAATGACATAATAAGGGCTCCTAAAAAACACAATAAAAAGAAAATTTCAGCAACCCGGCGGATATTCCATTTCATAAATAAAAATAAATTGGTTTTCAGTCTGGACACACGCTACCGGGGTGTCCTTGATTTTGGCTATAAGGTCGCGCCCGTCCTCGGAATCACCCCAAACGGCCGCCATGTCGGAGCCGTTCGGGATCGTGCCGAACAGTATCGAACCCCCAAAAAGTAGCACCGTCAATAATTGCGTCTTTGGTGAAAAGGGCGTACGCGTCATTGCTGATACCCAATTCTGCAACAGCCGAAAGAAAATAAAATGCTTTCATAATAGTGTGGTTTAATGGATTAGAGGTCCGGCGCGGTAAGCGAACCGCAAGCGTTGCCGCCTCAATTCTGAATTAATCCGGACCAAATATTACAACCTCTTTCGCTCTCCGGACGCGGGTTGTTTGCGTCCTTTCTTGCTCCCCGTGACTGGTGTATGCCTATGCGGGTATCTCTCGCGGTCGTCTGTATTTCAGTTCCGCGGCCCTTTCGTACAATCACACGCGGGCAACGCTCGGGCTTATTAGGGTCCCTATCCTTACCGGCCTTTTCTGTCGTAACGTGACGGGTGCGGCGCGGTTTCCTCCGTTGGTTGTTTCGGCTTTCCGTGTGCATCATGTGCGGGGCGGGAATGTATAGAGCGGCAAGGGCTTCGATAGTGTTGGTATCGTGGTTAGCAAAATGCCGTTTTCAATTCCTCGTGTGTTGCGGATGCGTGCCCGGACAAGTTCGAGAAATGGAACGAGTGCCGGAGCGAGGCGGGCGGAAAACCATTTGAAAGAACGTGAACCCGTTTGGGTGGGTTGCTGGTGCAAAGATAGAACGGGTTTTTCGAATATGCAATAGCACTTTATAAAAATAATCCAAATTGAACAGCATTTGCCGTTGCGAACCCGATTTTGTGGAGAATATGAACAATTTTTGGGGCTTTGCGTGTTTTATGCTGATTTTAGGCCGGGTTCAATACTTGAATATGCCCTATTTCGCACGGAAACGCCACAAATTTCGACGATCTCCCAAAGACGGGCAACTATACCACCCCGGAGGAGATCGGCGAAATCGGTGAACGTCAGCAACTTACAACGGAAGCGAAACGGGGGCTGTTTTATCGCGTTGAACTTTTGAACGGGGGCAAGTACCGGACAAGGGGAGAGGTGCCGCCAGATCGACGGAAACGGGGCAAAGATGGCAGGAGCGGCAAGGGTGGCTAAGCGGTAGAGCAAAGGCAATGCAGGTGGAAAATATTTATTAAACAAAAAAGCCCAAAATAAGCAAAAGCGATCAAAAGGGTAGATTTGTGGGTATAACTGCGAAAAATGGAAACACGGCGAAAGCGGGTGATTTTAGGCGGCTTGCGGCGCGTGGTGGTGCCTTTTGTGTGCGGGAAAGTTTCGTTTCGTAGCTTTTTATATACCAAAATGTAACAAATCGAAAGCAATAATTTATTGTAAAAAGTGTATAAAATATAGCAAATTTGGACAAACCTCTGAGAATCAAGGAGTTATTCGTAACTCCTTGATTATCAAGGCTTTAGAGGGGGTCAAAATGGCCGTTTTCGCCGTTTCGCATTTGTTTTCAAGGGTTTGCAAAATACGCCGTAAATTCAACCTAACTAACGTTATGTAAATTGTAACGGCTTCAAAATGCGACGGCAAGCCGTGTAAACAAAAACGACCAAATGCGCCCCGTGTGCATTGTAGCCGCTATTTCGGGGCCGCTTTCGTGCTGACTGACAGCGCGAACTGATCCGGGGGCGGGGGCCATCATCTGTCTCTTATACACATCTGAC
>ENA-OYYW01000161-OYYW01000161.1-human-gut-metagenome-genome-assembly--contig:-NODE-161-length-23882-cov-4.767197_pt1 | contig 23882 bp, 10 predicted proteins | sample MGYA00243254_ERZ653459 | MGnify/ENA primary metagenome ERZ653459 (study PRJEB26926, sample SAMN06164952) | human gut metagenome | biome: ENVO:00009003; feature: ENVO:2100002; material: ENVO:00002003...
TCTACACCTAAGCCTTCGTCGGCAGCGTCAGATGTGTATAAGAGACAGGAACAGATAAAAGCAATACCCCGCGTATTCGCCCGTTTCGGGCATTTTGAACAGCGTCTGCGTCTTATATTCCGCGATTTTTGCGTTTGCGGGAATGACCGTTTTGACTGTTTTGCGCTCGCTGCCGCTCTCCTGTGCGGTGCGGGCATAGTCCTCCTCTTTCGTCCCGTTGCAGGCCTCGAACACATCATATGCCGTTACGACCAGCTCCTCATCCGTCGCGCGGTTTTTCAATGTCACGTTGAAATCTTCCGGCAAAGTGATGAGAATGTTTCCGCTCTCGCCGCGCTTATCTTCCTCCACAAACACGTTCGGGATATAAAAACTGTATCCCGCAAATTCGCCGTTTGCGGGCATGGAAAACAGCGACGACTTTTCGTATGTACCGCGCAGCGCTTCCTGCGGCACGGATATGGCGTACCACGACGTGTCGTCCGCGCGTTCCCTGCGCTCGTAGTCTTTGTTCGACGTGCCGCCGATAATCTCGACAAACTCTTGCACCGTGAAGATGACTTCGTCTCCGTCGCGGTTTTTAACGGTCACTTCGCCGTTCGCAGGGAATACGAGTTCGTAACAGAGTTCGCGCCCGTCGCTCTCCATATCCACGAGCTGGCGGCTTTCCTTGATGCGGCTGTTGTAAATGTTATAGGTATAGCCCTCATATTCGCCGTTCGGCATACGCATAAAGCTGTGCCTGTCGTATCTGCGGATGAGCGCGTCGCGCGACACCTTTGCCGTCAGCCACTTGCTTTCCGCCTGCGGCTTATATTTTTCGTCGATGAACGCCTGCGCCGATTCCTGCGAAACGAAATCATATCTGCCCTGCGCCCATGTCCCGTCTTTTACGTCGTAGCCGATGGCAACGACGTAATCTTTCTGCCTTTTGACGATGGCTATGCCATGCCCGTACTTGTCGCGCTCGATATGCACGACGGGCAGTCCCCTCGCCGTTTCCGTCCTGTACCGTTCTTCCTGCATTTCTTTCTGCTCCTTTTTCGTTTCTTTTTCCATCGCGCGGATACGGGCGATAAACCCGTCCAATACCGCGGGATGGGACGCCACTTCAAACTGCCGGCGATGTTCCATATCTTCCCTGACCGCAACGGCTTTTGCCCAAGCCTTTGTTTCGGGCGAAAACCTTCCGTCCCAATCATGGCTCTGCACGGTGCTTGCCAACACATACCCGACGCGCTCCATGCCGAACTTTTCCACAAGCTCTCTTTCAAACCCCTTGTTCAGCCGATACCCGTCGAAGTTCTTATTTATCGTCTGCTCTATCTCGTGTCTGCACTCGATATTCGCTTGCAGCGAGCGTCTGTATAATTCCTCCTCTCCGTTCGCCCGCGCATATTCAAACGAATTGCCGTACAGCGGCACGTCCTCCGTCATTGCTCTTTGCATCTTCCACCTGTCGTTGATATAATTTTTCGTCAGTTCGGAAAGCTCGCTCCAATCCTCTATATTGATTTGGTCGCTCGTATCCATATAATAGGCATACACCCGCTCGGTGAGCGCGCTCCCGTCCTTGACAAGCTCGGCAAAATCCTCGCCGTCCAAATAATAATCGTCCACGTCTTCGATAAATTCGGCGTAGGCAGCGAAAAAGCGTTCTTTATACCCGGCACGTTCCGTATTCGGATCTGCCTGCAACTCTTTGAGCGCCGCCCTTGCGTTTTTCGCTACCCGTTCGAGCGTATCGGCATTGCGCCTGACTTTTTCCGCCTCCGTGCGCATTTCCCGCTTTGCCGTTTCCGCCGTGCCGTACACCGCCTTATCGGGTATATCTCTGCCCGTTTTCAGAAACATGATCTTATACTCTTCCAACCGCGCCTCAGGCAACGTACATTTCGGCGCGGCTATGACATACCCTTCCGCCAGCTTGCCAATGTCAGAGAGCGAATCTTGCGAAAGACCGTCGGGCATAAAATAATACGCCGTGCCGTCTGCGCCTTTGCCGAAGCATCTTGGCTCGCTTGCTTTGCGCAGCTCTTCGGGATAATACTTTTCCGCATACTGTTCGATAACTTCCTGTCGCTCCCTGTATGTATGCAGCGCGAGGTCGCCGTTTTGCTCATAGAACGCGGCAAGCCGCGGCAGCATTTTCTCTCCGTCCCTGTCCAACGCCATAAAATACGCATACGGCAGCGTGTCGGTTTGCCGCAAATACTCGCTCATATTTCGGTAAAACAGATTCCTGCCGAGATTGTTCGCATAGTCGGGATGTTCTGCCTTGTACCGTTCATAGAACGCGCCCGCCTGTTCGCGGACAACTGCGGCATAGTCCTTATCTTCCGTGCCGGCATTTTCCGAAACGGTATTCTCGTTGTAATACTCGATAAGCACTCTCATCTCGGTCGCGTTGCCGACATCGTGCGAAACACCGTCCCTGTCATAGTCGTACAGCCGCTCAATGATCCGACCGTTGCCCCGCATGAGTTTTTGCACGTCCTGTTCGGACAGGAGATTGTGTTGCCCGCTTGCAAAATAATCCGCAACCGCTTTATAGAACCTTTGCCTGTACGGAAGTTCATCCTCCGCGTTTTTTTCAAACGCGGCATACTCGTTCAAAACGCTGTTTCGGACACTTTGATATAACGCCATGCTCCGATCCGCGCGTTCTTTCGTAAGTTTGTCCGCGGCACGCTGCATTTTCCCGATGACCGAGGTTTCATCCGACAAGTCCTCCTCTTGAATTTCCCTGCCGATTTCCAGATATACGACAGACCTCGCTCGTGTATCAAGCGCCGCAGAATCCGCTGCAATGACGAACGCATCCGCGCCGTCACCATATTCGGCTATCTCTTTGAACGTCTGCTCGTTCAGTTCGCCGCGCACATACGCATACGCAGTGTTTTCCGTATCTTTGCCGCAGTACCGGACAAAGCCGCCCGGCTCACGCTCCGCCGATTCGTTCTCGGCTATCGCCTTTGCTTCGTTTTCCGTTTCCAAAAAATCCACCTCTCTGTCAATTTCGTTTTCGGGCTCTATGATCTCCACCCGTCTGTTCTCGTCCGACATATCGCTCACCGCAGCGTCCAGATCGTCGTAACCGAGCATGGCGACCGTCCGCTTTCTGCCGCCCAACTCCTTTTCATACGTCGTAAATCCGTATTCAAAGGCGAGCGATTTGGCGTCGTCATCGCACGTTTCGTAATATTCGCCGTTTTTGATAAAGATCACCGCGTCGGGCTTTTGCGATTTGCGTTCTGCATAGAGCGCATACAGTCTTTCCGTCATGCGCCTGTGTGAACGCTTTTCGGGATTTTGTTTTTCCTGCCCTGCCTGCGGCAGCGCCATAAAGTTCGTCTCCTCCTCGCTTTCCGTTTCCTCGTCCGTGTCGATGACCACCTCTTCCCGTTTGTTGAGGTCGAGCCCCGCATTGATCTCGGACAGTTCTTTTGTGATTTCCTCTATCTTGCCCTTGTGTTCAAACGGTTTTTTCAGTTCTTCTTCCGCAACGGCGAGATTGGAACGCAACTGTTCGAGTTTGGCGGAAAAGCGCGAACGCTTTTCGGGAAAGTCCTTTAAGAAGTTATCCAGCCTCGTGATAAGACCGAGTTCGCTTTCGGCGATTTCCATGACGTATTCGCCGCTGCCCGTGAGTGTAACGCTGCGCGAGGTCAACGCTTCCGGCACGTTCAGACTGATCTTCAAACCGCCGTATTCTGCCACCGCCACGCCGTAACGGTTGGAACGAAGCGCGTCCATGAGCGCAGCCGCACCTTCCTTCTTGTCCGTGTACGTCCTGCCCTGCACGTTTACGGAAAAGACTTCCGCGTTGTACTTTTCTTTGATAGCTGCTTCATCCGCCTGTGCGTTTTTTACGATCTGCTCCTGCCTGCGGATCTGTGCGGGCAAGTCTTTATAAACCTTGTCCTGCAAGGAATACAGATTCTTTTTATACTGCCCTTCCAGCACGCGCAGCCGCGCCAATTCCGCTTCGAGTTCCATCTTCTGCTTTATCTTCGGGTTCGCCGCCGTAATTGCTTTGATTTCGGCATACGAGAGCGTCGTTTCGTCGATGTCCTCCGCTTCACGAACCGTAAGGCTTCCGCTTTCGATTTGTGAAATAAACCGTTGCTTGTTTTCGAGGATCTGATAACAGTAGCTGTCCAGCGTGCGCTTTGTTACATAGGTGAAGATTTTGACCGTCTTGTTGTCGTTGCCCTGACGGATACCCCTGCCGTCGCGCTGCTGTAAGTCGCGCGGGCGGTACGGCGCGTCCAGATGATGCAGCGCGGCAAGCCGTCTTTGCACGTTCGTGCCCGCGCCGCACTTTTCCGTGCTGCCGATAAGGATACGGATCTTGCCCTCGTTCATCTTGTCGAACAATGCCTGTTTATCCTTATCCGTCTTGGCGTCGTGGATAAAAGCGATCTCGTTTTGCGGTACGCCGCGCTCGATGAGTTTATGCTTTAAGTCGTTGTATGCGTCGAAGTCCTTGCCGTATTCGTAGCTCTCATACGGCTTTTTCGGCGTGGACAGATCGCAGAAAATGAGCTGCGTGCCGCGGGATGCGGTCGTTTCGGCATAGACCTTTGCCGCATTGTCCGCGCACATATCCAGCTTTCCGCAATGCTCGTCCTTCAAAAAGCAATCGAAACAGCGTATGTCCAGCGCAAGTTTCTTTCCGTCCGACGTGACTTTGAGCATATTGTCGATGTGAGGATCGACGTTCCCGCCGTAAATCCTTTCCGCGCGCTTTGCGATCTCCTCCGCGATCTGCACAGTCTGTTCGCTCGGTTCGAGCGTAATCGTCGTGCGCTCTGCCTCGGGCACGTCCAATTTCACCATATCGCTTGTCTGCACGTCCGCAAAAGAACGGTATAATGTCATGAGTTCGGGTAGGTTCGTGAACTTGGCAAACCGCGTCCGAGCCCTGTATCCCTGCCCGCTCGGAGCCATTTCCAGAGCCGTGACCGTTTCGCCGAAGTCTGCCGCCCATGCATCAAAGTAGTTGATGCCCAACTCTTCCAGCGTGTGCTTTTGCAGATATGTCTGCATGACGTACATTTCCGCCATACTGTTGGATATGGGCGTTCCCGTCGCAAACACGACGCCCTTATCTCCGCCGTGCAGTTCGCCGATATACTCGATCTTCATCTGCATATCGCTCGCACGCGCACTCGCCGCGTTCGATATTCCCGATACGTTGTTCATTTTCGTGTACAGGAACAAGTTTTTGTAGGCGTCCGCTTCGTCCACGAACAGATAATCCACGCCGAGGTTTTCAAAGATGAAAACGCCGTCTTTCTTGCTCGAATCGGTGAGTTTTTTGAGCATGGCTTCGCGTCCTTTTTTAATGCGCTCCAAGTTCTTTACCGCCGTGCGTGAACCGCCTTCGCCGCGCATTTCCAATATCGCCGCCTCGATTTTGGCGATCTCTTCGCGCATTTTCCGTTCCTGACGCTCCTGCGATACGGGGATCTTTGCAAAGCTCGACTGCGCGATGATGACAGAATCCCAATCGCCCATCGCCACTTTCGACACAAACTGTTGCCGCTTGTTTTTCTCCAAATCCTCCTTGCCCGCAATGAGTATCTTCGCCGTGGGATACAATGTGCGGAATTCGCTCGCCATCTGCTGCACGAGATGATTCGGCACGACGATCATGGGCTTCTTTGCCAGACCGTACTGCCTGAGTTTCATTGCGGATGCCGCCATCGTATAGCTCTTGCCGCTGCCCACGACGTGATGGAGAAGCGTACTGTTGCCCATGCCCGCGATACGCGCCACGGCGTTTTTCTGGTGCGGTCGAAGTTCGATCGTCGGGTTCATGCCGGGGAATTTGAGGAAACTTCCGTCATAGCTCGGCAGGCGTATCTGATTGAACAAGCGGTTGTACGTCTTTTCCAAGTCCTCGCGCCTGTGGGGATCGGCATAGATCCAATCGGCAAACGCTTCCTTGATTTTGTTCTGCTTTTCTCTCGCCGCAATCGTTTCGCCCTTATTGAGCACGCGCTTTTCCTTTCCGTTCTCTTCCACCGTGTCGAAGATCTGCGTCGCCCGTTGGTTCAGGCAGTCCTCGAACAGACGGAATGCGTTTGCCCTGTTCGTGCCGTAAGTTTCCGTCGCGCGGTAGCCCGCGTTGTTGCGAACGTGATCCGCGCGTTCCACCTTCCATGAGCCGTCAAAGGTATTGTAACGGATGTTCAGCCCGTCCGAATAATAGCCGTAGATACCCAATATCTCCATAAGGAATTCTTTGTAGTATTCTGCGTCCACCCAGCTCGCGCCGATGCGCACGGAGATTTCATCCGCTTTCAGCGGTTCGGGCTGTACCTTTTCGAGCGCCGCAACATTGCGCGCATACGACGTATCTTCCGCCGCAAAGTGACGGGCAATGCGGAGTTTTTCCACTACTTTCCCCGAAAGGTATTCCTCTGCCGTGACATAGCCCGAATACTTGTCCCCTTCTTTGACAGATACGGGATCGCGGAATATCGCGTCGCCGAGTTCGTCTGTAACGGTATCGTAGTTCTTGCCCGTCAGCTCCTCTATGTACGCTATATCCACGCTGCCGCGCTCGTTGCGGCAGATCTGCAACGCTTCCAACGTATCGCCCGTATGCGTCGGTACGGCATACGGACGGATGGTGCGTTTTGTGAATATGTCTGCTTTCGTCGCCCGCGTCTTGTCGTCCGACAATGTTTCGCAGGCGAACAACAGCGCCGCGTCGCCGTCTTCGCGGAACAGCCGCGCGTTTGTCTGACCGTTCAGAAAACCGTATTTCCTCACGAAGGAGTCGTACCGTGCGCTCAATACGGATTGCGCCCGCTTTAATTCCTCGTCCGTACAGCCTTTCGTCTGCATATCCAGAACACGGCGCAGTTCGTCGCGGATGCCGATCATTCCTTCGATGCGGTTGTATGCGTCTTTTGGAAACGCGGGTATCTCCTGTAAGACGAGCCGATCCCCCACGCGCATATACAACTTACCTTTGACGGCGGCATAGCACATGGGGCGCACGTCGAACACAGCGCCGTCATCCATTGCCGCCACGTCTGCCGCGGCGTGATCGGGATTTTCATAGACGTTCTGCGGCAAGTTTTCGACCGCTGCCGCAATCGCTTCGCCCAAAGGTCTGCCATCCGGCTTGACCGTAAGCCCCTCTGCGCCGTACAGTCCCGTTTCCTTTGCGAATGTACCGAGAACCATTTCGGGATGACGGATAAAGTAATTGTTGACTTCAAACCCGTCCTCTGTTTTGCCCGTCCCCAGCCATTCAATGCCGCTCGTATCGCTTATCTTTTCCGCACGCTTCTTAAAAAACAGGATGTCCGTCACGGCTTCGGTATTCGCCGTCTGCCTGAACGCCGTGTTCGGCAGACGGATCGCGCCGAGCAGTTCTGCACGCTCCGCCATATACTTTCTTGCCGTGGGATTGAGCTTATCGAGCGTGCCTTTGCTCGTCACCACCGCCACTATGCCGCCCGGCTTGACTTTGTCGATACTCTTTGCGATAAAGTAGTCGTGTATGAGGAATTTATGCCGCGAATACTCGCTGTCGTACACCCCGTACCCGCCGAACGGCACATTGCTCACTACAATATCGAAGTAGTCGTTCGGGAAGTTTGTTTCCTCGAATCCCTTTATCTGCACGTTCGCCTGCGGGTACAATTTAGACGCGATCCTGCCCGTGACCGTATCCAACTCTACGCCGTACAGTTTTGCGCCGTCCGCAATTTCTTTCGGCATATATCCGAAGAAATTGCCCGTACCCATCGCGGGTTCCAGAATTCTGTTGTTGCCTTTGACGCCCAACCTTTCAAGCGCGGCGTAGATATCTCCGATGACTTCCCCGCTCGTAAAGTGCGCGTTCAGCACGCTCCCCTTCGCGGCTTCGTATTCTTCCGACGTGAGCAGGGATTTCAGCTCCGCATATTCCTTCTGCCATTGTCTGTTCGTTTCGTCAAAGGCTTGCGGCAGACCGCCCCAACCGACGTACTTGGCGAGCGTTTTTCTCTCGTCGTCGGTCGCCGCAGCGTTGCGCTCGTGCAAAAATTTTGCAAGCCGTATCGCCGCAACATTGTTCTTGAATCTCGTCTTAGCTCCGCCGAGATCGGTCTGGTCTAATACGGAATTAAGGTCGGTGTTCTTACCGTTCTGTGCGTTCTGCTCCGCGCTTTGACGAGCCTGCCAATATTCCGGATACCACTGCGCTATATCTTCGTCGAGCGTCGTGCTCCATTGCCCGATAAACGCTTCCTTTTCCGCTTCGGGCAACGTTTTGTACGGAACGTACCCGTTTTTCTTGTCCTTATCCGAAACAACGTAACTGTCGGTAAAGTATCTGTCCGTTTTTTTGAGGATGCCTTTGTCGTACAGTTCGCGCAGCGGAATATATATCGCCGCGTCTTCCTCATAGCAATAATACCCGCCCTCTCGCAAGCCTTCCCGCAACGCTTCCGACGATAAGACATACGGTGCAAGCTCCGCGTCGATCATGATACCGCCGTGCCCTGCCGTCGATACGGAATAGATTCCCTTCGCTATCGTCGCGCAATGCTGCACCTCATCCCACGGTGAAGTTACAGGCTCGCGGTGCGCTCGCAGGGAATATTGCTCTATGAACGCTTTATCTGTTTCGGAAAGTTCTTTGAATCGGTTGAACGGCTGCCTGTCCTTCGGCGAATCGTTCGCCGAAGCATATTCTTCATCTTGCTCATCTTCAAACCCTTCCTCACCCTCTTTCGGGATATAGTTCGGGCAGTAATCGAGATAGAAATTCGTATCGAAAGCATCCGGCGTAAGTACCACATCCGATACTTCCTGACGCCTTTCCAGCTCGGCGGCGATCTGCTCGGCATTTTCTTGGGCGAATGCGTCGTTTTCTCCGAACTCGTCGAAGAAATGCACCCAATTCCCTTCGGTCGTGTTCTTCGTGCCTTCCGCAACGATTTTATTCGCTATCTCCCTTACGAGCCGCGTGTGCTCGCCGGGCGGCAGAATACTTCCGCCCGCGATGCCCGCAATATAGTCGCGGTCGAACGCGATCTCGATGCGTTCCATTGAAAATTCCGCGCTCACAACGCCCGCTTTGCTTTGCAGATATTCTATAAATTCGTCGCGGTTGTCCTTGATGAAAAGATAGTCGCGCTCGCCGATCTCATCGGGCGTTACCGTCCATTCGATGGTTTCCCCGTCCGGCGCCGTGTCATAATGACTTGCGCAGTCCTCCGTAAACCCATCCGCAAAGTTCTGTATGCGGTGTTCCCTCGCCAAGCGGCCGCGCAGAACTTCCTGCCAATGCGGACAGTATTTGATGTAGAACGATACGTTGACTTCCCTGCCGAAATAATCGCGCGGCGCGTTTACGCTCCGTACCTCTTTGCGCTCTGCAAGGACGGCGGCCACTTCCTGCTTGTGTTCGAAATAGAACTGCGCATGATCTTCCAGAAAGTGCGGGTACTCCGAAAACACTTCGCCGTAGGTCTTTTGCGTGCCGTATTCGACGATCTGGTCGGCAATGACTTTACAGCGCTCGCTGTCCGTTTTTGCGTTTTCGCGCTCGTTCCGAAAGCGCACGATTCGGGCGTATTCTTTCTTTTCGTCTGCCGTGAGATAATCGTCGTTTTCAATGAGTTCCGCGATGCGGACGGCAACTTCGGGCCACTTTAAGTTGACGGTGAAATTATTTTCGGGATGCTCTTTATCCCGCCGCTCGATGGTTCTGCCCTTCGTCGTGTTCGTGATCCACTTTTCGCTGTCACTCTGCCCGCTGTATTCGCCGTAATGACGTTTGAACAGCGCGACAAATTCCGATACGGGCAGGTTCTTTCGATAAGCGTCGTAATAGTCGAGCTTATAATCGCTGTGTTCCTTTTTCAGACAGTAATCGACAAATTCATCTTCTCTGCTCTTTTCCGCACCGCCGTCTAACATATCGAACATGGACATCTGCGGCTTTTGCTTGCGTTTTCTGTCCTGTATCCCCTTTTCGTCCTTCTTCGGCGCGGGTTTTACTTCTTCCGGAACAGGCTCGGCAAACGCTTCTTCCCAATCCGTTTCGTCAGGCTCCTCTTCGGGTTCCTGCTCGTCAAATGGGTTTGGTTCGTCATCCTCGATTTCCGTAAAAACAGGGCGTTCTGCCGCCTGCCCGTCCGCAAGTTCGGACGACAATATCTCTTGCAATTCCGAAAGTTCGCTTTCGTCGAACGGCTGCTCTTCTTCCGAAACGGGTGCCGTTTCCGACCTTTCCGATTTCGACAGTTCGGCACGGGAAAGAATATAGATAGGCTCGGCGTCCGGCTCCAAGACATATACGCCGCAGTGTTCGAGAATGGCTTGCAGATACTGTTCCGTAACGTGGTAAGGAAAACCGCACATCGGCACACGTTCCGAAAGCCCCACGTCCCTGCTCGTCAGCGTAAGGTTCAACCACTCCGAAACTTCCCGCGCACGCTTGCCCATCACCTCGTAAAAATCGCCTAGGCGGATCAGGACGACGGCGTCCGGCTTGTCCCGCTGCGCCGACATATACCTTGCGTACATAGGATTGGCGGGCGGCTTCGGTTCTTCCTTCTGCCTTACTTCCGGCAAGTCGCCTTCCGAAACAGGCGGCGCGGGTTCTTCCGCGGCAAAAGGCTCCGTTTTGTCCGACAAACTCGCCAATACGGGTTCGTCGGATACTGTTTCTTCCTCGATGTCGTCGATGACTTGCGGCGTGTTGACGCGGCGCTCGTAGGCTGCCGATATATCTTCTTTCGCAAGTTCCGTCAAAAGATAGATCTCTTTGAACAGCCGCGCGTTTTCGTCCAGACCATAAGGCATTCCGCGGAGCGCGATGCCGTCGTCCTTCGGGAAGCCAGTCTTGCTGTACAACGAATAAGCAACGCCCTCGGCAATCAGGCTGTTGCGGCGTTCATCTTCCGTGAAATAGCCGTTCTCGTCGAGATACTGCGCCACACCCGACAGTACCTTACTGTAATCGCGGCGGTTGCTCTCCGCAAGGGACGTGCCGTTCAGCTCGTCAAGACCGTGCAAAAGCCGACGCATCGGATAGATGAGCCTGCGATAGCGTTTATCGCCGTGCGTGTCGTGCAGGTCATAGACGTATTGTTTGTCGCCGTCTGCATTGTAAAACTGTATGCCCCTGCGGTTTTTCGTAACGCGCCGCCCCATATCGTTCCATTCGTCGATATAGAAACAGATGGACGCTTTCGGGCGGACAAGCACGATCTGGCAGGCGTCGTGCAGTTCGATGTGCGGATTCTGCGCCGTAAAACGATAAAAGTTTTTTAGCAGCTCTCCGTTTTCCAGCATCTCCGCTATCTGTTCATTGCGCGTTTTTCGTTCTGTTTTCTCTGCCATGTGCTTTGTTCTCCTCCGCTCCGAATGTCGCTTTTCGCACCCGCTCGCGCTCTTCCGGCGTAGCAAAATAGATGACGTCGAAAGCCGACTTTGCGCCCATAAAGTACACGAGCCTGCGGATCTGTTCTTCTTCAAACGGAGTTTTGTCTTTTATCATTCGCTTGAATACAGATACTCTCATCCGCAGCCTGTCCGCCACGATCACGGGATCGACCTTGCGGCTGTACAGCCAGCGGTGCATTGCGTTACTTTTCAAGGAATATTTCTTTTCCGTCATCAGTAAAGCGTGCCCCCGACCGATATGTACTTGCTTTTGAAACTTTGCAGCATTTCGCCTTCCAAGTCTATGACGCGAAGCATGACGAGCGCGCCGAATTCGTTGTGGATTTCTTTTACAAGGTCATAACCGATCTTGCAGCCGCGTTTCAGACAGCCGTATGCGCATTTTCCCGCGCCGAGCTTTTTCATGAGCGCTTTGCCGTTGCGGTAGCCGTTTTGCCTTGCAAGAGTCTCAAACTCTTTGATCTTTAATTTCAATGTTTTGCCTCCTTGTCTGCTTTTTGTCCCTCACTTATATAAGGAGTTTTTTTGGGGCGTGTGTCGGGGTGTTTTTAAGATTTTCCGAAAAATTTTTTTAATTTTTTCATTGCCGCCGCATATGTATCCGCTATTGTGGAAGGATGCACCTTTAGATCTTTGGCAATTTGCCGCAATGTTTTTTCTTCCCAAAAAACCTGATAAACGACATATCTCTGTTTTTCCGTTAAACATTTCATAGCATTATTACATAATTGGCTCTTTTCTTTTTCAGTCTCCTCTATCATTAAACTTTCCAATACCGATTGCGTACTGTCCTCAATAAATGCTCCGCCTCTTTCCACCGCTTCCAAAGAGCATATTGTTATCCCTGCATCCTGTAACTGTTTTTTGCTCCGCTTTTCTTTGTCTGATTCGCGCCAAATCAATCGATTCACTTTCTGTATGGTCGGCACGTCTTTTGCGTCCACCTCAATTTCCTTGTACCTGCGAATACCAAGCGCCAACTTTACTTTTACTTTGTTTTCATTCATGTTTGAAATCCTCCGATTCGATTTGTTTTGAAATCGCAATCGGACGGATCTCGCCCGTAAATGGAAAACGCCCGACTGCGGTCGAATCCGATCGCCGTCGGGCGGAAATGTTTATATTCCGGACATGAAAAAAGCCCGGCAAATAAAATCCGCCTATATCTTTCGGATTCTATTTGTCAGGCCTATATTTCCTTCTATGTAAGGGTCTGCTATAAGCTATCTCTGCGACAAATGTTCGCCGGCGTTCAGGTTTTGCCTCATTTTCGGGCACAACTCTTTGAACACGGCGCTTATTCTGTTGTTACTGCCGTCGTTTAATCAGGTTGCACGTTTCAGCGGCGGCGGATCTTGCTGCGTTGTTACGACGGTATTGTAGCGAACTTCCGCGCACACAGTCTTTTTACACGTCGGACAGTACATCTCGACGACCGAACCCGGTTCCGCCTTGCACAACTTACGTCCGCACTCCAAACAGACTACATACTTTTTCATGTTCTTTGCCTCCTTTCCCCTTTCTGAATAAAGTTTGAGATTTAGGCAACTTCACGGGCGGTCGGGGACTCCGCACCAAAAGTAAACCCATCTTTTTCAGCTTTCGTTTTTCCTTTTTCTACACAGCAAACCTATGTACGCAGCCGATCACGATGCCTATCACCCGGCATTCGTCAGGCGCAACTATTATGTCCTGCATCTGCGGATTTTCCGGATGCAATACGATCCTGCCACATTCTGGGCGATAGGTCTTTATCGTCGCTTCGTCACCTATGAGCGCAACTACGGCTTGTCCGTATTCCGCCGCGTTTTGCTTGCGAATCACCAATAAATCTCCGTCTTGTATCCCCTTTCCGATCATACTGCTGCCTTTCGCTTTCAGCATGAACAGTTCACCCCTGCCGAACCAGCTCGCCGGAACTTCGTTGTTCTCTTCGTATTCCTCCACCGCAAGTATCGGCTCGCCGCAAGTGACCGTACCGATTTGAGGGATCATGACAGTATCTTTGTTCTTTTCAACCCGCCATTCTATCCCGATTTTTCCGTTATCGTCTTCGATCCTCCCGTCACGTTTTAATATCACGACATACCTCTGCACTTTGGAAAGATTGGGAAACCCGCGCGGAAATGCGCGCATGATCTGCCGCAGCGTGGGAGATTTCCCGTTCTGCCTTTGATGTTCCCTGATATATCGCTCTACGGCATCGAGCAGCCGTTCGTCCGTCACTCTGCCGCCTGTTTTTGCTCCGCGCATAGATTTTCTCCTTTGTGCATCGTCTATCATTACTTTAAGTTGCGTTTGATTGCAGACGTATTATAGCACTTGTGAACATATGTTTGCAACGGTTTCACAGGGCGAGAATGGACGTTGAAACATATAAAAAGAAAAAACCCCGGATTTTTTTATCCGAGGCTGCATATGCTCAATAGTATGTATGTGATAGAAAATCTCGCATCCCTTCTTTGACGGCTTCTGGGGATTTTATGCGTATCTTCCCTCTGTGCATCGCTATCCATGCGTAAAACGGCGGGCTGGGCCGCAGCTTTCCGATACCGTAAATACAGAACTTTTCTGCTCCGTGACATTCAGGCAATCGCCGAATTTATCCAGAACCTCGTCCGACATATCGCTGTCGGCTTCCAGCTCCACCTGCGTCAGTTCTCCCATATACATGAAAAAGGTCTCTTTTTTATACTGATGAATACTGAACTTCTCGCTCTTCTTGTTCGGCGTTATTGGCGTTTCTTCTATACGCAGGCTTTCCATCCGGTCGATGCGATACCCCGAATAATTCATATATTTGTCGTTGTACCCTACAAGATAGTACCTGTCTTGCGTGAAAATGAGCGACAGCGGATTGACTATATACCGAGTCTTATCCTTGCGATAGACTTTTTGTCCGTCTATCATACGGTCAAAATATACGAACGATACCTGTTTCTCTCGCTCGATCGCCGTTTCAAGCGTGTCGATGCTGTAAAAAACATATTTGTTTGTATGCTTGTTCGTATCGTAACAGACTATATTCCTTTTCAGCAGTTCCGCTTTATGCTCTCCTGCAAGGCTCGCCAGTTTATCAACAAAGTCCACAGTCTTTTGCTCGGAGATGAAATTCGCCGCCTGCACCGCATCGATGAGGATGCGAAGTTCGGCTATGTCGAACTTCCTGTCCGCCACATAAAAGTAGTAGCTTTTTCTTTTATACGACATCACCTCGAAACCCCAATCGTTGAGCGTCCTGATGTCCGTCAACAGCGCCTTGTTTTCGACGTGAATGCCGCGCGCGTTCAGACGCTCTATCAGCTCGTCCGTCGATAGCGCGTGTTCTTCGTCCGTACCGCGAAGTAAAATATCGTATAAAATTAAAAGTTTGATCTTCTGCTCGTTATTCCTCGGCATTTTTCGCTAATCTTTGTTCTCCATGTATCGTCTGACAGACTCGACCGTTTCGTCCGAAACGATATGCTCGATTCGGCAGGCGTCCTCCTCCGCTCTTTCCCTCGATACGCCCATGCTCCTTAATAGCCGCGTAAATAGCTTATGCTTTTCATATACCCGCTCCGCAATCTCACGGCCGAGAGGCGTCAGGTAGATGTTATGCGTATCGTGCCGTGCAAAACCGAGGTCGCATAACTTCTGACGCGCTTTAATGATTGCCGGCTTCGTTACCTTCATTTCCCGCGCGATGTTCGTGAGATCGGGTTCCTGACCGCTCTCCTCCAACCGCAGTATCGTTTCCAGATACATCTCCTCGGATTCGTTCGTATTCGGCACGGGTTTCTCTCTGCGTTCCTGAAATTCCGGAGTATACAATGCGATAAGGCCGCACAGCTCGTCCGTGACACAATGCTCAATCTTACAGGCGGCTTCTTCCGCCATGCGCTCTTCCGCTCCGATGGATACGAAAAGCGATCTCAGAACTTCATATTTATGTCGCAACTGCTCCGCCCGCCTGCGGCCGGACGGCGTGAGCGATACGCCGTTCGTTTCGTTCACGGTAATCAGGCCTTTGCCTCGCAGGAGTTTTATCGCGCGCGATACGCTGGACTTTACATAGCCGAGTTCTTCCGCGATTTCGATGGGTTGCACCGTGCTTTTCCCGCGAGTGAGACGCTCTATTACTTTCAGGTACATCTCGCCCGATTCGTGTAACCGTTCTCTCATTTTTCCCTTATCCCTTATGCTTGTGTGCTTAATCCGACGTTTCACCGGCTTTCTTCTTGCGCTTCTTCACGACTACAATGGGAACCGTGATTGCCGCCGCCACTACGAGGACGCAGACGGCAAGGATGATCGCGTACCCCCACATCGGCATGACGAATGCCACGCCGGGGATACAGACGATAAACGTGCCCGTCCTATCCGTATCAAACTTCACATACCGCCCGTAGCCGTCTGCGGAAAGTTCGTTAAGCGCGCCGTCCTCCGCCATGTGATAGACGACGACTTCGTTGCGGTCATAGGTCATATCCGCCTGCAAATACAGCGTGATATTTCCGCTTGGCGTCGCTGCCGTGCCGTCCGACTGAACGAGCGAGATGCCGAACACCTCGAAGTTGTCCGCTATGCTCGCCATTTTATCTGCCGCCGTCGTATAGACACTACTCCCCGACGTGATGCGGCTTGCAAGCAATGACGTTCCCTCTGCAAGCACGCCGTTTGCGTCCTCGAACTTTGCAAGCGTGCTGCCGCCCGCAACAGAGGTTATCGCCACATCGTATTCGGTGCAGGTCGGATTGCCGAGGTTTGTAAGATATGTACTGCTCTCGGCACGATACAAAACGTGGTACTCCCCTACGTTTTCCAGAGTAATGGAGTTGTTCGTGACAGGCACTTCCGTCTGCTCGCCGCCCTGCACATAATACGCCGATATGCTCACGGCAAGGTTTTCACTCCCCAGCGTTGCCGTGGCGGACGGGATGGGAAACACCGTTCCCCGCGCCGCTTCGTACTCCGCACCCGCGCTCGTTTCGATCACGGGAACGTATTCCGCGGGGCGTTCGCCGACGTCAACGTAATCTCCCGTGCGCGTTCCGGCAGCCAAATTCAGAGTGATGGAAAAATCCACCGTCATGCTCATAGGTACGATATACGCCGTGAAGGAAAGACTGCTTTGCAAACGCTCTTCGGACATGGTATAGGTGTAATACGTCCAGCCGCTTTCCGTCCGCACAGTGGAACCGGTCTGCATACCCCCGCTTTCCAGAACGAGGTCGTCTACGCTCGAACTGTGCCCGAAAGTCATATAGTAGTTTTCATCGCTCTTTTCGACGGTTGCCGAGGACGAGAAGTTGTCCGCGCCCATCTTAAGACCGTCTAAATTGACGGGAACGGAATATGTGCCGTCCGAACTTGAAACGGGGCTTTCTGCGTATGCCGTAAGCCCGCCGCCCGTAAAGACGGCAAACATTATGAGGCATATTCCCAGCACGGCAATTACTGTTTTTTTGAACTTTCTGACTTTTGCCATATTATTCACCTGTTGCCTCGAATTTCGCAACGAGCGTCACGCTCTCCGAGAAAGTAAAAGTATCCAAATCGAGTATCGTCTGGGTTTCATCGCCCTGCACATACCAACCGACAAAAGTATAGCCGTCCTTGGCTGTGGGCGTTCTGTAAGATTCAGGAACGGTCTCGCCCTCCTGGATCTCGATTATGCCGAAATAGCTGTTTGAATAAGTCTGATCGATGACAAATGTAACTCTTAAAATTTTACGGTAAACAGCATACACATCCCAATCCTGATTTTGACTGACCGTGTATATATTCATCGCACTATGCTCCTGGTTAAGGGTGACGATTTCGTTCCCTAAAAAGCCGCCTGTCCAGCCGACAAACACATATCCTGCAATTTCGGGAACGGAAATCAAATTCAAATCTACCCTGTAATTGCCTTTATAACTTCCGGTTTCCAAATGATAAATTTCCACAATCGTACCTTCACCGATGTGATAGGTTACCTGTATTCCCTCATCCCAAATTGCATTCAGAGTGGCTGCCGACGTGTTAAAAGCACCGATAAAATCGGATATGAGCGTATTAGCATTGTAGACCATGGTCGTATCCTGATAAGTATACTCTGGCCCTTTTGCCCAGCCATACAGTTCATCTTCGGAAAGCTCGAATACACTGCTTCCGATTGTAACGATATTGCTGCCCAATGTGTAAGTTATTGTATAAGCATAGCCGATACTTCCGTCATCATTTTCAACGATCTGATATGGAATATCCTCCTTAAAGGGATGCTCGGAATCGGTAAGGTAAGTGATCGTCACCTCCCCCGTTCCGTCTTTTACCTCTATATCCTGGCAGAATGTTAAATTTGTAAAATTCACGTCACCGAAAATACGTTGTCCGTTTTCATCGTAGCGCAGACCGTAAGAATACACGAAACGGTAGGTTCTGCTCTGAAGAAAGTTGACAGTGAAGCGGTTTCCATCGCGCGTAACAGACACTTCGGTACTGTCAGATGTATTTGCAGTATCCCCTATCAGAGACTGAATCCGAAGCAAACTTCCGCTGGCCAATGTGATGCCCGAGGAGCTGATCAGATCGGGGACGGTAAACGTATATTCATATCCTGTAAACAGCTCGTCGTATATGATCGGTTCCATAATTTGTTTCCCGCCAAACGACATTTTCCACACATACCGGACAGAGTAGGTATCGCCTTCTTCATTCGCATAGAAAAAATTTATATAAGCATAATCATAAGTATTGAGCTCTGACAGCAATACATCGTAAGACAGTTTGTCTGCCGTCACAGTTATGTCCTCTCCCCTCTTTTTAATCACAACCGAAGATAGTGTCATCTCTGATGAGGAACCGTCGTCAAAATACAAATAGAAATGATCGGATAAAATATCGGCGAGTTCTTCGACGCCTAATGCGCCCGTATACGACGCCTGCGCCTGTATGAGTTCGCGCTGACCATTGTCATCATAAGTTAGATAATCTGTCGATAGAATTTCCCCGCTTTCTGATTGAATTTGATAGCTCGCTCCCTGCTGCGCATTGATTTCAAGATAAAAATGTGAAACTTCGCCGTAAGAATTGCTTATCTCATACACCACAAAGGCTTTTTGCGTTGTTAGACGGAAACTGACGTCATTGGTGCTGTTCTTGTTGGCATAGCTGATAAAATAAATACCATCTTCCACTGAAAACACAGCCACACGTGTCGGGTCGACACCGAATTCCTCCGGCTCGCTGTCATAATGATTACCGATAAAATTTCCCGAAAGATTTCCCCATTGATAAGCCACATCCGGGAAGTCAATATTGTCGCCGACAGTATAAACTTTTTCAGTATCAAATGAAGGGTCAACGGTAAAGCTTGGCTCGACATACTCGGTAAGCCAAATCAGCGTTGTCTTTTTGCCATCGTCTTGCTCACTCGTAAAAAGCACCGCCATCTCTTCATCGAATATGAATACGTTGCTCTTATCCAACGTCCTTGAATAGTCCACGTTTCCGTCCTTTATGGGATATACGGTATAGTTCACGTTTGAAAAATCATAGGAAGAGTCTACCTTTTCGGCATACAGTGCGACAAGGTTTATGCTTTCGCCGAAATCCAGACTCTTGCCTGTACGCAACATCAGCGTTTCACGCAACCCCGAATTCCCGAACGTCGCTACGGTCATAGAATCAGCATACAAGTTTTCCCCGGATGCCGCATCATAGCCGTAAACTTGCGCATTGACATTAAAGTGGGCGATTGAGTACCTTGCGTCGCTCACAGCCGTTGCGCTTGTTGATGCAGTCGGCGTAACTGTGATTTTGTGGCTGTACATCGTTCTGGACGATTGCGAAGAATTGATGCTTGCCGCCGACCAAAAAAAGTTGATCATATTCGTATTCAGCCCATAATCCTGCGTGGCGATATAAGTCATATTTCGCTCATTCAAATCACTGACTTCCCCCGGATAATACTGAATTTGCTCCTCGTATTGATAAGCGTCTCCTTCCAACGGCGTATAATCGATACTCGCAAGTTTGAGAATATGTTCGGTATCAATGAACAGTATCTGATTAAAAGACCCGTTGCCAAACACTGCCTCCATATACCCCGTCGCCGCGCTCATAACCATATATTGTTTTGTAAGATCGCTGCCTAAATCAAACAGACTGTAATATCGCCCTGTATCGGCATGATATTCAACGGTAAATGTCCCATAGGTGCCGCCATTGTAATAGGAAGGGTAATAATCGGAATCGGGTGCACTGCTTCCGCCAAGCGATGCGCTTCCTCCCAGTTCAGTAGGCAGTTCGATGTCATAATAAAGCTGCATCGGAGCAAAAGCAACCAATCGGCTATAATAATCCGCAAGAGTTCCGGTCGCAGTTTCTCCCAAAAGCCCGACATAAGGCATAAATGGCTTTACAAGCGTATAGTTTCCATTTTTTGCGATGATATAGGAATAAACCGGGTTGTAATCTTCCATCATGCTGGTAGAATTGTTTTCCAAACTAAAATAGGTACGCGCGAGATAATAACCGTCTTCCAGAGGCACATCGGTATTGACAAATGTCTGTGATAGACCGATAAAACGGGAAATACGGAGTGCCACAGTAAAACGAGTCCTCGTCTGCTCCCGCTGCGCCTCACTCAATCCGCTCGTCTCCCAATTCCACCAGATGATGTCGAGATAGATTGTGTCAGAAAGTTCAAAATTATCGATATTCAAATACAGCGTTTTCACCGTTTCCGCATCCGACGATACAGTGCTATCAATATATACAGACGAATCCATCAGGCTGGAAAGCGATACCGTATACACGTCGTAACATCCAAAGGAAACAGTCGTGCCGCAATCGTATTGTATTTTCAACAAAAGTTTGCCGTCCGTTTTTTCGATGTATGTTTCGTCGGCAATAATATCGTCGATAAAATTCCCGTATCCCCCGAACGTATCGGTAAGGGTGCCTTTGCGCACAGTATCTGAAAGGACTTCGCCCTCAAGTTCTATGTCATACACGCCGTCCTGCACCAACTCTTCCTCGGACCACTTTGCGTATAACGTTATGTCGGTCATATACAGATACAAAATACCATCCACATAGGGCGTGGTATAATTGCGATCCAAATACCACCCCTCAAAAACATAACCGACGCGCGTGGGCGTAGGAAGTGTCGGCATGCTGTTTGCACTATAGGTCATATCGGCTACGGGTGTATCTGTTTCTTCCGCATAAAATGAGATGGTAAATTCTTCGTTGCCGTATGCATCCTGAATGATCTCGGCAGGACTTTTGTTTCCGCTTCCGAAAACCGAACTGCAACCCGAAAGTGCCATAACAAGACTAAATGCCGATATGAGTATTAAAATTAACAAACTTTTTCTTTTCATGGCCGATGTTCTCCCGCGCCTACACGCGCCGATATTATTTTTGTGCGCCCGCCTATCAGCGGACGCACATTAAAATCCAATCAAGCAAACACTTCGGAAGAGGATCCGTACTCCGCCAACTGCATAGCTTTTTCAATTGCATTATACTCATCAGAATCCGAGGCATAACCTTCCCACCATCCTTCTTCAAAGATGTCGGGATCGATTGACTGCACCTCTTCGAGGGTGATCCATGTGTCATAAACGCCCTTTGCGTTGTCGTATTTATACACAAAGATGTTAGCCGTCTGCGTTCCATCGCTTTCAGTCGTAAGAGTGGTAAACTTTTCATCCATGCAAGTAAACGCATTTGCGTGAATCTTTGAAATAATACCGAATGCGATCCCATCCAGATTGTTCAGGTAGTAGACGGAACCTTCCATTACTTCGTAACGGAGCACCACATTATCTGCCCCGTAAGCATTCTTCAGGGAATTCCCCACATGGAAAGTAGGACCGTATGAGGTACGCCTCTTTCCCCCTGCCACAGCAACAAGCTGTACATCGCAAACATAATTGACCATGGTTTCTTCCGAGCCTTCGGCTATAGGGAAATCCACTTCGGACACAGACTTATAGCGGACAATGGCATATTTTGTATTAGAACGATCATGTACAAAATAGTACCCTCCCTCTTCGAGGCCTTCCATTATCCCGGAATAACTGTAAACATAACGATCATCCTCCCCTTCCACTGCCAAAAACTGTTGTAGTGCGGCAGAACGGAATGCGTAAGGCGCAATGTAAGTGAGGTTTGCAAGCGGTAATGCAATTTCGGTAAATCCGCTGTCTTCAAACGCGCTTTCGCCGATGATCTGCAATCCGCCCGGTGTGATGCTGACAAGGGTCAGATAAGAAGTATCCTTAAACGCTTTGGCCCCAATTTCCTTTACATTTTTGCCGATGTAGATTGCTTCGATCATTTGATTGTTTTCAAATGCCGAATCTTCGATTGCTACAATGGATATGCCATCTAACGTATCCGGAATGACGACGGTGTACCTTCCACTATCTCCGTTGTATAGCGCCGTATTTTGATCAAATCCGGTAACAACGATACCGTCTGCGGTCTGTTTATAAGTAAAACCAGTCTTTGTAGTCGTGTACTCCACATCAATATATTGATTACAATACTTTGGCTCATTAAAATCATACTCTTCACCGAGCATTGTTATAGATAATACTTCATAAGATGTTTCATCTATGTTCACACTTTGTATGATCTGATCTCTTGTAAGCTTCATCCCGCTGGTAATATCTTTTACCGTCCCCGTTATCTGCGTTCCATCCAAATCATAGGTCGCACGAACAGTTACCGAAATGGATGCGCCATCTTCTACTTTTCCGATAAAATATACTTTATCCTTGAACCCCATACTCCACGGCTTTTGATATGAACTAACTCCGGACAATGCCCATCTATTGATATCAGACGGCATGGATTGTGCTTCGATTACCACCGCATCGAGTGAATCAAGGTTGTCTGCAATGGAATATGCTGTAGTAGCCATATAATTGCTCGGGTTGGTCATTTTTTCGGCAATGGACAAATGATGTTCGCCTCTCGCATAACGATAGTAGTAATACGGATAATTTTTCACATCCTCATTATAACTGACAAAACTCCATGTAGAAGGTAAAACAATCGTTCGCAAGCCGAGCAATTCATCTAAGAGAGCAAATGTCCCCACCTGAATGCCGTCCACGCCGGCATCAACTTCCAGCGTACCGTTATCATCCACATGGTAATCGGCAATAAGGATAACATTGCCTTGCTCATCTTCCTTGTAGATTCTGTCGTTCTCCTTATAGAAAGCAGAATTTTCAGAGAAGGTCAAATTAGTGGGTACCATAGAAAGATTTATGACCGAATCGGGTACGGCAATCTCAAAATCATAGCCGCTCCTGTCATAATTAATGCCTGTAATGGTGAGCCCATCAAGATAATTTGCCCAAAAAGAATCTATGATAACTTCCAACCCGTCCGGCAATTCAATTCCCTGCAAATCAGGCAGAAACCAGAATGCACCGTCCAGAATTTTCAAAGTTGAGGGCAGCTCGATCTCTTGCACGGAACAAGTCGTCGTTCCGTAAAAACCGCGTATCATTTTAATGCCATCGGCAAACAGTATCTTATAAGTTCCCGTATGTGCATATAAGTGTTGATAGGAAACAGCTTCCACACGAATCTCTTGGTTTTCGTAAGTCACTTCGCTTAAAAAAGAAAGACAAGGATAAGTATATACTGAAGTCATAGTGCCGCCTTGACGGTCAAACTCCTTGAAATACCATGTACCGTTGCTCATTTGATCGTATACGGCACCGGGTGTTGCCCACATAACACGGATAACCGTGTTTTCGGTAATGGGTGCAGAAAAATCAAAATCTTCACCTTCTTTTTCACCACTGCTGTATGCGTAAGACACCGTTGCAGAATCCATATAATACGTTGCAATGTCCTCGGCAGACGGAGCAGTAGTCGTTCCATTGACGCTGACGTTGATGGTGAAATCATTCAAATATTCATACCCGTTATAGTATGTGATCTGCGCCATATATCTGCCGTAGAGGGCTGTGGCATCCATGCCGTCGGAATACTTCTGCGTGAACGCGGCGTCCGTGTACCAGCCGTCGAACGTGAGGTTCTCTTCGGCTGCGGCGGCTTCCTGCTCCGCCGTCGTTTGAGAAAGCGCGGAAAGCGTACCCGCAATCTGCGCAGTCGTGCCGCTGCCGTCCGTAACGTTGAGCGTGATGTTCGCCTCCGCCATGAGCGCATACACGGTAATGTCGCCCGAAACGGAAGTTTCGTCAAACACATTATCCGCGCTGCAAGCCTCGTCCGTGTACCAGTCGCGGAAGGTATAGCCGTCCACGGTAGGTTCGGCGGGGAGCGTTACCGAGCCGTCGTCGTTGGTATCGACGGTCGTGTACTGCCGCCAGTCACCCGTCGTGCCGTTTTCGCGCACCATGAAGGTGACGGTGTACGTTTCGGTGTTGTTGCAGGCGGCAAGCGCAAATACGCCGACCTGTCTCTTATACACATCTCCGAGCCCACGAGACCTCTCT
>ENA-OYYW01000172-OYYW01000172.1-human-gut-metagenome-genome-assembly--contig:-NODE-172-length-23306-cov-4.634983_pt1 | contig 23306 bp, 6 predicted proteins | sample MGYA00243254_ERZ653459 | MGnify/ENA primary metagenome ERZ653459 (study PRJEB26926, sample SAMN06164952) | human gut metagenome | biome: ENVO:00009003; feature: ENVO:2100002; material: ENVO:00002003...
GAGATGTAGAGAGGTCTCGTGGGCTCGGAGATGTGTATAAGAGACAGATATTAAAACGGCATGTTTTTTTATGTTGAAATGTCGCAGTTTGACACCGTGTGAAATTCCGACGAAAGCGGCTCCTATTGATGTAAATCAAACGCGGAAAGCGTTTTAAATATCGAGGAGGTAAATCCTATGGCTAAAAAGAAACGGTTTTTGTTGCTGCTACTCGTTTGCGTGGCGGCGGCTGTGCTGCTCGCGCTGGGCGGCTGCAAGCCGAAACCTATCGAGGAAGGTCCGGAAACGGGCGTTTACTATTGTGACGCCGACGGAGAGGAGTATCAAATTGTCTTAAACAGCGGCAGCAGATTTTCCTTCGTTGTAAAAGGGGACAACAAGTCGGGAACATACGTTCTTGAAAACGGAGTTCTTACCCTGACTTTTCTCAAAGAGGAAGACGGGCAGCTCGCCGCGTCATATTCCGACGGCGGGATTGAGCTGACGTACAAAGGGGAGCGGCTTGTATTTCTGCCCAAAATTACCTATACGGTGACCTTCGACACCGACGGAGGAAGCGCGGTGCAATCGGTCTCCGTGGTAAACGGAAGGACTGTTGACAGACCTGTCGCGGAGCCGCAAAAGACGGATTGTGTTTTTGTCGGTTGGTATAGCGACAAAAACTTTACCCGACCTTATGATTTCGGTTCCGCAATTGTCTGCAACACAACCGTTTACGCAAGATTTGCCGCGGTAGTTCACGGACAGTCGGAGTACGCCGTGACTTTTGATTTGAATTACGACGGCGGCAAGCCGAGCGAAGCGGAGACTGTCGGCGGCAAGCTGCTTGAAGTTCCGTCGCCCGAGCGCGAGGGATATATATTCAAGGGCTGGTGGATAAGTATGTACGAGGACAGAGACAGACTGTCCTATATGTACGCGGACGGAATGGTTTTTTGCGAGGACACCACGCTTTTCGCCCTCTGGCAGGAAAAGGGAAGTGCGGCTTTGCCTTTGGTTTACGTCAGCGCAGAGGGTGTTTCCTGGGACGGCGCGGGCACGGCGGTCAGGCTTAAAGTAGTCAACCCGCTGGGCGCAGTCATTGTCGACGAAACTATCGGCGCGACGGCGGGCAGCTCCAAAAAGCTGGATTTTGCCAACGGCATTGCAGGCGACTATGAAATCACGCTCACCGCGGGCGACGTCACGGTTTCAAGATACTACAAAAACAAGGCGCTCAACAGAGTGTCCGATTTTTCCGTTGCGGACAACGGATTGCTTGTTTGGCGTCCCGTGCCCAATGCGACGAGATATTTCATCGACGTCGTGTGCGGCGACGAAAATCACGTTCACACTCATTTTGACAACGGCGCTTCCGTATATTTCGATTTTTCAAACTGCAAAATGCTTCCCGAAGGCATTGAGTTTGTTGTTACCGCTACTGCGGAGGGCTATGCTTCGTCCGTTTCGAGAGCGTTTGTCTATCTGCGCAAGCTGCCCGTCGTAAGCGGTCTGCATCTCGACACGGAGAGCGACCTCTTGGTGTGGGACGCGCTTGACGACGCTTCGGATTATACCGTGTCGGTAAACGGAGGCGCGCCCGTATCCACGGGAGGCAGAAACAGTTTCAGCCTCAAAGAATATTCCGGCGAAATTTCCGTCGTCGTGCGCGCGTATACGCCGGGTTTCGTTCCTTCGGACGAGGCGACGTTTGTCTTTGAAAAAAATCAGCTTGCCACTCCGTCGGGTATTGTCGTATCCGCCGACAGGATAAGCTGGAACGCCGTTGCCGACGCTACGTCGTACATAGTGAGCATCGACGGCAAAAACTTCGAGACTGACGAGACCTGCCTGCCGTTTTCGGACACCGACGTTGCATGGTCGAAGGGCGGATATTATTCCCTCAAAATCAAGGCTGCGGGAGAATCCGAATCCAAGTGGAGCGACGAAACGGTTTTCGGCTGGCAGACGCAAGCTACAAACCTGCGCTATTTCAGAAACGTAATTTCCTGGGACTATGTCGCGGGCGTTTCCTCCTATGAAGTGAGGATAAACGGCGGTTCCGCTTTCGGTGTTGCGGGCGGAGTCAACTTCGCCGAGATAAAACTGACCAAAGCGGGCGAAAACCTGATAGAGGTCAGATGCGCGGACGAAAACACCGAGGACGAAAGCGAGCCGGTTTGGACTTCTCTCAAGGTGTGGGCGCATACGTTGAGCTTGGACGCTATGGGAGGCGAAGCGGTCGCCCCGCTTTATCTGGCGGTGGGCGACAAAGTGGAGCTTGCCGAAACAAGCAAAACTGGCTATGACTTCGGCGGTTGGTACAACAAAGAGGGCGGAGCTGCGGCAAACGGCGCGGAGTTTTCCGAAGAATATTTCCCGTTCAACGCCGACGTTGTTCTCTATGCAAACTGGGTTGCCCACGTTTATACGATAACTCTCGACTGCGGCGAGTTCGGCACGGTAGACGGACAGCGCACGCTTACCGCCGAGGTGGCTTACGGCAGCGATTTCGTTCTGCCCGTGCCCGACGTAAATTACGAAATAAAGGTGTTTACGTATTGGTGCGCGAGCGCCGACGGCTACGGCGTCGCGTACACGGACTCCGAAGGCCGCAGCAGGATAAAATGGTCCCACACCTCGGAAGACATCGTTCTTTACGCTTATTACGTCGACGCAATCGATTACGTCAGAGACGGCGACGGTTACGCCGTCAAGGCGGGACCGAGAATATCTCAGGTTACCCATCTTATTATCCCCGCGACGTACACTCCCGTGCCGACGGACGAAAATCCCAATCCCGAAACGCTAAAAGTGGTTTCCATTCAGGACTATGCGTTTCTCAACTGCACCAAGCTTGTGAGCGTAAGCATTCCCAACACGGTAAGGACAATTTCTTTGACCGCGTTTGACGGATGCAGATATATCGAGCGTTATGAAGTGCGTGAAATCGAGGGGGAAATCGACCCAGTTTACTTCGCGCAGGAGGGCACGCTTCTTTACAGAAACATCGTCATGCAGGGAGAGGTGGAAATAGCTCTCGTGCCCGCGACGTTTACCGGAAGCTACCGCATACCCGACGCGGTGACAAAAATAACGCAGAACGCTTTTGCCAAAACCAAGCTGGAAGAAATCATCGTTCCCGCTTCCGTCAAGACGGTTGCCCGCGCATCGTTTTCAAACAGCACGACGCTTAAATCCATTGTTTTCGAGCAGTCGATAACGGAGGAAATTCCGCTTACCATGAGCGACGGAGCAATCGTTTCCTGCACCGCGCTTGTAAATCTCACGCTGCCCGCAAGACTTAAAAAGTTTGAAAAGGCAGAGCACGAGATTTTTTCGCTGTTCGGAAAACTTGAAAATATAAACATCGTCGGCTCCTTCGACAACGCAGCCTATTCGTCAATCGACGGAGTGCTGTTCAACGCGGCAAAGGACACCCTGCTTTATTATCCCGCCGCGCACAACAAGGACAGCGGCGTTTACACGCTGCCGACGGCGGCGCTCAACATTGCCGAAAGGGCGTTTTATACCAACCCGTCTTCAACCAAAATCAAGAGTACGGTCAAAGAGGTGTATTTACACGCCAACGTCCGCACGATAGGGGCGGAAGCGTTTGCGGAGTGCGACAGTCTGACAAAGGTTGTTTTTGTCGCGAGCGAGCGCCCCGCAGGCACAATGGTTATCGGCAGAAGGGCTTTCGCCGATTGTTCCAAGCTTGCCGAGCTGGTTTTTGAAGAAAGCGGGACAATGACAAGAGTTACGGAAACGACGGAACAAGGAGAAAAGGTCAGCTTTAAATTCGAATATACCAAAAGCTGCGGCGTTGCCCAAATCGGCGAGGAGGCGTTTGAGAGCTGCTCCTTGCAATCTCTGCTGCTGCCGTCCACGCTCACGGCGATAGGCAAAAACGCCTTTGCCGACAACTCGAAACTTAACGACATAGATTTGAGCCACGTGCGTTCAGACCTGCAATTCGGCGAATACGTGTTCAGAAACTGCCGTATGCTGGAAAGCGTGGAAATCCCCGACAACGTGGGTTATATTCCCTTCAATTCGGTGTTTTACAACTGTACCAAGCTCAAAACCTTTGTCGTGAGTCCCGACAATCCAAACTACTACGCCGACGAACAGGGCGTGCTGTACAACGCAGACGTGACAGAAATCGCTTATTACCCCGAAGGACTGACGGGCGACTACGTAATACCGAATACAATCAAGAGTATCGGCGGCGGCGTGTTTATCGGCAAAACCAATATAGTTAAAATCACCATACCCGCAAGCGTTGTCAACATAGGCAACAGCGCGTTTGAAAACTGCGCCAATCTTGCGGAGGTGTTGTTCGTTGAGGGGGGAGAGGAGCTTCTCACCATAGGCGACAAGGCGTTTTACCGCTGCACGGCGTTAAAGAGCATCAAATTGCCCGAGCGTACGCTGTCATTGGGTGAAAACTGCTTCGACGGAAGCGGCCTGTCCGATATAGATTTCGGCGGAGTCCGCACAATCGCGGCAAACGCTTTCGGCAACACCAAGAGCTTGTCCGTCCTCACAATACCCGCGTCGGTGACGGAAATAGGCAAATACGCCTTCTGCAGCTCGGCAATTTCCGAAATCAAATTCGCTCCGAGGGCGACGGGGAAGGAAGAAACGCCTTTTGAACCTCTCAAATTGGGCGAAAGCGTATTCACATACTGCGCGTCGCTCAAAAAGGCGACTTTCCCCGACGGACTGACGAGCATACCAGACTCCACGTTCTACAACTGTGCCGCGCTCACTTATGTTTACGTACCCAAAACCGTTGCCAACGGCGACGACGTGGTTGCGGGGGTAAGCGGCTTTGCGCGCGCAATCGGACCGCGCGCCTTCTATCACTGCGAAAGCCTTTCCGAAATCGAGTTCGGGCTTGGAGGCACGGGCGACCTTTCCTTTGCGGAAAGAGCTTTCTGGGGCTGCACGTCGCTCAAAACTCTCAATCTGCCCAACAGACTGCGCGGAGTGCAAAACGACTACGATGCTTTTCAGTTCGGGCTTGAAATTTCGGGAGGTCTTAGCAACGGCAACGCCGTCATGTGTTTCAGCAAATACGACGGACGCGACTGCGCCGCGGTAGAAAGCATAAACGTGGAGGAGGGAGGTCTTTACTTCTCCTCTTACGACGGAGCGCTGTATACGGCAGGCAGAAAGATGCTTGTGTTCTGCCCGCAGCAAAAGTCCGGCACGATAACAATCGCCAAAGAAGCGGAGACTTTCAGAACAAGCAGCTTCTGGAACTGTCAGATTCTCTCCGCAATAGAGTTCGAGGAGGGTGGAACGGCGGATTTCGAGTTGCCGTCGGTAAGCGGCAGCTTCACCTATACGTCGGACGGTATCTTCTACAACTGTTACAGTCTTACCTCCATAGCTTTCCCCGCGCGTCTCGTAAAAATAGGCGACAACGCGCTTTATTGGGGCGGGGCGATTGCGGGACGCTCGAATCATAACATTTCCGTCGTGACGTTTGCACCGGACTGCCGACTGAACGAAATAGGAAAAAGCGCGTTCAAAAACTGCAAAATTACGGAAATAGAGCTGCCCGCAAGCGTTGCGAAATTAGGCTCAAAGCCCTTTGAGGGGTGCAGCATAGCGCGGCTTGTGGTGCCCGACAGCCTTGCGTCGGACGGTTTTACCGACCTTGTGGCGGGCATATCGGGGCTCAAAAGCATCGAGTGCCGTTCTACCTGCAAAAACTTCACGACAATTGACGGAGCGCTTTTCTCGAAAGACGGAACGGAGCTGGTTTTCTGCCCCGCCGACAAAGTCGCGGAGGTTTACACCGTGCCTGCCGAGGTGCGGAAGATAGGCGATTACAGCTTCAAGGACAATGTAGGCGTCAAATCCGTCGTGTTTGCCGACGCGGACAAAGATTTGGAAATCGGTCAGTACGCTTTCCAAAATTCGTCAATAGAGTCCGTGACTCTGCCCGACAGACTTGTTTCGATTGCGCTGTACGCGTTTTCGGGCTGCGCGTCTCTCAAAACCGTGACTTTCGGAGACTCGTGCAAATTGTCGACGATAGGAGACAGGGCGTTTGAAAAGTGCGCGTCTCTCACGGAAATATCGCTTCCCGACCTGACGACAAGCATAGGCGCTTATGCGTTTGCCGAGTGCTCGTCGCTTAAAAACGTCAATTTCAGCGAAAACAGCCAGCTAATCAACATCGGTCAAAACGCGTTCAGAAGCTGTGCGGCTCTTGTCGAATTTACCGCGCCCAAGACGCTGGTAAACCTCGGCAAGCCTTCGACGACGGACACGGTGCTCGTGACCACGTCGTCCTACACGTTCTACAACTGCAAGTCGCTTAAAAAAGCGGATTTGTCCTCCTGCGCTGTTGAAAACATTGCGATGTATACTTTTGAATCGTGCGACGCGCTTGAAACGGTTTTGCTGCCGCAGGGGCTCAAAGGCATAGGACAGTATGCGTTCAGAAATTGCGTCAAACTCAGCGAAATATCGTTGCCCGAAGGGCTTGTTACGTTGAACGCTCAGGCATTTTCGGGGTGCGGTCAGTATTTTGAAAAGACGGGACTCAAAACGGGACTTAAATCGATAACCGTTCCGTCTACGGTGACGACGATAGGAAAATCCGTCTTTGAAAATTGCGCCGCTCTCGAAGAAGCAACGGTAAAGAGCACGAATGTCGGCGAAAATATGTTTTTAGGGTGCGTCTCCCTCAAAAAAGTAACCATAGGAGCGGAGACGGAAAGCATAAAGGCTCTTGCATTTTCCGGCTGCAAATCTCTTGCCGAGGTCAATATGCAAAGCAATGTGCTTGCCGAGATAGGAAAGGGCGCTTTTCAGAACACGGCGATTACTCAATTTACCGTTCCCGATACGGTAGACACGCTCGGAGCGGGCTCGGCGTCCTCAACGGGCGCAAAGGACGGCATTTTTTACGGGTGCAGTCAGCTTGCAACCGTCACAATCGGAATAAACGTCGAGACAATTCCCGACGGTATGTTTGCCGACTGCGAGTCGCTTTCGTCCGTAGTGTTCAAGGAAAACGGCAAGGTTAAAATGATTGGCAGAATGGCGTTTTTCAACTGCCGTTCTCTCAAAGAGATTGTTCTGCCGTCAACGCTCACTCAGCTGGGCTACACGGGCGCGTCTTACACGTCGTCGACTACTTATGTCAGTACATTCGAGGGCTGCGAGTCGCTGCTGTCAATCAGTCTGCCCGAGGGCGTCACAAAAATAGGACAGGGACTGTTCAAAAACTGCACGTCGCTGGAAAAGGTGACATTTGCAGCCAATACGCTCGGTTTTATCGCATCCAATGCGTTTTTCGGCTGTTCGTCGCTTGAAGAGTTTGTTTTCCCCGCCAATGTGGAGTCAAATTTCACTTTGGGCGCAAGCGCGTTTTCGGGTTGTTCGTCGCTTGAAAGCATTACCCTGCCCGACAACGTCAAGACAATACCCGACAACGCGTTTCTCGACTGCGTTTCCCTTGAAACGGTGCTTATGCGTTCCGATGCGGCGGGCACGGTGGGAGCAAGCGCGTTTGCAGGCTGCGTCAAACTTAAAAACGTGACGCTTTCCGACGGAATCACCCAAATCAAGCAAAAAGCTTTCCTGAACTGCGCCGCGCTTGAACAAATAACTCTGCCGCAAAGCCTGATTAAGCTTGGCAACGGCTCGACGACAAGCAACGCCGGTTACGGCAACGTATTTGAAAACTGCGTTTCCTTAAAGGAGATAACGCTGCCCGAAGGCGTCAGCATAATAGACGTCGCCACCTTCAAAAACTGCGAGTCGCTTGCAAAAGTGACGGTAAGCGGCGCTCTTACTCTGATAAGGGAGGACGCCTTCGAGGGGTGCGGCAACGTCAAATTTTGTGTCGCGGACGGCAACGTCAAAACCGAGATAGAGGACAACGCCATATATGCCGAATATACCGACTCCTTCTATTTACTGAACGACAAAGGTACAGGCACGACTTCCAAAAAGATTACCGGCACGGCTCTCGTGCATTATTTCGGCAAAGAGACGACGCTGACGGTAAGGGACGGCACGGAAATCGTCGCAAGGGCTGCGTTGAGGAACAATTCCGTTGTTGAGGAAGTGGTTTTGCCCGCGTCGGTGAAGTATATCGACGACTTTGCGTTTGCCGGCTCCGCCGTCGGAAAAATCAATCTCGAAAACGTGGATTATATCGACGGAAACGCTTTTGAGGGGTGCGCGCAGCTGAATTCCGTGACGCTCACTGCGGAGGTTGTTTACTCCAAAGCGTTCCTCAACTGCACGGGGCTTGAAGAAATCAAGCTTGACGGCACAAAATTTATCAATATGTATGTATTTCAGGGGTGCACATCCCTTAAACACGTGACCGTGCCTGCAAGCGTAATAGCTTTGAAAAACGAAGCATTCAGGGACTGCACCGCACTTGAAACGGCGGAAGTAAATGTGGGAAATCTAAACGGAACGGTGTCAAGCAGCGGTACGGCGGGGAACGGTTGGTTCAAAGGCTGTACGTCCCTTAAAACGGTGACGTTTGCCGACGGATTGCTGAGACTTGAAAATTATCTGTTCGAGGGCTGCACTTCCTTGACGACAATCAAATTGCCTGCGACGTTGCAGCGTCTTTCGGCGGGCTACGGCGCGTTCAAAAACTGCACCTCTCTTGTAAGTCTTACAATCCCCGCAGGTGTGACGGCAATAGAAAACAACGAATTTGTCGGCTGCGCCTCACTCAAAGAAATCATTTTCGAGGGCAGCGTAACAAAGATTGGAAACGCTTCGTTCGACGGCTGCGCCGCGCTGGACACAATCGACCTGTCGCAGGTGAGCTCCGTCGGCAACAATGCGTTCAGGGGCTGCGCCGCGCTGGAATACGTCAATCTGCCGCAGGCGGCGACGCTCGGCGCAAACAGCTTTGAAGGCTGCTCGGCTTTGAAGGAAGCGAGCATTCCCAAAGTGGCGAAAATAAGCGACTATGCGTTTATGAACTGCGTCAACCTCGTCACCGTGTCTGCGGCTGCCGCAACGGAAGCAGGGGACTTTGCCTTCTTTGGCTGCGCTTCGCTCGAAAGCATAAGCCTGCCCGAATTGAAAACTTTGGGCAAAAGCGCGTTTGCGGGCTGCTCGTCCCTCAAAGAATTTGTCGCACCCAACCTGAGCTCAATAGGAGATTACGCTTTTTGCGAGGTTTCAGAGTCGGAGGACGGAACGAGCGTTTACAACGGCTGTCCGTTGACGGGCTTGGATTTGACAAACGTCACGTCCGTCGGCAAATATGCACTTGCCGGTTTGACTCAAATAAAGGAGCTTGTCATACCGTCGGGCGCAATGAGCGTGGGCGAAGGCGCGTTTGCCGGCTGGACGGAGGAGCAGGTGATTCGCATTGACATGTCGGAGGAGGACTGCGACTGGACGGAGGGTTGGAACAGAGATATGAAAGCAACGATTTACTGGAAATCTGCCGAAACGGAGGCAGAGGCTTAAAGGGGAAAGGCGGGGCGGACTGCTTGCTTGCCCGTTCCGCCTAAGCCGCTTGCTACGGCGGCTTGACTTGAAATAAAGGAGATAAAAAAATGTCGGTAAAAAATTTATTGTCCGAATATCGCAAAAGATTATCCAAAGAAGCATGGTTGAAATCGATTGTCTGGGGCGCGGTTTTTGCGTTTGGCGCAAACGCCGTCGCCGCGCTTGCGACCTGGTGTCTGGGAGTAAAGAGTTTGAAACTCGTTTTGTGCGTGTCCCTCGGCGTTTTCGTCGCGGTTTGGGCGGCTTCGTCGGCTTTGCTGTATTTCCTTAAATTCCGCCCCACGTTTAAGGACGTCGCGCGGCGCGTAGACGGGCTGGGACTTGAAGAAAGAGTTATCACCATGACGGAATATGAGAAAAAGGAGGACTTTTTCGCCAAAAAGCAAAGACAGGACGCTGCGGCAAAGCTTAAAAGCGTCAAATCTGGAAGCTTAAAAATAGTCGTATCCGCGGCAAGCATAATCGTTGCCTGCGTGATGCTGTTGACTGCCGGAGCCGCGACCACCGCGAGCGCGCTCAGCGCAAAGGGCATTATCAGAGATTTGCCCGGCATAGTGGAGCCTATTTTCAATCCCGAGGTTTTTTATACGATTATTTACGAAGTCGAGGGAGCGGGAGAAATCGAGGGCAACGCGGATCAGCTTGTGCTAAAAGGCGGAGACGCGGAGCCTGTGCTGGCTGTTGCCGAAGACGGCTGGGCTTTTCTGTGCTGGTCGGACGGCAGCGAGGAGCCTTACAGACATGACAAGGAGGTAATGCCCGACGGAGAGTTTTCCGAGGTGGACGAGGACGGCAACGTAATAATAACCTATTTTGCCGTGTTCACGGAGCTTGAAGAGTCCGAGCAGGACGGCAACGGCGGCGAAGGAGACGAGCAACAGCAGGAGCAGGATCAGGCTCAGGACCAACCCTCCGACGGCGAGGAGCAGGAGCAAGAGCAGCAGCAAACGGACGGCGACGGCGAAAGCAAAGACGGCGACGGCAAGGGCGGAGAGTATCAGGACTCCAACAAGGTCATAGACGGCGACCAGTACTACGGCGACAGATTGGAAGAATATCTGGCGTTGGCAGAGGAAATTCTGGAAAACGACGGCGAAATACCCGACGATTTGAGAGAATTTATCGAGTCGTACTACGGAACAATCGAATAAAAGAGGGCTGCTTCTCATTAAGATTGAAAGATTCTTGCGGCGGGGAGCGCGAAACGCTCCCCGCTTTACGCGGAAAAAGCTGAGACTTTGAAAATAAAAACGGACAAGGTGAGACATTATGGATTTATTGGTTCCAATAGGCTTGCTGGGCTTAATCGGGCTGTTGATTTTGTTGATTATTTACATATTGAAGCCCAATTATCAGCAGAAATTTGTTTCAAGCACTTATATATGGAAATTAAGCCTTAAATACAGAAAGAAAAAAATCCCGATAAACAAGCTGAGAAATCTGCTTATTCTGCTTTGTCAGGTGCTGATTTGCATAGCCGCCGCTTTGATTTTGTCAAAGCCCGCGGTCGTTGCCGAGACAAGCGTCGGACAGAACGAAAAAATAATAATCGTGGACGCTTCCGCGAGCATGCTCGCTTCCTGCGAGAGCTCCGACGACACGCGCTTTGACAGGGCGTTGAAAAAAAACGCGCGAAATCGCGGACGAAACCTTAAAAGACAACGGAACGGTAACCGTTATTCTTGCGGGAGAAAAAGCGTCGTACGTGGTTAGGCGCGCGGGCGCGGGAGAGCTGTCGGAAATAGACGCATACATAAACGGAATGCAGTGTTCTCTGTGCGAGGGAGACGTGGACGGAGCCATGCTTTTGGCGGAGGAAACGCTGCGCTACAACGCCGATTCCGAAATTCTGCTTTTGACGGGCACGACCTACGTCAACGACGCCGAAAACGTGACAATCGTGGACGTTTCCGACCGATACGAGTGGAACGTAGCCGTGCTTAGCGCGTCGGCGAGACTCGAAGACAACTTTTATACCTTTGAAATAGAGGTTGCGTGTTACGGCTTGGACAAGGCTTTCGAGGTGTTCTGCGAGGTGAGCAACGTAAACGGAAAGGGAGAAAAAATAACTCTCCCCGTGCAGACGGTAAACGGACTGGACGGCATTCCGACCAAAATAGTTTACACCTCCGCCGCGCGCAATCTCGGACAGGACGTGATTCCCGTGCTTCTCACCGAAAACGAAAGAATTTATTCTTTCGACGAGGCGTATATACATATTGACGAAGCGGATTCGCTTTTGCTGGACAACGAGTTTTTCATTTACGGCGGATTAAGGCCGACGGTAAAGATTCAGTATTACAGCACGGCGTCAAACGTCTTTTTCGGCGGCGTGTTGAGGACGCTCAAGGAAAAGACTTTCGGCAGCTGGAATATAGAAATAACCGAGGTCAAGGGCAAGGATACGCCTGCAACCGAGGGATTTGATTTTTACATATTCGAGCACACCGTGCCCAAAGTTCTGCCAAAGGACGGAATAATTTTTTTGGTCAATCCCGACAGCTCGGCGGACGCGGGCTTCTCGATTGTGAGAAGAAACGTGCAGGTGACCGATTACGACGGAGACGGCGCGTCTCTTGCTATCGGAGACGGCGAGCATCCTCTGGTGCGCTACATGGACGTCGAGGGAATAAAGGTAACCCAATATTCTCAGGTGGACGAAGCAAGTCTGGAAAGATACGACGTGCTGATGTATTACGAGGGCAATCCCGTGTTCTTTGCAAGAAACGAAGCCGATTCAAAAATCGCCGTGATGACTTTCAGTCTCAATATGTCCACTTTGGCGCTCAGCGTGTATTATCCCATTCTCATTTACAATATGTTCAATTATTACCTGCCGTCTACCTTGACGGAGGATTTGTGCGACGTTTACGACACGATAGAGGTAAACGCGAGGGGCAGAGATTTGATTGTTACCGCCCCTGACGGCACGGAGCTGCTCTTCGGGGAGTTTCCCGCAAAGCTGTACGTAGAAAGCTTCGGAACCTACACCCTGCGTCAACAGCTCATTTCGGGAGAAATCGTGGAAGAAAAATTTTACGCCAAGGTTGCCGCGTCGCAAAGCGACATAACGCGGGAGGACGTTTTGAGCGTTCCCTTTGCCGCAAACGCCGCGCAGGAAATCATAGAGGATTTGCTTGTCTGGTTTGCCGCGGCAATCGTCGCGCTTATGTTTTTGGAGTGGGCGCTGCACTCGATTGAAGGGCTGTGACCGTGGAGGCTGAAAAATGTTGAATTTACAAGTGAATTTTTCCTGCGCATGGCTGCTGCTGCTTATTGTGCCCGCCGTGCTTCTTACGCTTCTGCCTTACTTCAAGCTGTCGAAAAAATTCAGAAAAACAAGAAACAGAATTTCCTCCGTCGTGCTGCACCTGACTGCGCTTGTCCTGTGTATTTTCGTGCTGTCGGGCATGACATTCGATTACGAGGTGCACAACTCGGAAAACGAGCTTGTGCTGGTGGTGGACGCTTCTTACAGCACCGCCGAAGAAAAACAGGCGAAGGACGATTTCGTGCGCAGCGTCATAGAAATGACCAACACCGACGTTTACAGCCTCGGCATAGTCACCTTCGGCTTGAAGCCCGTGTGCGCGGTGCCTCTTACCGACGACTTGCGCAACGCTTTCAATCTGTATCAAAACTCCTTGCAGCCGGACGTCACTGCGACGGACATTTCGTCGGCGTTGGTTTTTGCAAGGGATATGCTTACCCATCCCGAATCCGCAAAGATAGTGCTTTTGAGCGACGGCGTGGAAACGGACGGAAAAGCCTCCTCCGTTGTCAAATCGATTGTTGCGGAGGGCACGCGCATAGACAGCGTTCTGTGCGGCTCCCTGTCGGGAGAGGACGAGGTTCAGGCGCTCTCGGTGGGGCTGCCGGACAGCAATATTTTGAGAGGCGAGCAGTTTGAAATTACTCTTTCCGTTGCAAGCTCGAGAAAAGGCGAAACGCCCGTCACGGTGACGTTGTTCGACAACGGTGAGGAGTGTCAAAGCGTGTCCGCTTCCGTCAGGGAGGGCGTGCAGGATATCGCAATTCCCCATTCGCTTGAAGAGGAGGGGCTGCACGCGCTGCGGTTCAGGGTAGACGCCGACGCAGATGCCGTTTCGCAAAACAACGAGCTTTATTCCTATATGTATCTAAATCTTTTCGACAAGGTGCTCATTGTGGAGAGCAGCGAGGGTATTTCCCAAGAGATTTGCGCGCTGTTGGAGGGCTACGAGGTGACGACGGTTCGTCCCGACGAAAGCAGCTTGCCCAAGACGCTTGACGAGCTGTGCGCCTTTGACGAGGTAATACTCAACAACATAGCCAACTCCGACCTGCCCGAGGGCTTTGACGAGATACTCAACCGTTACGTTTACGAGGCGGGCGGCGGACTGTTCACCGTGGGCGGAAGCGAGGGCGGCGACTCCGAAAAGGCGCACGCCTACAACAGAGAGGATATGGCGGGCACGCTTTTGCAGCGTATGCTGCCCGTCGAGGCGATAGACTATACGCCGCCTCTCGGCATGATGATAGTCATAGACGTTTCGGGCAGTATGTCTTCGGGTACGGACGTCGGCACGGTTCAGAAAATCGACGCCGCAAAAAACGCGGCGGTCAGCATGGTCAGAGATTACACCTGTCTGAACGAAAGGGATTACTGCGGGGTTATGACTTTGAGCGACGACTATACCGAGGACGCATCGCTTTTGCCCATGACGCGTCAGGACGAAATCATAGAAGCCATTTACGGCGTGGAAAAGGGCGGCGGAACGCTGTTTACGCCGGCGGTCAATCATGCGGGCATGGCTTTAAGAGCCTTGTACACGAGCGGCAGAATCGAAAAAATGCACGTCGTCATGATAACCGACGGAGGAGCGGCGGATTATGAGGACTACGTAAGCAGAGTGGAGCATTTCAACAGTCTTGGAGTTACATATTCCTTTATCGCGATAAAGGCGACAAGCGCGTCTATGGAGCAGCTCAACGAAGCGGCGAAGGTTGGCGGCGGCAAAGCGTACAATGCGGACGCGACGGATTTGACGGGCGTGCTTAAAGACGACATACGCATACCCGAAATAAAAGAGGTGGAATTCAGGGAATTTGTGCCGAATATAAACCCCGATTCCTATTACGCGACAGTCATATCGCAGGAGGAAATGCCGGCGCTTTACGGCTTTTACGGAACAAAGAAAAAAGACGATGCGGAGCTGGTGCTTTCGGGAGAGTACAACGTGCCCGTTTACGCGCAGTGGAAATACGGCAACGGGACGGTTGGCAGCTTTATGTGCGACCTTGACGGCACTTGGTCGGCGGATTTTCTGAGCGCGGAAGGCAAGGGCTCGGAATTTCTGCTGAGCGTAATAAACAAGCTGTTTCCGACTGAGGACATTCGTCCGAAAAATCTCGACGTGGTTTTAAGAGAGGAAAACTATACCACTCAGATAAGCATTTACCCCAAAATCGAGCTTAAAGAGGGGGAAAGCGTGGAGGTGTTGCTGGAAAATATGACCTCCTCGGACGCGTCCGCGCAGCTTACCGCGCCTTTGGCGGAGGAAAAATACAGCCGCGCAACTTTGTTTGCCGCGGAGGCGGGCGTGTACAGAATAACGGTGCAGAAAAAAGGCGCCGACAACGCGCCTTCGGGCAATCCGTGCGTGGTTTACAAAACCTTTTCCTATTCGGAGGAGTTTAATTTGCTTGCAAGCGACACGGACGGAGCCGAGGTGATGGAAGCAATCGCCGTATCGGGAAACGGCAAATACGAGCTTTTGTCGGAAAAGGACGCGGTAACGGTCTTTCAGGGGTTTAAGGAAACTCTGGAAAAAAGCTTCGACCCGCGCTTCCTGTTTATAATAACGGCTCTTTGCCTGTTCCTGCTTGACATAGCGGCAAGAAAATTCAAATGGAAATGGCCGCACGAGCTGATAAGAGAGCGCAGAGAAAAACTGCGGGACGCAAACGACTCTTCAAATCGAAACGAAGCGAGGAAAAAATGATGAAAAAACTTAGAGCGCCTTATCTTTTGATTTTGATTTTTTGTATGCTTGCGCTGGCGGGCTGTTCGGGAGGGCTTGGCAGACCGTCGGATTTGAAGGTAAACGAAACCGATTGGGTATTGTCCTGGTCGCCCGTCGAAAACGCAACGGCGTCCACGACCTACATAGTGGAAATAGACGGCAGGGAATACGTAAGCAGCAAAACCTCTTATTCGCTCGAAGGACTCGAAGAGGGCAGCTACAAAATCAGAGTGAAAGCAACCGACGCGTTGGGACAGACGGGAGACTCCAAATGGTCGGACGCCTTTGTGTTTACCAAGCCTTACGAAAACGGGCTTGTCTACACGTTGACAAACGCCAACACCGAATACGAGGTTACCCGTGTGGGAAGCGCGAGAGGAGATATAGAAATAGGCGACGTTTATCGGGGCAAGCCTGTGACGAGCATAGCGGAAAAGGCGTTTTACTCGTCAAGCGGAGTCAAAAGCATAGTCGTCGGCAAAAACGTCAGGGAAATCGGAGACTACGCTTTCACCAACTGCTCCAATCTCCAATCCGTGACGCTGCCCGACGGGTTAAGCGAGCTTGGAGAGCACGCTTTTCAGGGCTGCCGCGCATTGCAGAGCATAAAATTGCCCGACAGTCTCAAAGAAGTGAAAAAGAGTTCTTTTCAGTATTGCAGAAACATGACGTCCGTCGATTTGGGCGGCGGTATCCTTTCTGTGGCGGCGTCTGCGTTTTCCGATTGCGACAAGCTTTCCGAGCTTAAGGTGCCGGACAGCGTGCGCACGCTGGGCGAAAAGTCCTTTTACGGCTGCGATCTGCTTGAAAGCGTGACGCTCGGCGCCGCAGTCGACAGCATAGGAGAGGGAGCGTTTGCCTCCTGCGTGTCTTTAAAAAGCTTTGCCTTAAACCAAAGACTGTCCGCTATCGGAGCAAACGCCTTCAACGGCTGCGTCAAGCTGGCTTGTTTCGAAACGCCCGACAGCGTCGTTTCAATCGGCGAACAGGCGTTTTTCGGGTGTCAGTCCCTGTCGGACGTGGTTATCGGCTCGGGCGTTAAGCAAATAGGGGCGTTGGCTTTCGATTCTACCGCTTTGAGTCAAAGCGCAAGCGGCATAGTTTACGCCGACGGGTGGGCTGTTTCTTGCAGCGCGACGCTTTCGGAGCTTAATCTTTTGGCGGGCACGCGCGGAATCGCCGACATGACATTTGCGGGGCGCGCAATCACGGAAGCCGTGATTCCCGATTCCGTCAGGTTTATCGGAGACTACGCCTTTTACAGATGCACAGAGCTTATGTCCCTTGACGCTGGGAACGGCGTGGAGCGCATAGGCAGATACGCTTTCGACGGCTGCAAGGTGCTGGGCAGGGGCTATTTTTCTCTCGGCAGCAGCCTTAAAAACATAGAAAGCTATGCTTTCGCGCGCTGCATCGATTTGGGCAACAAGGCGTATATGGGCGACGTCAGACTGCCTTCGTCGGTAGAATCCATAGGCACCTACGCCTTTTACAACACTGCGGCGTGGAATGCCGTAGACAGCGGATTGATTTACGTCGGCAACTGGGTAGTGGGCTTTAAGGACGGGCAGGAAAGCGTGAGCATAACCATAGCCGACGGAACGGTCGGTATATCCGATTACGCCTTTTACAAAAAGACGGGTTTAGGCGCGGTGACGGTGCCCGACAGCGTAAAATACATAGGCTACGGCGCGTTTTACGAGTGTTCGTCTCTTTCGAGGGTGTACATGGACGTATTGGCGAGCAATCTCCTTGAAATAAGCGACTACACCTTCTACAAATGTTCGAGCTTGAAGCAGGTAGACATTCCGCTCGAAGTGGAAAAAATCGGACGCTCCGCGTTTTACAAAAGCGGAGTTGTGGTGGCGAAAATTCCCGATTACGTGAAAGAAATCGGAGCGTATGCCTTTTACGGCTGCGGAAACCTCATCGAAGTGAGCTTCGGACAGTCCGCGCGGCTGGAAACCGTGTCGGACTATGCGTTTGCAAACTGTGCGTCGCTCGGTTCGTTTTCCGTCCCGTCTTCCGTTTTCGACATAGGAGAAAAGGCGTTTTCCGGCTGTTCGTCGCTTGTTTCGGTTGCGTTGGGCGCAAATCTGACCCGACTCGGAGAGGGCGCGTTTTACAATTGCGCCGCGCTCGAAAGCATTGTTCTGCCCGACAGTCTCAAAGAAATCGCCGACAAGACCTTTTACAAATGCGCGTCGCTTGCTTCGGTGACAATGGGCGGCAGCGTCGAAAGAATAGGCGAATATGCCTTTTACTCCTGCAATTTGCTTGAAAGCGTTGTTCTGCCCGCGTCGTTGCGCAGCTTGGGCAGCTACGCGTTCAGAAGCTGCGCGTCGCTTAAATCGGTTACACTCAGACAAAGCGTGGAGGAAATAGGCAGCCATGCGTTCAACGGCTGCAAATTTCTCACGCTTTACTGCGAGGGCGAAAATGCGGGAGGAAAGTGGAGCGCCCGCTGGAACTCGGGCTATCGTCCCGTAGTGTGGGGCTGCGATTTGTCCGAAAACGGCGATTACGTGCTGTCGTTTACGGTAGGCGAGTCGTCAATTGAAAACAAAACGGCAAGGAACGGATTTTCCGCACCTTACAGAGAGGGATACCGATTCGACTGCTGGACGGTAAGTACGGCGGAGGGACAAAAAACCTTTGCCGCGTCCCTTACGGCGGATTTGCCGCAGGGCGCGCTTGCGGTCGCGGTGTGGAAAACAGCCGCGACCGATTCGGAAAATAAAACGGATACTGCTGCGGAACAATCCGAAGCATAAAACCATACTATTCACTTTTCAGACGGAGGTAAGAAAAAATGAAAAGAAGGAGCAAATGTACGGCATTTTTGATTGTCGCATTGGCGTTGCTGCTTGCGTGCGCGCTGCTTGCGGGCTGCGAAAGCAAGGTAACGCTCAAATTGGTGACGTATGACGGCAATTTTACGGTGCTGGAAGGCAAAGCGGGAGAAATTGCGGATTTCCCCGCGGTTATGCGCGACGGATACGCGCTCGAAGGCTGGTATGAGGACGAAAACTTTGTCGGTCAGCCCGTCGGTCAGGCGGTGTTTGAAAAGGACAGGACGTATTACGCCAAATGGGTAAAGACGTATGCCGTCACCTTCGAGCTTGACGGCGGCGTTATGGAAACCGCTTCGGTTTTTCTGCCCGAGGGGAAAGAGCTTCTTGCCGCGCTGGACGGACTTGTACCCGTCAAGGGTGAGTACCGCTTCGGCGGCTGGTATATCAACGGCAGAGCGCTTGCGGAGTCGGACAAAATGCCTGCGGCGGACGTTGTGCTGACAGCCAAATACATGGCGGAGTACAAAATAAACGTATATTTGCAGGAGCTTAATCTTGCCGACTATGCTTTCGAGGAGGGCTATTCTTCGGGCTATGCCCTAATCGGAGAGGAGTTTTCTCCCGAGCTTTCGGTAAAAGGCTTTTCTTTGAGCGGCGGAGCGGAGCAGTCCCGCGTAATAGACTCCGATTCCTCCAAAAATGTTTTCGAGCTTAGATTTGACAGAAACAGCTACGGGCTTTGGTTTGTCTCCAATTATCCCGACGGCTCGGGACGGAACGAGGAGGAGCTTGCCTATACATATCTTTACGGGGAGGAAATAGATTTCCCTAAGTCCGTGCCCTTCGAGGCGGACGGTTACAGGTTTTTCGGCTGGGGCGCCTACACGAATTCGGACTTTGACGAGGCGATAGAGGAGGAAAATTTCGAGCTTGCGGAGGACACGGTGCTCTACGCAATCTGGAACAAGGGCTACACCGATATGTTTTCGGGAGAGGACGAAATTTTTCTCATGCGCGACGGCACGGGCAAAGCCGTTTTGTGCCGCGGCGGAGTGGATATTGAAGGCTCTTACAACGAAAAAAAGGATTGGTACCAATTTGAAAGCCCCACGACGGGGTATGTGCTTAACGCGCGGATAAACGACAACGGAACCTTTGTTTTTTACGCCAACAGAAAGGGCGAATACTTTTTGTTCGAGCCGACGGGCATTGACAGAAACGTGACGCTCGCTCTCGACGACATGAACGGCATAGAGCTTTACCGCACGGGAGAGGGCGACAGACAGTATCTCGAAGGGGAGTATTTTATAGACGAAAACGGCTATTATCAAGCTCTCTTTTCCGACGGAACGGGCTTTGTGTTTTTGCTGGGAACGGCGACGGAGCCTGCAAACGGCGCAAAAACAAATGTTTTCAGAATAAGGGGAGAAGAAGCGAATTGGGGCGTGCTGCCTTACAAGGCGGTTTATTATCCCGTCGTCACGCTTGACGGGTTCGGTTATGCCCTTGTTTCGCAGCAGCCCGACAGCACGGCTTACGCCGCTTACGTTATCGACGGCGACGTCTTTACGCTTTACGACACCGCAAGCGGAAGCGTAATTCTCACCGCAAGGGCGGGCAGTTACGGCGGAACTATGGGCTACGAGCCTTATGTCGCCGAGTTTGATACGACTTTTACGCGCGAAGACGGCGCGACGCTTACTACCGACGGCTGTTCAAACGCGGTTTTTGTCAAAAACGGAGATTCCTTTGTCGGCAGCTACGAGATTAAAAGCTCCCTTGTGGGCGGCAGCCTGATAAGGGTGGTTTCGTCGTCGGGAAGCGTAAGGGTGTTCAGAGTTTTTGAAAAGCAGGGCGCGTCGGGAGCCGTTCTCACGTTTGAAGAAAAGCACGCGGATTACGCCGAGTATCTTTACGTAAGCGACGACGGCAGACTGGACGGCGTGCCCTTCCTTGTAGTCAACGGCGACGGAACTGCGGCAATGTACGAGCAGAACGCGCAGGGAAATACGGAAATGACTTCTTCGGGAGTTATACAAAGCAAGGACGGCTTTTATCTTTACACCGTGACGGAGCAGACCGCCGATTGGTCGGTCAACCGTTTTGCCGCACTGCTTGTAAATTTTGACACACATTCCACTTCTTACGACGTGTATTACGTGGTAGGCTCCGACGACGGAGAGGAAACGACGGACTATTCGACGATTTATTTGGACGGAGAGGGCGCCAAGCTGACAATCGTTTCCTGCTTTGCCGTTTTCGAGGACGCGGACGGAAACGTCGTGTCCGGCGTGTTTAGTCAGGGACCGGATTTCATAAAGCTGGGCAACGGCGAAAGTTATATTTATTTCCGTATCGACGAGCAAAACGGCACGTTTGTGCGGCTTGCTTACGAGCCTGCGGTGCTGCTCATGAAGAAAAACGGTTCGACCGTTTCGTCGTCCATACTTACCGTAAACGGAGTAAAGTACGGCGACGGATACGAAGCGGCGTTTACCGAAAAAATCGACGGCGTTTCGGTAACGGTGTACGGATTCTATACGCTTGAAACGGTGGACACGGCGGGTGCGGTGTTCGGCGTTTACACCTTCCGCTCCGAGGAAAAAACGTTTAAATTTGTCGTCAGCGCGTCGTCTTCCGCAGTTTATTTTCATTATTTCGAGCTTGACGAGGTGATAACGTTCGGCAAATACGACGAGCTGTCCGACGACAGTCAGGCAACCTCCCGTGCGGAATTGCAGCTCACCGACGAAAAGTATGACGACGGAAAAGCGATATTGGTTTACGTCGAGGGTGAAAACAACATAAAGGGCACGTTCGCTTCCCGCGAAACTGTTGCCTTCGACAGGTTTAAGCAGATGGTTTACACCTTTAAGGCAACGGAAGGAGATTTTACCTTCGACTTTACGCTGATTGACTCGTATTTCCGCGTTTGCGCTCCCGATTCGTCGTTTACGGCGGCAGACAGCAGCACGCTGCAGCTTGACGGCGCAACGCACACGGCGAGATATTGGGACACCGAAAACGAGTATTTCGGCTATTACGTCGCGGCGCTCAACGTGCTGGACGAAAACGAAAAAGCCGTCGCCATGTCGATAAACGGAGAGGAGCGCGTTTTTGATTTGAACGGCTCGGACAATTCGTTCAGCATCAGAGGGCTAGAAGAGGGGGCTTACCTCAAAGTGGAAAACAATATCCCCGACGGCGAGGTGATTGTTTTTGACGGACACGGCAACGCAACGCTGAAAAAGTCCGACGACTCGGAAATTCAAGCCGTCTACACGTTTGCAAACGGTTTGTATACGATTGCCTTCGACGGCGGCGAGTACGTGGGCGAAACGGGGTTGTTTGCCGCCGACGGAAACGAGTATTACGCTTTTCTGTTCTATTCGGACAAAATTGCGGGCGCGTATCTCGACTGCGACGACCTTTCGGTTGTCAGACTGGACGAAACGGGCAACGCTTTGCGATACAATTCGGACGGACGCTCCGAAACGGGAAGATACACGGTTTTAAGCGACGGACTTTTCTATTTCGAGTCGGAAACGGGCAGCTCTGCGCTGTACGAAATCTGTGCGGACGGACAGGTGTCAAGGTCGAGCTTTTCCGCGACTTACTACGCAAGCGATTTCGCCTCAATCGTCTTTTATTCAAACGGAGTGGTGCTGTTCAACAACGCTTCCGCAATGTTTTACAGCTATGACGAAAGTTCGCAAAAAATTTACACCTACACGCCGTCGGACTCTTCGGAAGCAAATGCTTACGGCTTTGTAGCGGAGGAGTTCGACGAGGAGGACGGCAGCATAACCTATACCGACCCCGCAGACAACGTCACGAGAACATATATGCGCTTTGACGGCAAGTACACCGTTTTAGAGGACGGCAAGGGCGGCAAACTCGAATTTCAGTCCGTCGGAGGAGCCGAGTTTACCGTAGACGCGGTTTACACCGACTCGACGGGCAAACAGACTCAGTATTATTTTCTGGTTTATTACGGCGATTCCGGCGTCGAGACCATGCTTGCCTGTCTTGCTACGGGAGCGCTGAACGGCAGCGTTTCGGATTATCTGTTCACCGTCAACTATTTCATCGAAGTGAACCTGACCGAAAAAACTTTCGCCTTTGACAGCGAAAAGTATATTTACGGTCTGACGGCTTACGACTACACCTATGTCGAGCTGCTCACGGTTTACGGTTCCGGCCTCGCATTTTTGTTTGAAGGAGCTTACGGATATATCAACGTCGTTGCGGACGTTGCGGACGGCAAAACGGTTTATTCCGTTTCGGGAAGCTTCAATTTTATAAAGGACTCCGACGGCAATCCGCTGAGATTCACCGACGGTACGCTGAGCAAAGCGGGCTTTATAGACGCGCAGGTCGAAGGCTTCGGCAATCTGTTCGCATCAGAGTTTGTTGCGGCGGACGGCAACACTTACCACCTGAATTTTTATCTGGCGTACAACCGAAACGTGCAGCAATTCGTGTATATAATTCATTCCTGCACTTTGGCGGAGGAGATATTCAGGTCGGACGACGGCAGTGCGGTGTACAGGGAAACCTTCCTTTATTCGTCTGCGTTCCGTTTCGTCAAGGGAGAAAACCCGCTCACGGGCGAGGTGGAGTATTACGCCAAAGGCGACGCATTTTATCCTACGCTAAGCTACAGAGGGGAACCCGTCGCGGTTTACAATTTCGAGGAGGAGAGCGAAACTCGGTGGATATTCTATTCGAGAGAGTACGCGGGGAACGCATATTCGGATTTCAGATATTGTTTCGAGTTCGTTTCTGACGGAGAGGGCAACGTCGAGTCGGGCGTTCTGGTGCGTTATGCGGAAAGAAACATCGCGTCGGCGCTTGGCGACGCAGCCCGCGTCGTTTGCGACGAGGAAACGGGCGAGGCGCTTGAAATAACGGCTCTGATTGTGGACGACGTTTATTTTGAAGCGCTGTCGTGCGCCGACAACGGAGACGGAACCTTTACCGTCGTCACGTCGGAGGGTACCTATAC
>ENA-OYYW01000190-OYYW01000190.1-human-gut-metagenome-genome-assembly--contig:-NODE-190-length-22118-cov-5.997824_pt1 | contig 22118 bp, 20 predicted proteins | sample MGYA00243254_ERZ653459 | MGnify/ENA primary metagenome ERZ653459 (study PRJEB26926, sample SAMN06164952) | human gut metagenome | biome: ENVO:00009003; feature: ENVO:2100002; material: ENVO:00002003...
CCAACTTCTCCCGCAGGCGGCGGATGTGGACGTCCACCGTGCGGTAGTCCCCGGCGTAGGAGTAGCCCCACACCAAGTCCATCAGGCTCTCCCGGCTGTATACCCGCCGGGGGTTCTTCATCAAAAGCTCAATGAGGTCGTATTCCTTGGCCGTCAGGTCGATGGTCTTGCCGCCCCGGATGGCCACGCGTTCCTCCGTGTCCAGACTCAGGTCACCCACGGTCAGCAGCGGCGCCCGCTGGGGCTGCTGTGCCGCCGGACTGCCGCCGGACCGCCGCAGCAGGGCGCGGATGCGTGCCTTCAGCTCCAGAATGTTAAAGGGCTTTGTCACATAGTCGTCCGCACCGCAGGCAAAGCCCATCAGCTTATCGCTGTCCTCGCTGCGGGCTGTCAGCATGATGATGGGTACATCGGAAAACTCCCGGATCTGCATACAGGCGTCGCCGCCGGACAGTCCCGGCATCATCACATCCATCACGATCAGGTCGAAGCTCTCCTTTTTGGCAAGCTCCACGGCGGTGACGCCGTCATAGGCGGGCGTCACCTCGTAGCCCTCGTTCTCCAGATTGAATTTTACGCCCTTGACCAACAGCTTCTCATCGTCCACTACCAGTATCTTCATTCCTGTGTCTCCTCCGTTGTAATGCGGTCACGCAGACCATCCAGCGTGGTCTGCCCGATGCCGCTCACCTGTAACAGATCCTCCGGGCAGGTGAACGGCCCGTTGGCCGTCCGCCAGTCGATGATCCGCTGCGCCAGCACCGGCCCGATCCCCGGCAGCGCATCCAGCTCGTCCGCGTCCGCCGTGTTGATATTCACCTTATCCGTTTTCGGTTTCTCCGACGGCGCCTGCGCCTCCACCGTGTAGTCGCCCTGCGTGGTGCGGGGCGTCAGCAGGTATACCGTTCCCACAGACAGCAAAAACAGAGCCGTCAGCGCCAGCAGGAACACCCCTGTTTTTGACAGTTTTATCCGCCCGTCCACAGTTGACTCCCCCCGTGTTTTCGCGTATAATAAAAGTCACGCAGTTTGATGGGCGCGGCTCGTCCGCCGCGATCCAATGGTATTATAACATAGATGGAGAAGAAATCCTATGAAAATCCGCCGTTTTTTATCTGTTTTTTTATTGACCTGCCTGCTGTGCGCCCTTTTCACCCCGCAGGCGCTGGCGCTGGAGGACCCGGACATCCATGCCAAGGCCGCCATTCTGGTGGACGGCGAGACAGGCACGGTGCTGTACGATAAGAATATGCACGAGGAGCTGCCCATGGCCAGCATCACCAAGGTCATGAGCGCCCTGCTGGTGCTGGAGGCCGTGGATCGCGGCCAGCTTCGCATGGATCAGAACGTCACCGCCACCGAGTCCTCCATGAAGGGCATGGTGGAGGACGGCAGCACCGCCGACATCAAGGTGGGCGAGACGCTGACGGTGGAGCAGCTTCTCTACTGTATGCTGGTGATCTCCGCCAACGAGACGTGCAACATTCTGGGCGAGGCCGTGTCCGGCTCTGTGGACGCCTTCGTGGAGAAGATGAACCAGCGGGCGCAGGAGCTGGGCTGCCAGAACACCCATTTTGCCAACACCACCGGCCTGACCCAGTCCGGCCACTACTCCTCCGCGTGGGATATCTATCTCATCACCCGGGAGGCTATGAAGCACGACGATTTCATGACCATCGTCAACACCAAGGCCTACACCGTACCCGCCACCAATATGACGGAAAAGGAGCGGGAGCTGCACAGCACCAACGCCCTGATCTCCAACTGGCGCATGACCGGCTATCTCTACTCCGGCGCACAGGGCATCAAGACCGGCACCACCGATGCGGCGGGACACTGTCTGGTGTCCTCCGCCATCCGGGGCAGCCGCACCCTCATCAGTGTGGTGCTGGGCTGTGAGGAGGTCAAGACCGAGAAGGGCGGCACCCGCGTGGAGAGCTTCACCGAGACGGCCCGCCTGTTCGACTGGGGCTTTGACAATTTTTCCACCCGCACGGTGCTGGAGGAGAATGAGCTGATCTGCGAGGTGCCTGTGGCGCTGAGCAACGAGGTCGCCACCGTGGCTGTCCACCCGGCCTACGCCGCCGAGGCGGTGCTGCCCAAGGATCTGGAGCTGGATCAGCTCCAGCGTACCGTGGACTGCGTGGAGTCCGTAAATGCCCCCGTCACCACCGGCGACGAGCTGGGTACCATCACCATCTCCTATGACGGCACGGACTATGTGACCGTTCCCCTGCTGGCCGTGGCCGACGTGTCCGCCAGCCGCTTCCTGCTGGCCAAGCACGCCATCGTGCAGTTCTTCTCCCGGACGCCGGTGAAGATCGCCTCTGTCGTGCTGGTGGTGCTGGTCATCTCCGTGCTGCTCTGGTTCCGCCTGTACGGGCGCACCCGCCGCTACGGCAGAGCCTCCAGCAAGCGCTATCGCCAGCACGCCTACCGCGGACGCCGCCGCTGAGTGCCATGGAGGACTTACATATCCTGTACGAGGACGCACATGTCGTCCTCTGTGTCAAGCCCGTGGGCGTCCTGTCGGAGGACAGCGAGCAGGGCGCCTGTATGCCCGCCCTGCTGCGCCGGCACTACCGTGAGCAGGGGAAGCCCAACTACATCGCCACCGTCCACCGGCTGGACAAGATCGTGGGCGGCGTTATGCTGTTCTCCCGCCGCCGGGAGGTCACCGGCAAGCTCACCGCCGCCGTGGCGGAGCACCGGGTCACCAAGGAGTATCTGGCCGTGCTGCGGGGACACCCGGCGGAGGCCTCCGCCACCCTCACCGACCTGCTGTTCCGGGACGCCTCCAAGAACAAGAGCTATGTGGTCAAGCGGATGCGCAAGGGCGTCCGGGAAGCCTCGCTGGAATATGTGACGCTGGGCAGCACGGAGGAGCTGACGCTGGTGCGCGTCCGGCTCCACACCGGCCGCACCCACCAGATCCGCGTGCAGTTCTCCTCCCGAGGCCTGCCGCTGCTGGGGGATATCCGCTACGGCAGCAAGGCCGACTGCTCCACCGCGCTGTGGTCGTATCACATGGCCTTCACCCACCCCGTCACCGGGCGGACGGTGGATGTGACCTGTCCCCCGCCGGAAAGCTGGCCGTGGACGCTGTTCGATGCCGATACATACGCATGATGCGCAGGAAAAGAGGACGGCCTCCGCCGTCCTCTTTTTGCCGCCCTTCCCTCAGAACGCACCGGGGCGGCGCTGGAGCTGCTCGTCGGCAGCCGCCTGCCGCAGCTGCGACAGGGAGCGGATGCCGCCCTGCTGCTGGAGCGCAGTCTGCATCTCCGGCGGCAGGCCGTAGAAATACTCGTAGGCGGCGGGGTCGTTGTTCAGCAGGTCGGTCAGCGTCTCGTAGTACATATACAAACACCTCCGCGCTCATTGTGCGCGGAGGTGTTTTGCTTTATACCGTTTTTTCAAAATAGAAGTACGTCTCGTCCTCTCCGCTGGGCCGCATACAGGACGCGAGCATTTTGTGGGACGCGGCATTTTCCTTAAAGCACTTGGCCACCACCCGGGCAAGTCCCAGATGGTACAGCGCCCAGTCCGCCGCCGCCGCAAAGGCCTCCGTGCCGTAGCCGTGACCGGCGTAGGCCGGCGCGATGCGGCAGCCCTGCTCGAAACCGCCCCGGAAATCCGGGCGGTACAGCACCACCTCGCCGATGAGCTTTCCCTTCAGGCGGACGGCGAAATTCACGGCGCGGCGGGCGGCAAAATCCGCCTTGGCGGCATCCAGAAAGTAGTCCTCCGTCAGCGGCGCATCTCCCAGACCGGTGCGGTAGTCATAGCCCCACCAGCGGTTGCGGTCGTCGTCCAGACACAGGGCGTTATACGCCTCCCTGTCGCCGGGGCGCAGGGCCGTCAGGGTCAGGCGCTCGGTTTTCAATGTGGGTACGCGGCGCAGCATATCCAGCTCCGTGCCTACCTCCAGCCGCACCTTGCCGCCCAGCGCCGCCGGGAGGTATTGCAGCTTGGAGGTACGCAGCCCCTTGTCCCGGGCGTCGTCCTCCCGGTTGACCCACGCGCAGCCGTCGCCGTAGTGGGCGGCGAAGGCCTGCACGATGGCGGGATACGCTCCGGCGTGGGAGTATAGCGCCTTTTCAATGTGGTTCACCAGCGTATCGCCGCACTTCTCCGCCAGACAGACCGCCACCAACCGTCCCTCCGCCAGCATACCGCCGGCGCAGAACCAGCCGGTGTCCAGCAGGCCGAACATCTCCTGCGCCAGCGCCAGCTCCTCCTTGGCCAGCGGCCCGGCCTTGTGGAACTCCGCCTCGTAGCTGGTCCAGAACGCCGCCAGGCGGGGGTCCTTCGGGTCGGTGAGCGGCACGAAGGCGGCGTCCGGATAGTCCCGGCGGAACTTGTTGATGTGGTTGCGCTGGCCGCTGTACCGCCGTCCGGCGAACTGCGCCAGATCCTCGGTGCGGTAGAGATAGTCCTTCCACGGCCGCTCGCTGATGACCTTCACCCGGGGATAGCGCAGCACCAGCCCTGCCGCCTTGTCCTCCGGCACCACGGACAGCACCAGCGGCAGCTCCTTTTCGCCGCAGTACGCCTCGATGGCGGCCAATGCCGCCTCCTCGTCGCCCTCCGGCCCCGTAATGGGGTAGTCAAAGACGTACTCCCCCTCGATGCAGTTGCGGACGATGAGGCAGCCCGCTGCCTCGGCAAACCACGGGTGCAGATAGCCCCGCCACATGAGCTTCACGCCCAGCGAGTATTCGCACAGACGGTAGATGCACATCTCGTAATACGGGCGCAAATGCGCGCCCGCGCTGACAGTCAATTCCTGAAATTCCAGCATAGTATCCTCACATTTTCTCGATCATTTCTTCTGCCTCGGCGATGAACCGCCGCACCATGGGCCGCAGGTCCCGGCGCGGACGGGAGGCAATGCCCAGCTCGCGGACGGCCCGCGGCGCCAGCGGCAGCGCCTGCACATCATCCTGCCGCCCCTGCAGCACCAGACAGGACAGCATACTCACGCCCAGGCCGTGCTCCACCATGGAGATGATGACGCTGTCCGATACCTGCGTGGTGCGGATCAGCGGCGTCACGCCGTGGCGGTTCAGCACCCGCATGATATCCAGATTGAAACCCATGGAGGGCATCAAAAACTCCCGCCCGTCGAAATCCTCCACCGGGAACACAGACCGTCCCCCGTTGTCGTAGTCCGGCGGCAGTATGGCAAGCAGCTCGTCATCCTTGAGGGGCATCCAGTCCAGCGCCACGCTCTCCTGCCGGCTGGCAAAGCACATATCCACCCGGCCCTCCTGCACCCAGCGGTAGACCTCCTGCACGCTGCCCATCTGGATATCCACGCCCACATCCGGGTGGGCGCGGCGGAACTGTTGGATCACCTCCGGCAGCCAGTGGCGGGCGATGGAGTCGTAGGCCGCCACGCGGACGCTCTCCTCCTGCTGGGTGTTGATGAGCAGGATCTCCCGCTCCAGCGCCTTCGCGCCGTTGAGACACTCCTGCACCAGCGGGAAGATGCGCTGCCCCGCCGGGGTCAGGCGCACGCCGGTGCGCCCCCGCACCAGCAGCGGAAAGCCCACGTCCTTTTCCAGACTGTTCATCATGTGGGTCAGGCCGGACTGGGTGTAGCCCAGCTCCTCCGCGGCGCGGGTAAAGCTGCCCAGCCGCACCGCCGCCGCCAGTGCCGCCAGCTTCTTCGTATCCATGGACGCACCTCCCCTGCATGACGCATTTTCATATACCGATATACTGTCTCGCCGCCGTGACAGTACACGGCCGCACGGCACGCTGTCTCCTGCCGGTCTTTTCGGCCGCTGTCCTTGCCGAGCCGCCGAAAAAACGGCTGCTTTCCTATCATGCCCACGATACGGTCATTATACCGCGTCATTTCCCGCGTGGCAACCCTGTTATTCTGCGCCGGGAAAACATCTGTATGTATCCATGACGATCTCTAATGGAAATATGAGATTTTGTCGCTTTACAAAAAAAGTCTCACCGTGTATCATACACACAGTGATTCGAACATGAATTGCTTTTCCTTTCTATCCTCAAATCGTTGGTCAGCCGCACGGTGTGCGGCTGACGGCGTGTCCGGGACGTTTTCGCAAGCGCCGGACGACCTCCCACAAAAAAAGAGAGACGGCAGATTGCCGTCTCTCTTTTTTGCGTTTTTTGCTGGGGTCACATGGCCTTGATGATCTCCACGATCTCCGCGCCGATGCGCTTCTGGGCCTCCACGGTGGCCGCGCCGATATGGGGCGTGCAGGACACCATGGGATGGCTGTACAGCGCCTTATTCTTGGTGGGCTCGTCCACGTACACGTCCAGACCGGCTGCACGGACCTTGCCGGACTCCAGAGCGGCCAGCAGGGCGTCCTCGTCCACGTTGCTGCCGCGGGAGGTGTTGATGATCACCACGCCGTCCTTCATCTTGGCAATGGTCTCAGCGGACACCAGTGCGCCGCCGTCCACTGCGGGCGCGTGGAGGGAGATGAAGTCGGAGGAGGCCAGCAGCTCGTCCATGCTCACATAGGGGATGCCCAGCCGCTCAGACAGTTCGGCATTGGGGTGACGGGCGAAGGCGACCACGTTCATGCCGATGGCCTTGGCCATCACACCCAGATGCTGACCGATGCGGCCGAAGCCCACGATGCCCAGGGTCTTGCCCTGCAGCTCAATGCCCTTGCCGTACTCCTTCTTCTTCCACTCGTCGTTGCGCATGGTGTAGCCGGCGTCAGAGATGTAGCGGGCGCAGGCGAACATATGGCCCATGGCCAACTCCGCCACGGACTGGGAGGAAGCATTGGGGGTGTTCTTGACGTCGATGCCGTTCTGCTTGGCGTAGGCCACGTCGATGTTGTCCACACCCACGCCGCCGCGGATGAGGAGCTTCAGCTGGCTGCCTTTGGCCTCGTCGATGTGGTTGGCGCGGACCTTGGTCTTGGAGCGGACGACGGCCACATCGAAATCACGCAGGGCCTTGCCCAGCTGATCCGGCTCGTAAAACTGCTCCACCACCTCGTGACCCAGCTCACGCAGCTGCGCCATTGCGGTCTTATCCATACCGTCAGTAACCAGAATACGCATGATACTTCTCCTTCATTTTTATGTAAAGAATGTGCGGAAAGGGGGAGCGTCTCCCCCCTCCGGTCGTGTTACTTGTGCTCCGCCTCGAACTTCTTCAGGAACTCCACCAGCGCCTCAGCGCCCTCGATGGGCATGGCGTTGTACACGGAGGCGCGCAGACCGCCCACGGACTTGTGGCCCTTCAGGTTGTCGAAGCCGGCCTCCTTGGAGGCTGCCACCACAGCGGCGTCCAGATCCTTATCGCCGGTGACGAAGGGGATGTTCATCAGGCTGCGATCCTCAGGCACCACGGCGCCCTTGAACAGCTTGGAGCTGTCCAGGAAGTCGTAGATGACCTTGGCCTTGGCGATGTTGCGCTTCTCCATCTCCTCCAGACCGCCGTTGTTCAGCAGATAGCGGAACACCTTGCCGCAGCAGTAGATGGCCCAGCAGTTGGGGGTGTTGTACATACTGTCGTTGTCGGCGTGGGTCTTGTACTTCAGGTAGATGGGGGTCTTGGGGTCCAGATCGTCGCGGATCAGATCCTCGCGGATGATCACCACCGCCATACCGGCGGGGCCCACGTTCTTCTGGACGCCGGCCCAGATCAGACCGTAGTCGGACACGTTGCAGGGACGGGACAGGAACATGGAGGACTGGTCAGCCACCAGCACATGGCCTTTGGTGTTGGGCAGCTTGTTCCAAGTGGTGCCGTTGATGGTCTCGTTCTCGCAGATGTAGACATAATCGGCGTCCTCGGGGATGTCCAGATCGGAGCAATCGGGGATGTAGGAGAAATTCTTGTCGGCGGAGGAGGCGATGATCTGCACCTCGCCATACTTCTTGGCCTCGGCAATGGCCTTCTTGGACCACGCACCGGTCTCCACATAGCAGGCCTTGCCGTTCTTCATCAGGTTCATGGCGACCATGGCAAACTGCACCGTGCCGCCGCCCTGAATGAACAGCACCTTGTAGTTATCGGGAATACCCATCAGCTTGCGCAGATCGGCCTCAGCCTCGGCCGCGATCTGCTGGAACACCTTGGAGCGGTGGCTCATCTCCATGACGCACATACCGCTGCCGCGGTAGTTCATCATCTCATCGCGGATCTCCTCCAGCACGGGCTCCGGCATCATGGCAGGGCCGGCAGAGAAATTGAAAGTACGACCGTATTTCATTTGGTTTTCCTCCTGTTTGTGTGATTGATAGGTCCTTCTTGTCCTTTTGCGCTTGATACATATAGTATACGGCAAACCATCAGCGGAATCAACAGGGAAAATAAATTATGTCAGGAAAACTAAAAAATTTTCAGTTTCGCACAAAGAACGTTTGTCGGGATTCGGCGGTTTGACAGGCGCACGGGAACATGGTACAATGCGGATTTGCAAATAACTGTGAAAAGGCGGATATATGCTATGGAACGGGTGCGGAAGTACATAGACCACATGGGTCTCTACGCGGCGGCGCTGCTGAAGTGGATCGTGGTCGGCGGTCTGGTAGGCGGCGTCGGCGGCGTGGTGGGCGCGCTGTTCCACCTGGGCGTCAACTACGCCACGGAGGTGCGGCTGGCTCATCCGTGGGTGCTGTACCTGCTGCCGGTGGGCGGCCTTGTCATCGCGGGGCTGTACAAGCTGTGCCGGCTGGAGGGCAAGGGCACCAATGCCATCATCGAGTCGGTACACTTCGGCTCGGACGTGCCGCTGCTGCTGGTGCCGCTGATCTTCGTGTCCACGGTCATCACCCACCTGTGCGGCGGCAGCGCCGGACGTGAGGGCGCCGCCCTGCAGATCGGCGGCGGCATCGGCTACCGCACCGGCAAGCTGCTGCAATTAGGCGAGAAGGATCTGCCGCTGGCCACGCTGTGCGGCATGAGCGGCGTGTTCTCCGCCCTGTTCGGCACACCGCTGACCGCCACCGTGTTCGCACTGGAGGTCATCAGCGTGGGCGTGCTGTACTACGCGGGGCTGATTCCCTGCATCACCGCCGCCATGACCGGCTATCTCGTCTCCCTGCTGATGGGCGTGCCTCCCACCCGCTTCACCGTGGCCATGCCGCCGCTGGACGCATGGACGATGCTGCTGGTGGTGGTACTGGCGATCCTGTGTGCGCTGGTGAGCATCCTGTTCTGCCGGGGGCTCCACATCACGGAGCATCTGGCGGCGCGGCTGGTGAAGAACCCCTATCTCCGCGGCGTGGTGGGCGGCGTGGTCATCGTTGGGCTGACGCTGCTGCTGGGTACCACGGACTACAACGGCGCGGGCATGGATGTCATCACCCGCGCCCTCAGTGGGCAGACCGACGGCTGGGCGTGGCTCTTGAAGCTGCTGTTCACCGCCGTCACCATCGGCTGCGGCTTCAAGGGCGGCGAGGTGGTGCCCTCCTTCTTCGTCGGCGCTGCCTTCGGCTGCTGGGTCGGCTCGCTGCTGGGTCTGCCCCCCGCCTTCACCGCCGCCATCGGCCTTGTAGCCGTGTTCTGCGGCGCGGTGAACTGCCCCATCGCCTCGGTGATCCTGAGCGTGGAGCTGTTCGGCGCGGAAGGGATGCTGTACTTTGCCATGGCCTGCGCCATCAGCTATGTGCTGTCGGGCTACTGCGGGCTGTACAGCAGCCAGACCATCCTCTACTCCAAGCTGCGGGCGGAGTTCATCAACGTCCGCACGAAAGAATAACGTCTATCCATCCAAAAGGCGGTCACAAATTGTGACCGCCTTTTTCTATATGTTTATCCGACACCCCGTTCAGCCGCAGAGTCCCGGCGGCCCGTGTTTTTCACCGCTCCCGGTGTCAAGTATCCGTTTTGTCAAAGTTTTCCGCTGTTTTGTGTGCAAAGCAGAGAAATTTCGCAGGGTGAGAAAAATTTCTCCGTTTTGGTTGAAAGCACCGACCGGTTATGTTAGAGTTATCATAGAGTGTCATAAAATTAACGAATTTTTGACACCGTCCCCGGAGAGGACTGACAAATCGAGGAGGATAGCATATGAGACCCGAGCAGGAGAGGACCGCCGGGATCGTGCAGGCTCACGGCTGCGACAGCGCGCAGCTCATCGCCATCTTGCAGGATATCCAGGCGGCAGAGAACTATCTCAGTGAGGCGAATATGACGCTGGTGGCAGATATGCTGCACATCAGTGTTTCGCGGGTGTACAGCGTGGCTACATTCTACGAGAACTTCTCGCTGGAGCCCAAGGGAAAGCATATTATCAAGGTCTGTGACGGCACGGCCTGTCACGTCCGGAAGTCCGGCCCCATCTACGACGCCATCCACGAGTATCTGGGGCTGGAGGGCAAGAAAAAGACCTCCGCCGACGGCGTATTCACGCTGGAGACGGTGGCGTGTCTGGGCGCCTGCGGTCTGGCCCCCGCCATGACCATCGACGGCGAGGTGTACGCCAAAATGTCGCCGGAGACGGCGCTGGCAGAGCTGGAGCGTCTGCGCGGAGAGGAGGCGGCACAATGAGCATCCTGACAAGAGAGGGCTTCCGCGCCATGCGCGAGACGGCGGAGGAGGCTCTGCGCCGCAGCAGCAACGCCGTAAACGTGCTGGTCTGCGCCGGTACCGGCTGCATCGCCGGCGGCTCCCTGAAGGTGTGCGAAACGCTGAAGGAGGAGTGCGAGCGCCGGGGCCTACAGGTCTATGTGGGTCTGACGGAGCACAGCGGCGAGGAAAAGAGCCTGCACATCAAGATGAGCGGCTGCCACGGCTTCTGCGAGATGGGCCCGCTGGTACATATCGAGCCGCTGGGCGTCATGTACATCCATGTCAAGCCGGAGGACTGCTGCGAGATCGTGGAAAAGACGGTGATGCGCGGCGAGATCATCGAGCGTCTGACCTATCAGCGGGACGGTGTCTCCTACCCCCGGCAGGAGGATATCCCCTTCTATAAAAAGCAGCACCGCGTGGTGCTGGCCAGCTGCGGCACCAGCGATGCCGAGGATCTGGACGAATACATCGCCAAGGGCGGCTACTCCGCCTTTGAAAAGGCGCTGTTCACCATGACGCCGGAGGCTATCTGCAAGGAGATCTCCGACTCCGGCCTCCGTGGCCGCGGCGGCGGCGGCTTCCCCGCCGGGCGCAAATGGGAGAGCGTGCGGCGCAACGTATCCGACGTGAAGTATGTGGTCTGCAACGGCGACGAGGGTGACCCCGGCGCGTTTATGGACCGCTCCATCATGGAGGGCAACCCCCACTCCATTCTGGAGGGCATGATGATCGCCGGTGTGGCCACCGGCGCCACCGAGGGCTATATCTATGTCCGCGCCGAGTATCCGCTGGCGGTGAAGCGGCTGCAAACCGCCATCGAAAAAGCCGCGGAGGTCGGTCTGCTGGGCGACGACATCATGGGCAGCGGCTTCTGCTTCCATATGCACATCAACCGGGGTGCCGGCGCCTTCGTCTGCGGCGAGGGCAGCGCCCTGACCGCCTCCATCGAGGGCAAGCGGGGTATGCCCCGCGTCAAGCCGCCCCGCACGGTGGATCAGGGTCTGTGGGGCAAGCCCACGGTGCTGAACAACGTGGAGACATTCGCCAACGTGCCGGGCATCATCCGGCAGGGCGCCGGCTGGTACAAGGGCATCGGCACCGACGCCAGCTCCGGCACCAAGACCTTCGCCCTCACCGGCAACGTGGTAAACACCGGTCTGGTGGAGGTCCCCATGGGTACCACCCTGCGGGAGGTCATCTTCGACATCGGCGGCGGTATCCCCGACGGCAAGAAGTTCAAGGCGGTGCAGATCGGCGGCCCCTCCGGCGGCTGCCTCACCGAGGAGCATCTGGACGTTCCCATGGACTTCGACTCCCTGAAAAAGCTGGGCGCCATCATCGGCTCCGGCGGTCTGGTGGTCATGGACGAGGACACCTGCATGGTGGAGGTGGCACGGTTCTTCATGAACTTCACCCGCAACGAGAGCTGCGGCAAGTGCACCCCCTGCCGGGAGGGTACCAAGCGGATGCTGGAGACGCTGGAGCGCATCATCTCCAACGAGGGCAGCATGGAGGATCTGGATCTGCTGGAGGCGCTGTCCGACACCATCACCGACACGGCGCTGTGCGGCCTTGGCCAGACGGCCTGCAAGCCGGTGATGAGCACGCTGAAGAATTTCCGGCAGGATTACCTGCGCCATGTGGTGGATAAGCACTGTCCCATCTGCAACGGCCGTAAGCGCCGTCTGGAGATCAAGGCCGATCTGTGCAAGGGCTGCGGTAAGTGTGCGCGGAACTGTCCCATGGAGGCCATCAGCGGCCAACCGCGAATGCCGTACGTCATCGACAACGAGAAGTGTATCCACTGCGGCGCCTGCTGGGGCGCCTGCCCGTTCGGCGCCATCGACGCCATTGAGGAGGACTAAGCCATGGCCAAGGGTATTATGATCATTGACGGCCAGCGGGTGCCGTTCGACGGGGAGAAAAACGTGCTGGCGGTGATCCGCAAGGCCGGTATCGACATCCCCACCTTCTGCTACTATTCCGAGCTGTCTGTCCACGGCGCCTGCCGTATGTGCATGGTGGAGGACGTAAAGACCGGCAAGCTGGATGCGTCCTGCTCCATGGAGCCCCGGGACGGCATGGAGATCCGCACCAACACCGCCAAGCTGCTGAAGCACCGGCGGATGATCCTGGAGCTGCTGCTGGCAGCCCACGACTGCTCCTGCACCACCTGCAACAAGAGCGGCAACTGCCGCTTGCAGGAGCTGGCGCAGCGCTTCGGCGTGCGGCACATCCGCTTTCCCAACACCCGTCCCCAGTATGAAAAGGACAACACCAGCTATGCGGTGTTCCGCGACCCCAACAAGTGCATTCTCTGCGGCGACTGTGTCCGCGTGTGCGAGGAGCTGCAGGGTCAGGGCATCCTGAACTTTGCCTTCCGCGGCAGCGAGCTGCAGGTCATGCCCGCCTTCGACCGGAAGCTGGAGGAGACGAAGTGCGTGGGCTGCGGCCAGTGCGCCGCCGTCTGCACCACCGGCGCCATCACCGTCAACGACCAGATCGGCACGGCGTGGCGCGCCCTCCACGACCCCCAGAAGCGGGTGGTGGTACAGATCGCCCCCGCCGTCCGGGTAGCGCTGGGCGAGGATTTCGGCATCCCCGCCGGTGTCAACATCATTGACAAGCTGGTGCCCGCTCTGAAGATCATGGGCGCGGACGAGGTATACGACACCAACTTCGGCGCGGACATGACCACCATCTCCGAGGCGGAGGAGTTCCTCCAGCGCCTCAAGGTGGGCGGCCCGTTCCCCATGTTCACCAGCTGCTGCCCCGCATGGGTCAAGTATCTGGAGCTGAACGATCCCAAGTACCTGCGGAATATCTCCACCTGCAAGTCCCCCATGGAGATGTTTGCCGCCGTCATCCGCGACAAGTACGCCGCCAAGGACGCCGCTGACGGCCGCACCACCTATCAGATCGCCATTATGCCCTGCACCGCCAAGAAGATGGAGGCGGCGCGGCCTGAGTTCTGCCACGACGGGCGGCCCGATGTGGATCTGGTGCTGACCACCCGTGAGCTGACGGACATGATCCGGGAGGCCGGTATCCAGCTGGGCGAGATGGAGCTGGAATCCCCCGACCTGCCCTTCGGCCTCGGCTCCGGCGCGGCAGCCATCTACGGCGTCACCGGCGGTGTGGCGGAGGCGGTGGTGCGCTACTGCGTACCCGACAAGAGCAAGAACGCCCTCCGCGCCGTGTCCGTCACCGATCTGCGGGGCGACGGCGCCATCCGTGAGGTGAACCTGACCATTGACGGGCAGGAGCTGCACATCGCCATCGTCAACGGCCTCATCCACGCCAAGGAGCTGATCGCCGACATCGAGGCGGGCAAGCGGTTCTACCATCTGGTGGAGGTCATGACCTGTCAGGGCGGCTGCGTAGGCGGCGCGGGACAGCCCTACGGTCTCACCGCCGTGAAGCGCAAGCGCAAGCAGGGTCTGTATGACACGGACGCCTCCGCCCTGTTCAAGCGGGCGGAGAAGAACCCCATCGTCACCACCCTGCTGGACAAGTACGGCGAGGAGCGGTGCCACGAGCTGCTCCACGTCCACTACGACGCATAAAAACCCACAAACAGGCGGAGGCGCACGGCGTCCCCGCCTGTTTTTTGTATGTTTACAGGACTTGACGAAATTGCTATAATAAGATGTTAACGTTTTGTCTTGTACGAAAGGAACGCGGCCTATGGAATTGTCGGCAAAATTAGTCCGCTCACAACTGAATTTTTTCAAGCCCCTTGTGGCCAACTGCTCGCTGGAGGTGACCCGCAAGGGCCAGGACAAGCTGGGCGAGCTGATGACCGCCCTCCACAAGCGGGAGGTGCTGGTGAAGGAGCACCCCTTTGCGCGCTTTCAGGGGGCGTGGGTCATGCCCAAGGATCAGCGGCGCACCGGCGTCATCCTGTACCTCCATGGCGGCGGCTACACCTGCGGCAGTCTGGAGTATGCCAAGGGCTTTGCCGCCACGCTGGCGTCGGAGTGCGGTGTCAAGGTATTCTGCGCCGCCTACCGTCTGGCGCCGGAGAACCGCTTCCCCGCCGCGCTGGAGGATGCGCTGGAGGCCTACCGCTACCTGCTGAAAAAGGGCTACGCCGCTAAGCAGATCCTGCTGTGCGGCGAGAGCGCCGGCGGCGGACTGATCTACGCCCTGTGCCTGAAGCTGAAGGAGCTGGGCATGGAGCTGCCCTGCGGCCTCATCGGCATCTCGCCGTGGACAGATCTCACCGGCTCCGGCGCGTCCTACGAGGCCCACAAGGACATCGACCCCTCCATGACCAAGGCGCTGCTGGAGTTCTACGCCAAGTGCTACACCGATGATCCCGCCGATCCGCTGTGCTCGCCGCTGTTCGGCGACCTGACGGGTCTGCCGCCGTCCCTGCTGTTTGCCGGCGGCGACGAGATCATGCTGGACGACGCCCGGCTGCTCCACGAAAAGCTGCTGCAATGCGGCTGCCGCAGTAAGCTGCACATCGCGCCGGAGCGCTGGCACGCCTATGTGCTGTACTGCCTGGAGGAGAACATGGCCGAGGATTTTCAGGCCATCGACCACTTCCTCACCAAGAACCTCTCCCCTGCCCAGAGCCTCCGGTGGATGCGGCTGGACAACGCCGCCAAGATCTACCCCGCCGCCAAGCGCCGCAACTGGAACAACTTCTTCCGCCTGTCCGCCACGCTGACGGAGACGGTGGACGTCGCCGTTCTGCGCAGTGCGCTGGACGTGACGGTGCGGCGCTTCCCCTCCATCGCCGTGCGGCTGCGGCGGGGCGTGTTCTGGTACTATCTGGAGGAGATCCCCCAGCCGCCCCCCATTCAGGAGGAAAAAAGCTGCCCACTGGCCCACGCGCCCTTTCAGGAGGTACGGCGCTGCGCCTTCCGGGTGCTGGTGTACTGTGACCGCATCGCCGTGGAGTTCTTCCACGCCCTGACCGACGGCACCGGCGGCCTTATCTTCCTCAAAACGCTGGTGGCGGAGTACCTGACCCAGAAATACGGCGTGGCCATCCCCGCGGAGTACGGCGTGCTGGGCCGTCTGGAGGAGCCGGATCCGGAGGAGTTGGAGGACAGCTTCCTCCGCTACGCTGGGGATGTGAAGGCCAGCCGGAAGGAGTCCACCGCCTACCACCTCAGCGGAACGCCGGAGCGGGACGGCTACAAGAACCTCATCACCATGATGCTCTCCGCCGAGGAGGTGCGCGCCTGCGCCAAGAGCCGGGGGCTGTCCGTGACGGAGCTGCTCTGTGCCGCCATGATGCAGGCCATTCTGGATCTGCAAGCGGAGAAGGTACGGGATCCCCGGCGGCGCAAGCCGGTAAAGGTGCTGGTGCCGGTGAACCTGCGGGGTCTGTTCCCCAGCCGGACGCTTCGGAATTTCGCGTCCTACATCACGCCGGAGCTGGACCCCCGCATGGGCGAGTGCAGCTTCAAGGAGCTGTGCGACGAGGTACACCACCGGATGGGTCTTGAGAACAACCGCCGCACCATGCGGGCCAAGTTCGCCGCCAACGTGGCCAGCGAGCGCTCGCCGGTGCTGCGGGTCATGCCGCTGTTCATCAAGAACATCGCCATGAAGGCGGTGTTCGACGCCGTGGGCGAGCGGAAATCCTGCCTGTGCCTGTCCAATCTGGGCAACGTGCAGCTGCCGGAGGCCATGGCGGCCTACGTCCGCCGGATGGACTTCATCATCGGCGTACAGGCCGCCGCGCCCCACGACTGCGGCGTGGTGACATGGAACGGCACCATGTATATCAACTGCATCCGCAGCATCCGGGAGCCGGAGCTGGAAATGCATTTCTACCGCGTGCTGCGAAAGCTGGGTCTCCACGTCAAGGTGGAGAGCAACCAGCGCTGACGCGGGAAAGGAGCGTAACTATGTACTGTATCAAATGCGGCGTGGAGCTGGCTGACAGCGAAAAGGTCTGTCCCCTGTGCGGAACGCCGGTGTTCCACCCCGATCTGCCCTGCGGACAGGGCGAGCCTCCCTATCCCCCCGACCACCGTCCGCGGGTGGATGAGGTCAGCCGCGCCGGCGTCCTATTTGTGCTGACGGTGCTGTTCGTGCTGCCGGCGGTGATCTCCGTGCTGTGCGACTGGCGGATGGGCAACGGCATCGTGTGGTCCGGCTATGTGGTGGGCGGTCTGGTGGTATTGTATGTCGCGGTGGTGCTGCCCCTGTGGTTCAAGCGGCCCAATCCGGCGATCTTCGTGCCGATCGACTTCATCGTCATCGGTCTATACCTGTTCTATATCAACTTCGCCACCCACGGACACTGGTTCCTGACCTTTGCCCTGCCGGTGACCGGTGCAGCCATGGTGCTGGTCACCACGATGGTGGTGCTGCTGCGGTATGTACCCGGCGGCGCCCTGTATATCTGCGGCGGCGCACTGCTGGGCAGCGGCGGCTTCGCCGTGCTGCTGGAGTGGCTGCTGAATGTGACCTTCCACCTGCACGACACGTTCCTGTGGTCATTCTACCCGCTGGCGGTGTGTACCGTGCTGGGCGCCATGCTGCTGGTCATCGCCATCTGCAAGCCGCTGCGCCGCAGCCTGCACCGGAAATTCTTCCTGTGACGCCTTGCCTCGATATAGAAAACCCTCTCCTGCCCCGACGGGCAGGAGAGGGTTTTTGTATAATCTTAAATATTTTCCGAAGCGGCGGAGGCCGCTTTGCCGAAGTGATAGCCGAACCGCACGCCCGCCAGCAGCAGCGAGGCGCCAAGGCCGGTATAGAAAACCGCGATGAAGCGCTCCGGCGCAAGGCCGCTGGACCGCAGCCAGATGCCGCCGGACATCATCACCGCCATGATGAGGAAGGATTTTACGTCAAAGAACTTGAGGAAGAAATGCCGCTCCTCCTCGTAGGCGCGGATGCGCGCCGTGTGCTTTTTTACCAGCTTGCCGAACACCATGCGCTGGAATACCGCGAGGACCAGCGCGGACAGCAGAAAGCTCCACACGCTCAGATAGTTGGGATAGGCCAGAATGCCGATCCGCAGGATATTGAAGCCCGCCGCGCTCCACACAAGGCACGCCAGCAGCAGCAGTGTGTTTCGTTTTACCATCGTATACCTCTCCTTTAATGAACAACGTTCAATATATGGGATATAAAATCCCACCGTAAGGTGGGAATTTTAATACAGCGTTCTGCGGATCAGCTCCAGCACGGCGGTGGGGTCGTAGTCCTGCCGCAGCAGTGCGGACACCATCTGTGCAAACAGCACATCCGCGAACCGCTCCACGGTAAACTGCGGGGTAAAGGCGTCCGCCCCGACCTTGGCATCCTGCCGCAGAACGGCGCACAGGCCATCCAGAATGTGCTGCCATGTCTGCTGCATACGCCGTTTACCGTCGGCCCGCTCCTCCCGCAGGAAGCTCAGTGAGTGCAGGGTGAAGAAGCCGGGGTACTGCCGGCCGCCGTAGGCCATCCGCTCGTACATCCATGAGACGCAGGCCTGTGTGTCCTGAAACACGGCGGCATTTTCCGGACGGTGGAATATTTCGCACCAGACGCTCTCCACCGCCGCGCCCACCAGCGCCGACTTGGAGTCGAAGTAGTTGTAGATCGACCCCACCGACACGCCGCAGGCCGCCGCCACGGAGCGGATGCTGACAGCGGACCAGCCCTGCTGCCGGATCAGCTCCCGGCTTGCCTTCAGTATTTCCTCTTTGGATGTGACCACCGTATTCATACAGCACCTCAACATGAACAACGTTCAATATTATTATACAAAGTTTTTGCCCGCTGTCAACAGGTAAAAAACGCCAAAAAGCAGCCTTGACATCGGGGGTTATCTTTGTGATCATCGGGCAGGAGAACCGGAAGGCTTTTCAAATTTTCACTTATCGGAGGTGAATGTTCATGGATAGCTGCGGAAGTAGAGGGCGAAGCCGGAGCTGCGGTACGCGGAAATACAGGACGCGAATGCGGTCATCCATGGACATGGACTGACCACGTTCTGCTTTGTCGTGTTCTTCTGCACCGCACCGGAGACGTCTTGCTGTGGCAACTATCTCTGAAGCGGTGCATTTTTGCGCCCATTTTTGGTGCCAAAGGAGGACACAGACATGATGAACAAGATCACAAGAAACGATTTTACGCAGGAGATCGCGGCGACCATCCGCGGCGCCATGAGCGAGCTGGTGCGGCAGGCCGGAGAGCACGACAACATCTCCACCCTATATGTGGTGGATGAAAGCAACGCCTTTGCCGGCGCCATCGACCTGAAGGATCTTATTATTGCCCGGGAAAACGACCGCTTGGAGGACGTGATCCGCCGGGGGTATCCCTACGTGCTTGCCCATGAGAAGGTGGCGGACTGCGTCGACCGGCTGGCGGAGTACAAGGAGGACTCCCTGCCGGTGCTGTCGGAATCCGGCGGCATCGTCGGCGTCCTGACAGCGCAGGATCTGGTGGAGCTGGTGGACGACGCCATGGGCGACGACTACGCCAAGCTGGGCGGTCTGACCTCGGAGGAGGATCTCCGCGAGTCGGTGTTCGTCAGCATGAAAAAGCGCCTGCCGTGGCTGATCGTGCTGCTGTTTCTGGGCATGGGCGTATCCTCGGTGGTGGGCGTGTTCGAATCGGTGGTGGCGGTGCTGCCCATCGTCATCTGCTTCCAGTCGCTGGCGCTGGTGTTCCTCATCGACGTATTCCGTATCTGAAGCACAGCGTTCCCGGCGGCAGACAGCTGTCTGCCGCCGGGAACGCCGCTTTCATTGTTTGCTTTGACAGTTTTTGGCGTTATCTGTCGCCAATTTTATATATTTCGCCCATTTACTTTTGTCGTTAAAAGTGCTAAAGTCTCAATCATCAAGTCGCTGCCACGCAGCAGAAAGGAGTCCGCTATGGCAAAGCTGAACGCTGTCAACTGCATCTCTGCGTCCCTGATGGACTCCTACCGTGTCTATGCCGCCTTCTATTACGAGGGCTATTTTTGCTGTGCAAAAAAGGAATTTCCGGCAGTGCATAGGGCATAGACGCAACATATTTGTTTGCAAAAGCTCTGTTCCCCCCGGAACAGGGCTTTTAATTTTTGTATCACCGAAAAAGGAGAAACACCATGAAAAAGCTGTTTACACTGTTCCTTGCGCTGCTCATGCTCGCCAGCATGGCAGCCTGCGGCAAGACCGATACCCCCGACAACACCGGCGACAACGCCGAGAATGCCACCTACCAGGTGGGCGTGTGCCAGCTGGCGCAGCACCCCGCTTTGGACGCCGCCACCCAGGGCTTCGTGGACGCGCTGAAGGAGGCGCTGGGCGACGATGTACAAATCGATGTGCAGAACGCCTCCGGTGAGAGCAACAACTGCTCCACCATCATCAACGGCTTCCTGTCCGCCGATGTGGATCTCATCATGGCCAACGCCACCCCGGCGCTGACCGCCGCGGCCTCCGCCACCTCCGAGGTACCTATTCTGGGTACGGCCGTCACCGCCTACGGCGTGGCGCTGGATCTGGACGACTTCAACGGCACCGTGGGCGGCAACATCTCCGGTACCTCCGATCTGGCCGATCTGGAGAAGCAGGCCGCCATGGTGACCGAGTGGTTCCCGGATGCCAAGAACGTGGGGCTGCTGTTCTGCTCCGCTGAGCCCAACTCCCGCTACCAGATCGATGAGGTCACCAAGGCGCTGACTGCCAAGGGCATCACCTGCACCGAGTTTGCCTTCACCGACTCCAACGATCTGGCCGCCGTGACGGAGAAGGCCGCCGCTGCCAGTGACGTCATCTACATCCCCACGGATAACACCGCCGCCAACAACACCGAGAGCATCGCCAATATTCTGACCGCCGCCGGTGTACCCGCCGTGTGCGGCGAGGCCAGCCTGTGCGCCGGCTGCGGCGTATGCACCCTGTCCATCGACTACTACGATCTGGGCGTGACCACCGGTAAGATGGCCGCCAAGATCCTCAAGGGCGAGGCCGATATCTCCACCATGCCCATTGAATACGCCCCCGCCACCCCCAAGTACAACGCCGCCATGTGCGAAAAGCTCGGCATCACCCCGCTGGAGGGCTACACCGCCATCGAGGGCTGAACGTCTGCCCTGTGACCGGGAGGGGGCCTGTCCCCCTCCCCCATACAGGCAGGCTTCGCCGCAGGGGAACGAACATGATCGTCCTTCTGCGGCAAAGCCTGCCAAGGAAAAGGAAGGAAAACGATATGCTGCTCACCTCGCTTCTCAACTCTCTGCCGGGTGCCGTCACCCAAGGCCTCATCTGGGGTCTGATGGCCATCGGCGTGTACATCACCTACCGCATTCTGGATGTGGCCGACCTGACGGTGGACGGTACGCTGGCACTGGGAGGCGCCGCCTGCGTAATGCTCATTCGCAGCGGCGTAAACCCGTGGCTGGCGCTGCTCATCGCCACACTATGCGGTGCGGCGGCAGGCTTTATCACCGGTCTGCTCCATACCCGCTGCGGCATCCCCGCTATTCTGGCCGGTATCCTGACCCAGCTGGCACTCTACTCCGTGAATCTGCGGGTCATGGGCGGCAAGGCCAATCAGGCCGTCAGCGTGGACAAGTACGACCTCATCGTGTCCCAGCGCTTTGTGCGGCAGTTGAGTCTGGAAAACCCCATGCCGCTGCTGCTGCTGGTCACCGCCCTGCTCATCGCCGTGCTGTACTGGTTCTTTGGCACGGAGATCGGCTGCGGCATCCGCGCCACCGGCGCCAACGCACGCATGGCCCGGGCGCAGGGCATCAACACCCAGCGCAACGTGGTGGTGGGTCTTGCCCTCTCCAACGGCATCGTGGCGCTCTCCGGTGCGCTCCTGTGTCAGTATCAAGGCTCGGCGGACGTGAACATGGGGCGAGGCGCCATCGTCATCGGACTGGCCGCCGTCATCATCGGTGAGAGCCTGCTGGGTAAGGTGTTCCGCAACTTCGGTCTTCGGATGCTGTCGGTGTCGCTGGGCGCTATCGTCTATTACCTTGTTTTGCAGATCGTCTTGCAGCTGGGTCTGAACACCAACGACCTGAAGCTCCTGTCCGCCGCCATCGTGGCTGTATTTCTGGCTATTCCCCATCTCAAAGGAAAACTCGCCCACAAAGGAGGCACCGTCCATGCTTGAGCTGAAACATATCTCCAAAACCTTCTTCCCCGGCACGGTCAATGCCAAAACAGCGCTGGATGACCTGTCGCTGACCCTCCACGACGGCGATTTTGTCACCGTCATCGGCGGCAACGGCGCGGGAAAATCCACCATGCTCAACGCCGTGGCCGGTACGCTCACCGTGGACAGCGGCTCCATCCTGCTGGACGGCGAGGACATCACCCGCAAGCCGGAGCACCGCCGCGCCGCCGATCTGGGCCGGGTGTTCCAAGACCCCATGATGGGTACCGCCGGCGATATGTGGATCGAGGAAAATCTGGCGCTGGCCGCCCGCCGCGGCAGCCGCCGCACCTTCAAGTGGGGCATTTCCCGCGCTGAGCGGGAGGAATACCGCGCTCTGCTGGCGCCGCTGGGTCTGGGGCTGGAGGATCGGCTGACCACCAAGGTGGGGCTGCTCTCCGGCGGTCAGCGGCAGGCGCTGACGCTGCTGATGGCCTCCCTGAAAAAGCCCAAGCTCCTGCTGCTGGACGAA
>ENA-OYYW01000196-OYYW01000196.1-human-gut-metagenome-genome-assembly--contig:-NODE-196-length-21564-cov-5.438840_pt1 | contig 21564 bp, 14 predicted proteins | sample MGYA00243254_ERZ653459 | MGnify/ENA primary metagenome ERZ653459 (study PRJEB26926, sample SAMN06164952) | human gut metagenome | biome: ENVO:00009003; feature: ENVO:2100002; material: ENVO:00002003...
CTTCGTCGGCAGCGTCAGATGTGTATAAGAGACAGCCCGAGCACTACCTGTTTTACAAAGGCAGCGGCCGCACGCTCGACGAATACCAGCTGGTCTACATCACCGCCGGACGGGGACGTTTCGAGTCGGCATCCTGCCCGTCGCAGACGGTCGAGGCGGGCACCATGCTCCTGCTCTTCCCCAACGAATGGCACTCCTATTCGCCCGACCCCGGCACCGGATGGACGGAGTGGTGGGTCGGCTTCCGCGGCGCCAATATCGACCGCCTGGAGCAGCAGGGGTTCCTCTGCCGCCGGCGCCCCCTGCTGCGGATCGGGTGCAGCGGCGGCATCGAGCGGTGCTACCGCGAGATCATCGGCACGGTCGAGGAGGAGCGCGTGGGATTCCAGCCGCTCATTTCGAGCATCGTGCTCCACATCCTGGGGTCGGTGCTCTTCAAGCACAGCAACCTGCTCTACTCCGACAACCCCGTCGTCGAGAAGATCAACCGCGCGAAAGCCATCATGCGCACAGACTTCGGCCGCAACCGCTCGCCCGAACAGATCGCCCGCGAAGTGGGCATGGGCTACACGTGGTTCCGCCGCGTCTTCCGCGAATACGTGGGGATGGCGCCGGCGCAATACCAGCACACGATGCGGCTCAACAAGGCCCGGGAACTGCTCGCGACGACAGCCCACAGCATCTCGGAAATAGCCTATGCGCTCGGCTTCGAAAGCGTGAGCGCCTTCTCGCTCTTTTTCCGCCTCCGCGAACGGCTCAGTCCCAGTCAGTACCGCGCCCGCTTCCGGGGCGGGAAGGGGCAGTGACCCGCCGGGGCAGGCCAAGGCAGCAACCCGCCGGGACAGGCCAAAGCCGTGACGCACCGCGGGCAGCCCAAGGCAGCGATACACGGGGGCTACAACCCGCCGCCGACCAAAGCATTGACCCGCGGGCGCAAATAGGGGTTGATGTTATGTATTAAACTGAAATCACGGCATATCACTTACAATCTGCAAGCATAATACACCAAAAAACTGCGCATCCTTTACTTTACTTCCCGTTTCAGCCTAATCGCCCCCGATAAAATCCCCTTTGAGAACTCTTTACGGGGTTTCGCGTATTTCCTCCGTACATCACCGATCGCCGGAAAATTGTTATCTCCTCAGGTTTTCGGGGAAGTTCGTCCCCTCCGGCGAAAAATATTTTTATATTTTTTATATTTTTTTCAAAAATCCACCCCGCAGGTTGGCACATATTAAATATTATTAAAAAAATAAGGTATCCAGAAACACCTACGACCGGAAACCCACCGCATATCAAACCGTACCGGAGGGTATTTTTTCGCCCGAAAACCCCAAAATATTCAAAACACATTGAATTTTATTTTCGTTTTTATAAAAATATTTTAACCCGCATTCAACAATAGTTCGCCGGGTTAAAATAAAATGTTAAGTTATTTATATTTAGCCTTATAACACCTGTTTTCATCCGGAAAAGAGGGCCGGAAAGACCCTTTCCGAACACTCCTGCTTACATTTCATCTATTTTGAACATTTGGCAAATTCGTTTTAATTATTTTTCTTTGTCGAGTAAGAAAGTATCATTTACTTATGCAAAAAACGAAACTTCTACTCAACATTCTTGCATTTTTCCTATGTGCCCTGCCGGCGATAGCCGTAGCGCAGGGGGGGGGGAAATGTGACCGTCAGAGGCATCGTCACCTCGGCGGATGACAAGCAACCCCTCATCGGGGTCAACGTGATTTCCGGGGCCACCAGCGGGGTGAGCACCCTTGCGGACGGAAGCTACTCGATCAGCGTCGCCGCAGGGTCGACGCTCACCTTCCAGTACATCGGCTACAAGCCCGCCACCTTCACGGTTCCGGGCGGCAGCGCCTCGCTGACCTACAACGTCTCCCTCGAGAGCGAGGCACAGGCGCTCGACGACGTGGTGGTCATCGCTTACGGTGTCCGCAAGAAGGGCACCATTGCCGGATCGGTATCGACCGTCAAGGCCGAAAAGGTCGAGAACACCCCTACGGCGGCGTTCGACCAGGCCATCCAAGGACAGGTTCCCGGCCTGACGGTACTTTCCAATTCGGGTGAGCCGAGCACGTCGGCAACGATGATGATCCGGGGCATGAACTCGATCAACTCGGGTACCTCGCCGCTCTACATCCTCGACGGGGTCGCCATCGCCAGTTCCGACTTCAACACCATCAACCCGGCCGACATCGAGAGCATCTCGGTGCTCAAGGACGCCTCCTCCACCTCTATATATGGTGCGCGCGCGGCCAACGGCGTGATCGTCATCACGACCAAACGCGGGCGCATGGCCGAGCGGGCGAAGATCAACTACCGCATGCAGCTCGGTTTCTCGCAGATCGCCTACGGCAACTGGGATCTGATGGACACCGACGAACGCATCCGGTACGAGAAGGAGATCGGGTTCACCGACGGCAAAAACTACAACGTCCTGGGCAAGACCAACGTCAACTGGCTCGACGAGGTGTTCAACGATGCCGCCCTGCTCCAGAACTACGAGCTCTCGGTTTCGGGGGCCACCGACAAGACCAATTACTACGTCTCGGGCGGCTACTACAACCAGGAGGGCATCGCCGTAGGTTCGGCCTTCGAGCGTTTCTCGCTCCGCGCCAACGTCGAGCAGCAGGCCGCCAAATGGCTCAAGCTCGGCACCAACACGATGATGAACTACCAGACCATCGAACGCGCCGAATCGGGCCAATATACGCTCGTGACCCCCATCTCGGCCGCACGTTTCATGATGCCGTACTGGAATCCCCACCGTCCCGACGGCTCGCTGGCCTCGATCAAGGACGGCACCTGGAAGGGCGAGGGCCAGAACCCGCTCGAATGGCTGGCCAACAACAAGATCTCCTATAAGAAATACAAGGTGATCTCGACGCTCTTCGCCGAGGCCACCCCCATCGAGGGGCTCACCATCCGGTCGCAGTTCGGCGTGGACTATTCGCACACGACGGGCTTCGGCGCCTCCTACCCCAACTACCCGCCCAACCTGGGCTCGGGCACGGCACAGCGCTACTCGACCGACGGCATGAGCCTTTCGGTCACCAACACGATCAACTACCGCTTCTCGCTCGACGGCGGGCACTCGTTCAACTTCCTGTTGGGCCAGGAGGGCGTCGATTACAGCTACGAGGAGTTCACGCTGGCGACCCGCGGCCAGAACAACGACAAGCTGGTCAACATCTCGTCGGGAACACGTGCCACGTCGTGGAGCGACGTCACCGACGACAACTACGCCTTCCTGTCGTTCTTCGCGCGCGGCGAATACAACTACGCCGACCGTTACTACGTCGACTTCTCCGTCCGTACCGACGGCTCCTCGCGCTTCGGCACCTCGGGACGCTGGGCGGCGTTCGGCTCGGTGGGCATGATGTGGAACCTGCGCAACGAGAAATTCATGGAGAACTCGCGCCGCTGGCTCACCAACGCGCAGATCGCCTTCAGCACGGGTACCTCGGGTAACTCGTCGATCCCCAACTACGAACATATGGCGCTCGTGAGCGGCGGCCTGAACTACTACGGCGACGCCGGCATCGCCCCCTCGCAGCCGGGCAACGAAGACCTGCAGTGGGAGAAGCTGTGGATCACCAACCTGGCCGTGCACCTGGGCTTCTGGAACCGCCTGAACGTGGACGTCGAACTCTACCACAAGAAGAACAGCGCCATGCTCATGGAGGTTCCCGTTTCCTACACCACCTCCAACGGCTTCGGCTTCCGCTGGGACAACGTGGGCGACATGACCAACCGCGGCGTCGAGGTGAGCCTGGCCGCCGACGTCATCCAGCACAAGGATTTCGTATGGAGCGTGAACGCCAACGTCTCCTACAACAGGAACAAGATGACCAAGCTCTACAGCGGGGTCAGCGAATACGAGCTTTCGAGCACCAACACCAAACTGGTCGTGGGGCACTCCTTCGGCGAGTTCTACCTCAACCGGTTCGCAGGCGTCAACCCCGCCAACGGCGACGCGCTGTGGTACACCAAGGAGGGCGAGCTGACCACCGAGCTCCGCGACGAGGACAAGGTCATGGTCGGCAAGAGCTACGTGGCGCCCTGGCAGGGCGGCTTCGGCACGACGCTGGCCTGGAAGGGACTTTCGCTGTCGGCACAGTTCAGCTGGGTCGCCGACCGCTGGATGATCAACAACGACCGTTATTTCGACGAGTCGAACGGCCGATTCGCCTCCTACAACCAGTCCAAGCGCCTGCTCAACCGCTGGAAGAAACCCGGCGACATCACCGACATCCCGCGCCACGGCGTCTACACCGAGTTCGACGACCGCCTGCTGGAGGACGCTTCGTTCCTGCGCCTGAAAAACCTCATGCTGAGTTATTCCTTCCCGCAGGAGTGGCTGCGCAAGACACGCTTCATCAGCGGTGTGAAGATCTACGCCCAGGCCCAGAACCTCTTCACCTTCACCAAATTCACGGGCCTCGATCCCGAAGGGTCGAGCAATATGTACCAGGCACAGTACCCGATGGCACGCCAATTCACCTTCGGACTCGACTTAACATTCTAATCAGGGACTATGAACATGTTACGCAATATAAAATTCTATCTTTCGGCCCTCGCGATACTTGTCGGCGCCACCTCGTGCCTGGACAAGTACCCCGGTTCGTCCATCCCGGAGAAGGAGGCCATGCGCACCTTCGCCGACGCCGAGCAGACGCTCACCGGCATCTACGCCTCGCTCAAGAGCAACGCGCTTTACAGCGGCTACCTCACCCTGCTGCCCGACATCCAGGCCGACCTGGTCTATGCCGTCGAAGGCAACACCAACACCTACGGCTCGTTCTGGCGCTGGGACATACGCCCGACCGACCTGCAGCTCGAAGCGGTTTATGCCGCCCTCTACAAGGTGATCGGCAACTGCAACTTCTACCTCGACCGCATCGACGAGGTGGTGGCGAACGAGATCAGCGACACCAACATCGAGAAGCTCGAACAGTACACGGGCGAGGTCTACGCCGTGCGTGCGCTCTGCTATACCGAGCTGCTCAAGACCTTCTGCAAGGCCTATGAGCCGGACACGGCCCAATCGGAACTGGGCGTCGTGCTGCGCACGAAATACTTTACGCCCGAGGCGGCACGCCGCGCATCGCTCTACGACTCGTACCAGTTCGTACTCGACGACCTGGCCGAGGCCGAGAAACGCCTCGACAAGGAGAACGACGCCTACGGCAACGTCTACATGACCTCGGCCTCGGCCGAGGCGCTGCACGCCCGCGTGGCGCTCTACATGCAGGACTGGGACACGGCGATCGAATATTCGAGCACCCTGATCGACGAAAAAAAGGCCACCTTCCAGCTCTCCGATGCCAAGACCAACTACACCTCCGACTACACCTATTTCGACTACATGTGGGCGTACGACCTGGGATACGAGGTCATCTGGCGCATCGGCTTCACCGACACCTCCTACGGCGGGGCGCTCGGCACGGTGTTCCTCAACTTCAACAAGGACTACACCTATTTCTATCCCGACTATGTCCCCGGCCAGGCCGCCCTGGATCTCTACGACGATGCCGACCTGCGCTATTCGGGCTACTTCTACCAGACCGAGACCGGTTATGCCCACGGGCTGAGCTGGCCGCTGCTGGTCAAATACTACGGCAACCGCAACCTGATCGCCAACCAGATCTACCATGTCTCGATGCCCAAGCCGTTCCGCCTGGCGGAGCAGTACCTGATCCGCGCCGAGGCCTACTGCCAAAAGAACGATTTTTCGAAGGCCGGCAACGACCTCTCGACGCTGCGCAAGATGCGCTACAAATCGGGCGGTACGATCAACGTCACGAAGGACAACTGGTTGCAGACCATCTCCGACGAGCGCCTGCGCGAACTCTACATGGAGGGTTTCCGCCTGCACGACCTCAAACGCTGGCACAAGGGCTTCGAGCGTAAGCCGCAGGCCAATTCCCAGGCCGAAGGCAGCTCGCTCAAGATCGAAGCCGACAACCCGCTTTTCGTATGGCCGATCCCGCAGCACGAGCTGGAAGCCCCCGGCTCGGAGATACTCCCGAACGAAAGCAACAGATAGCAACAACGAATAGAAGAGAGACAATGAAACGAATTATCACGGTTTTGTTTGCAACGGGACTCCTGGCCGCCCTCGCAACGGGTTGCAAGGAGGAATATAAGACCTACTCCGATGCGGAGTACGTGCTGTTCGCCGACACCCTGGCGACCTACGCCGTACTCCAAGACCAAGACTATTTCTCGGTACCGGTCTCCTCGACCGTCGCGTGCGATTACGACCGCACATTCGGCGTGGAGATCATCGACCAGGGCAGCAATGCCGTCGAGGGGAAGCACTACCGCCTCCTGTCGAACACCATCACCATAAAGGCCGGTTCGCGCAAGGCCGACGTACAGGTGCGCGGGTTGTACGACAACATCGAAGATACCGACTCGCTGGGCTTCATCCTCAAACTGGTCATGCCCGAGCAGCTGAAATGGGATCTCTACCACGACCGGACGAAGGTCGTCATGCAGAAAAGCTGCCCCTACGACATCAACGAATTCACGGGCTGGTGCGTGGTGACCTCGACGTTCCTCAACAGCTACCCCGGCGTGGAAAACAAGAGCATCCAGCGCCTCATCCGCACCGAGAAGCACCCCACCGAAGAGAACATGATCATCCTGCACGACTGGCTCTTCTCGGGCTACGACGTCACGATCCGCCTCGACCCGGGCGACCCCATCGAACCGCTGGTGACCATGGACAAGAACCAGGTGCTGGCCGACGAGGCTTCGGTCTTCGGCCAGATCCTCGGCGACAACAAGATCCTCGTCACCAACAGCCCGCTCTACGACTCCTATTTCAACAGCTGCCAGCATTTCGTGGCCCTGTGGATCAAGGTGCACGTCGAGGACATGGGCGTGAACGTCGGTACGGTAGGCCACTTCTATAACATCATCGAATGGGTCAGCGACGAGGAAGCCGAGCGGCTCCAGCGGGAAGAAGGCATGCTCCCGGGAGGCGTCATAACGCCCGAATCGCTCTAAATCATAACGTAAATAAAGAAACGAAATATGAAAAGACATTATTTGCACTTGGTGATGTCGCTGCTCGCCGGAGCATGTCTGGCGGCCGCTTCGTGTTCCGATTCGGATGAGGATACGAAGCTTCCCAGCCCCAACTTCCCCGAGGCGGTTTCAGCGACCATCGAAGCCGGCGGCACCTACACGCTCGAGATAGAGCCCAACCAGAACTGGGAGGTGAGCGTCCCGACGGCCACCGCCGCATGGTTCTGGATACAGGACGAAACACAGAAAGTCTGGACGCTGCGCGGCAGTGCGGGTGCATCGCGGATCGTAATCGGCGTGGCCGAGCTCGATGAGTTCGACGACACGCGTGTCTGCGAGGTAACCCTCAAGATGGGCGGCCAGAGCAAGGTCATCGCCACGATCACACGCGGAACGCTCGAACGCGGCTTCAGCCTGCGCACATGCAAGATCGACCAGTACGGCGACTTCGAATACGGCGACAGCGAAACCGGCCTCACCTACTCCTATAACGAAGGGGAAGCCCAAAGCATCGACCTGACCTGGCCCGAGGGGCGCACCGATTTCTCGATGCCGATCCTGGTCGAGGCCAACTACGACTGGGCGATCAACCAGTTGCCGGAGTGGGTATCCACCCCGTCGGTGACGGTCGGGAAACCCGGCACGAAAGTCGAGATCCGCATCCAGGGCAACCCGTCGGCCTATCCGCTCGACGGGGCGCAGGACAAACTGGTGTTCATCGACAAGAGCAACCTCGACGCGAAGGTCGAGATTCCGATCACGATTCCCTCCTGCCGCGACATTTTCGACGTCACGCTCGACAAGGAACTCAAGTTCAACGCCGCAGCCGAGATCTACAACAGCATGAACGGCGACTGGTCGCCCGGCACCGCACGCGGTTCGGTCAAGGGCATCAGGGGTGCGAGGATCTATGTCATCGCCGAAGTCACGGATCGCTGGGGCAATACCGGCCTGAGCGGCGACGAAGCCGACACCAAATGGGTCATCGTCGAGGAAAGCGCCTGGGACGAGGAGCTGGTCATCATGGATCGGGGCTTCACCGTCGGCACGGAGGTCAACCAGGGCGATGCCCGCACGGCCAGGATCATCGTGCTCCCGGCTTCGATGGCGGTCTCCGACCCCAACGAACTCTTCGACTACGACATCAAGGAAGAGTACCAGCCCTATGTCTTCGCCACGCTGACACAGCAGGCCAGCCCCGGCCCGATCCAGGCTGCCAACCCCGAGGGCATGGCGGAGATCGGCACCTTGTTCGAGAAACTCCCCTCGACCCACTGGTCGCTCCGCGAGCTCGAGGTCGACGATGCCTACAAACTGACCTACACCAAAGCCTGGTCGAACGACCCCGAAGCCACGCTGACATTCGAACGCGACTTCACCGGCTATAAATGCTACGACGCCGACTGCCAGCCGCTGTCGGACGAGCAGAACTGGCTCTCGGTACGCCGCGTCGAAGGCGGGGCCATCATCGACATGGATCGCGAGGACGAAGGCTACATCGTCTTCTACGACGCCGAGGGCAATATCGCGGCCGTCAACTGCCTCTACGATCCCAATGCGGACATCGGCGGCACGGACATCGGGTTCGCATATCCCGAATACGTCACCGGCGCGACCCTCGAAGAGATCACCTCGGGCGAATACTACGAACAGTATGCGGAGTACGGCGCCCCGATCTACCACCTGACCTATGAGGGAGAAACCACAAACGCCGTGATGAACGTCCCAACCTACTCGAGTTTCATGGCCCAAGGCGATGCGGAAAGCTGGCTTACGGCCGAATCCTACGGCCCGACCCAGATCTACGTCAACATGGACTCTCAGACCGCCACCGAGGGCGTCATGTTCCTCTACGGTGCCAACTGGAACGTGGTGATGGTGATCATCTGCACGCTCAACATCTGACCCCAATGATTCAGGGCCCCTCTCCGAAGGGGGCAGGGGCCCTGTTCGATACGACTACAATTTATGGAGAACATACAGACCAGGTTTTTAGATATGAAACTTTTAAAATTTTCCGTAACGGCACTCCTCGCACTGGGCATGGCCTTCCTCGGCGGATGTTCCGACGACGACGGCATCGACAACCGCGACCAAGATTACGGATACGTTCAGTTCAAGCTACACAAGGAGGCGTCCTACGACGCCCTGAGTCGGGCCCAGAAACCCCAGCTCGACTACCTTTCCGAAGCCAGCAAGGTGCAGGTCTCGCTCTATTACGACGGCACGACCATCACCCAGTCGCTGACGCTCTCGGCCCCCGACAAGCAGAGCGCCGAATTCGGGCTGCGCAGCGAGAAGCTCCGGCTGCTGACGGGACAATACCAGATCATCACCTTCTCGCTATTCAATGCCGACGACGAGCTGATCTACAACGGCATGCCGGGCGAAGAGAGGCTCGACATCGTGGCCGGCGGCCTCGTGTCGCACGACCTGACGGTCGACGTGGAGCCGCGCGGTACGGTACGTTTCTCGATCTCCAAGGACTTGTCGGACTTCACCGAGACGCCCGTGGTGACGCGCGCCGCCGAACGGCAGTACACCTTCGACGAGATCGCGTTCCTCGACCTGACCGTAAGGCACAAGACGACCAACGAGCTCACCACGTTCGAAAAACTCCCCGCGAAGTTCTCGATCCACTTCAGGGACGACCGCGAGGACGGGGCTCCCGAGGACATCGAGGACGGCTACCAGACCTCCTCGCTCGAATGCGACACGCTGCTCTCGCTCAAGGCGGGCGATTACAGCCTGGAGAAATACCAGGCCTACGACAAGAACAAAGTCCTGCTGGAGACCAACAAGCGTCCCAAGAACCTGGATTTCACCATCGAGGACAACAAGACCACCGAGGCCAAAGTCGGCGTCACGCTCTACGAGGCCGACGAGTATATCCGCGACTACTACGCGCTTTACGAAATCTGGAAGGCGCTCGACGGGGAGCACTGGTCTTACAGGGGTGAAAACTATCCCACCGGCGTCAACTGGGATTTCAACAAGGATCCCGACCTGTGGGGCGTCCAGCCGGGCGTGGAGGTGCACTCCAACGGCCGCGTGGCGAAGATCTCGATCGGCGAGTTCGGCTTCCGCGGGCACGTGCCGGCAGCCATCGGCCAGCTCTCGGAGCTCGTCGAGTTGTATCTGGGCACGCACAACGACGGCAACCTGCTCGAATACGACCCCTCGCTGGCACACGACAAGAGCCTCTCCGAGCGCAACCGTACCCGCATGGAGCGCCACAAGGAGTTCCTCTCGCTGATCCATATCCCGACCCAGACGTCCGAGCCGATCGCCCGGGCCCTGGCCGAACACGGCATCTCGATCCCGGCCACGTCGCTTTACAAGAATTTCACCGAGGATCAGATCATCGACCGCAAGACCGGCCTCCAGAACAATATCCGTCCCTACGACGTCGTACACGGCAAGCTCACCAACGGCCTCAAGTCGATTGACCCGGCCATCGGCAAACTCGAAAAGCTCGAGTACCTCAACATCGCCAACGGCGAGCTGGAAGAGATCCCCGCCGAAGTGGCCAATCTCAAGTCGCTGACCGACCTGGAGATCTACAACTGCCCGAAGATGACCCGCTTCCCGGTGGAGATCGCACAGATGCCCGAGCTCGTTTCGGTCAACATCTCCAACAACGCCCAATGGTCGGCCGAAGAGCTATACAAGGGGCTCGACGCCATCGCCAACGGCCCATCGAAGGAGAAGCTCCAGATCCTCTATGCGACCAACAACAAACTCAGGGAGATCCCCGAGTCGTTCAGCAACCTGAAGAAGATCGGCCTGCTCGACCTGTCCCGGAACCAGATCGAAACGCTCCATCCGCTGGGCAAGGAGGTCGCACCCGAACAGCTCTACCTCGACCACAACAACATCACTTCGCTCCCGGCCAACAGCGACGGCATCTTCTGCGGCACGGACGACACGGAGACCTTCTCGGTGACCTACAACAAGCTCAAGAAGGTTCCCAACATCTTCTCGGCCAAGTCCAAATACGTCATGAAATCGGTGGATTTCTCCTACAACGAGATCGACGGCTTCGAAGGCGAAGAGGAGGGCAAATACAAGGGCCTGCGGGTGGAGACCTTCTCGCTGGCGGCCAACCCCGGGCTGACGAAGTTCCCCAAATGCCTCGGCACGACCAATTCGCTGGTTTCCTACATCATCCTGCGCGGTTGCAGCATCGACGAAATCCCCGAGGGCAGCTTTGGCGGCAAGAACTCGACGGCGCTCATATCGCTCGACCTGACCTACAACAAACTGAAGGCCCTGTCCAAGGATTTCACGGCCGAGCAGCTGCCCTACCTTTACGGGCTGGATATATCGTACAACTCGTTCGACAAGTTCCCGTTCGGGCCGCTCAACTGCGCCGGGCTGACCGTATACGCCATCCGCGGCCAGCGCGATGCCGAGGGTAAGCGCTGCCTGCGCGAGTGGCCCACGGGGCTCTACCAGCACACGGGCCTGCGCGGGTTCTACATCGGTTCGAACGACCTGCGCAAGATCGAGGACACGATCTCCTACCTGATCTACCACCTCGACATCAGCGACAACCCCAACATCACGTTCGATGCCTCGGCCATCTGCTACTACTGGCAGCAGGGGGTCTACAACCTGATCTACGACAAGACCCAGAACATCCTGAACTGCGACAAAATGCTCGAATAACACCTAAGGAGAAACGACAATGAAAATAAAGAATTACATACCGGTCATCCTCTGCTCGATCGCATTATGCAGTTGCTCCGACGCCGACAAGAACATCGCGTTCGGGCTCGACAGCGACGCCATCAAAGCCGAAGCCGCAGGGGGAAGCCACAAGATCAAAGTATCGGCATCGGGGGACTGGGTCGCCACCACCGACGAGCCGTGGATTTCCATTTCGCCGGCCAACGGCCGCGGCACCACCGAGTGCAGGATCCTCATCGACTCGGCGCTGACCGACTCGCCCCGCCGCGGCGTGGTACGCATCCAGGAGCAGAACACCTGGGACAAGAAGGAGATCACCATCGACCAGCAGGGTTTCGACTACGCCATCACGCTCGGGGAGAAAGAGGTTTCCGTGGCCAACTTCTCGGCCTTCGGCACCCGTTATTTCGACGTGAAGGTCAAGACCAACGTCGACTTCGCCGTCGAAGTCCCCACCTCGGCCGAAAGCTGGCTCAAATTCGACAGCTATAAGGTCGAACTCGACCGCGGCATCCGCCCGCGCGAGGTGACCGTACGCTTCAACTGGAGCATCAACTCCCAGCCCAACGAGCGTATCGCCGACGTGGTGTTCAAGCCAAAGCGCGAGGTGGAACTCGCCCGCCAGGACAACCTGCTCGTCACGCAGGGCGCCGCCGAACCCATCGAGGAGAACACCCGCAGCGGCGACTCGATCGCCCTGCTGGCCATCGCACGCACGCTCGGAACCAACAGTTCGTGGGAGAACGGCGAACGCATGGACAACTGGGACAACGTGATCCTCTGGGAAGAGGGCATGGAGGGGTACACGCCCGAAAAGAAGGGCCGCGTGAAATACGCCCGGTTCTTCATGTTCAACACCAAAGAGGAGCTGCCTTTCGAGGTGCAGTACCTGACGGCCGCCGACGAGCTGAACTTCTACAGCAACGTCAACGCCTTCCTGAAAGACCTCACCACCGGCGAGTACATCACCAAACTCACGCAGCTCAAACGCCTCACCATCGCCGCCTACGGGCTGGTTTCGCTGGACAAGAACTTCACGGCGCTCAAGAACCTCGAGTTCCTCGACCTGAGCAGCAACAACTTCCAGAAAATTCCCGACGAGATCAACCCGACCAACTTCCCGAAACTGCGGACGTTGCTCATGGGCGCCAACACGCGCAGGAACATCTACGACCTGAGCAACACCGTCGAAACCAACTACGGCGGCCTCGTCGATGAAGAAGGATTCCCGCGCCGCATGATCGAATGGGATCTCGACACGCTGCAGCTCTCGGTCAACTACCTGCAGGGGCCGCTGCCCAAGATGGACGACTGGGAGAAATACACCGAGCAGGACATCATCGACGCCGACACGCTGCCCCGCGCGCTGATCGGCACCCCGAAGGTGATGCCGCACACCAAGCGCTTCGCCATCAACCTCAACCGCCTGACCGGCGAACTGCCCGACTGGCTGCTTTACCACCCCGCCCTCGACTGGTGGTCACCCTTCCAGCTCGTGTTCACGCAGGAAGGCAAGGATGCGACGGGCGCATCGGCCGGATTCGGCAACGAACCCGCCAACCTGAACTATTACTACGAATTCTACGAGGGGTACAAGAAAGACCCCGGCGCAGAAGAGGAAGACGAGGATACGACCAAATAATCAAGACGATGAAAAACTATTTATACGGCATTTTTGCCATTGCATTCCTGGCATTTACCGCCTGCACCAACGAGGAGCTCCCGACGCCCGGCACGGGCCCGGACACCCCTGTCGAGCACAAGTCGGGGGAGATACTCGTCAAATTTTCGCCTTACGTGAGCGAGATACTCGACAAGGCGGCCGCAGCGACCCGCAGCGGCGGCCCCGCCACCCGCTCGGGCATCCTTTCGGTCGACGAGGTACTCGACATCGTGGGCGGCTACCAGATCGAGCGCGTCTTCCCCGTAGACGGCCGCAACGAGGAGCGCACCCGCGAATCGGAGCTGCACCTGTGGTACGTCGTACGCTTCGGCGACGACTACTCCGCCGAGGAGGTCGCCGAGAAACTTTCGGCCCTGGGCGAAGTCCAGCACGTGAACCTCAACCGCACGATCCGCCGTGCCTACAACGCCGGCAAGAAGGCGATGCCCCTCACCCGCGAGGCCCTCGCCGCCATGCAGCGTGCGACCCGTGCCGCCGGGGATACGGGCTATCCCTTCAACGACGAGCTGCTGCCGATGCAGTGGCACCTGATCAACCGAGGCAACCTGTTCGGCGACAAGTCGATCGTCGATGCCGACGTGCAGTGCGAAGAGGCGTGGAAATCCTCGACGGGCGACAAGTCGATCATCGTCGCCGTGCTCGACGAAGGCGTCATGGTCGAACACCCCGACCTGAAGAACAGCATGTGGGTCAACGAAGGCGAGGTTTACCGCTCGAAGCAGGACAACGACGGCAACGGCTACAAAGGCGACGTCTACGGCTACAATTTCGTATTCGAGACGGGCGTCATCTCATGGGATGACATCAACGACACGGGGCACGGCACGCACGTGGCGGGCGTAATCGCCGCACAGAACAACAACGGCATCGGCATCAGCTCGATCGCCGGCGGGAACGCCGACATCCCGGGCGTGAAGATCATGAGCTGCCAGATATTCTCGGGCAACACGGTCAGCAACTCGCTGGCGACCGTCCGGGCCATCAAATACGCGGCCGACAACGGCGCCGTCATCCTGCAGTGCAGCTGGGGCTATGTCTCGGGCAGCGCCAACAGCTACGAGTGGGGCGCGCCGGGCTTCAAGGACGAAGAGGAGTGGGCGACCAACGCCCCGCTGGAGAAGGACGCCCTCGACTACTTCCTGCATAACGCCGGGTCGCCCAACGGCCCGATCGAAGGCGGCCTGGCCATCTTCGCAGGCGGCAACGAGAGCGCCCCGCAGGCCGGGTTCCCGGGCGCTGCCGAGGAGTGCATCTCGGTATCGGCCACGGCTGCCGACTATACGCCCGCCGTCTACACCAACTACGGCCCCGGCACGACGATCGCAGCCCCGGGCGGCGATCAGGACTACTATTACGAGTACTTCGACGACAACCACAAACGCGGCGAGATCGGCTGCATCCTTTCGACGCTGCCCTATGCCATCAGCGAAACGGGCTACGGTTACATGGAAGGCACCTCGATGGCCTGCCCCCACGTTTCGGGCGTCGCCGCGCTCGGGCTCTCGTACGCCGCACAGCTCCGCCGCCACTTCACGGCCGACGAGTTCAAGGCACTGCTCTGCGAAACCACCACGCCGATCGACTCCTACATGACCGGCCTGAAAAACTACTACCGCTACGTCGCCGAAGTCGGCCTGAACCAGCCCATGCAACTGACGCTGGCCAACTACCGCAACCAGATGGGCGTGGGACAGGTCAATGCGGCCAGGCTGCTCAACGCGGTCTCCGGCAACGGCAAGCAGGTTTCGTTCCCGAACCTCTACATCTCGCTGGGCAAAGAGGTGAAGGCCATCCCGGCCAACTACTTCCTCGGCGGCGAAACGCTGACCTACACGGTCAGCATCGCCGACACGGCGGTCGCCACGGCGTCGTTGGAGGGTGCGAAGCTGACGGTCAGGGGGCTGAAGGCCGGCACGACCAAGGCAAGCATCACTTCGAGCAAGGGCGAGACGCACAATTTCAACATCACGGTGCGTAAAACGGCAAACGGCAACGGCTGGCTCTAACGGACAATGCGCTGCGGAACGACGATAGCACGTATGCTCTTCTGCTGCGGGGCGTTGTGGGCGGTAACCGCCGCCACACCGCTCTGCTCGCAGATCCGCATCGTCCCCCGTGCCAAACTCGACAGCCTGGCGCACCCCGCCACGGCCGACGGTGCCGAAGCGATGCGCTTCGAACGCACGCAGATCGACGCAGGGCATATCGGCGAGGACGACACGCCGCCGGGCTACACGTTCAAATGGCATAACGCAGGGACGGCACCGCTCGTCATCACCCGCGTGCAGACCACCTGCGGCTGCGCCGCGGCCACCTACGGCCGGCAGCCCGTCCGCGCGGGCGGCGAAGGCACGGTGACGGTCACCTACCACCCGAAGGGACACCCGGGGAGCTTCGACAGGCGGATCTTCGTCTATACGCAGCTCTCGGACAAGATGCCGACGGCCATCCTGCACCTCACGGGCACGGTCATAGCCTCGGAACGCACGGACGGCGACTACCCCTATGCAATGGGTGCGCTGCGGCTCAAACAGCAGTCCGTGCGCCTCGCCCCGGAAAGGTTGCAGAACGAGCGCATCGAATGCCTGAACACGGGCGGCAAAGCCATGCGGCCACGCTGCGACGAGCACCTGCTCCCCCCGGGGATCACCTTCCGGTGCGAGCCCGCAACCCTCGCCCCGGGCGCCAAAGGCGACCTGGTCATCGGGTTCGACCCCGCGCAGGCAACGCGCAGGCCACCTGTGCAGCTGCCCCTGATCCTCGAAGGGCCCGATGTTCCGCCGAGCGGGCGCACGCTGCAGATCCGGTTCGAAGAAACAGAGTAAGAAACAGACAAAAACGAGTCATATGAAAACAATTTTTAGATTTACGCTCCTTGCACTTATCGTGACGGCCTTCTGCGCCTGCGATGACGACAAGTCGTATGTAGCCCCCCTGGATGTCACGCCCAACAACCTCGCCGGCACGTGGCAGCTCGCCCAATGGAACGGCGCGCCCCTCGCCCAGGGCAGCTACGTATACATCGAGTTCATCCGCAAAGACCAGAAGTACGTCATGTACCAGAACTTAGACAGCTTCGGCGCCCGCAAGCTCACGGGACGCTTCGCCATCGAAACCGACGAGGAACTGGGCGCCATCATCTACGGCAACTACGATTACAGTGCCGGCGACTGGCAGCACCGCTACATCGTGACCGACTTTTCGAAGACACAAATGATATGGACAGCCAAGGACGACCGCTCGGACATTTCGGTCTACGAACGCTGCGACGGCATCCCCGAGGATATTACCGGAGGGAAAACGGAGTAATAAAAAGTTCACGCCGCAAGGCAGTAAAAGGGACTCCCACGCAACAGGGAAGTCCCTTTTATCTTTTGCCCGGAGCGCCATGACCGGCCTATCCGGGTTGGTAATGCGGGGAATTTGCAGTATTTTTGCGCAAAACAAAACGGACTATGACACGACCACTGCAATTCATACCTTTCAAATCCCGCGCAGACAAAGGCTGGGCCGAAGCCTGGGAGCTTTACGAAAAGTCGTTCCCCTACAACGAACGCTGGAGCGAGGAGGCCTACGACCGGGCTTTCGGCGACCCGAATTTCGAAGCCGACGGCATCTGGCGCGGCGACGAGTTCATCGGCATCCTCTTCCACTGGGGTGCCGACGGGTACCGTTATGTCGAGCACCTGGCCGTCTCACCCGCCCTGCGGGGACAAAACATGGGCTCCGCCGCACTCTCGGCCTTCTGCCGGAAGGTCGGGCGCGTCATCCTCGAGATCGACCCGCCCGTAGACGACATTTCGATCCGCCGCCTGCACTTCTACGAGCGGCTGGGGTTCGTCGCCAACCCCTACCAATACATCCACCCGTCGTTCCGCAAGCCCTTCACACCCCACCGGCTGGTGCTGATGAGTTATCCCGGCGCCATCACCTACGAAGAAGCCCGCAGTTTTGCGGACTTCGTTCGGGAGGCAGTCCTCCGCTATTCGGAGCACGAAGCCCCCACTCTGCCGAATTTAGCGTAAAAAGCGGATCGCTTCCAGCAAGACAACGGTTCCGACCGGCATAGGCCGTTCAGCGGCAGGATTTCTTTCCCGGCATCCCCGGCAATGCAGACGATGCAGGCGGATAGGCGCCATATCGGCATAAAATGGAGCCGGGCGCAAAAACGGGATCCCTCCGGAAGCCGCCCGGCCGAAAACCCCGTTACAGGATCCCGACCAGGTATTTGGTGACGAAATAACCGCCCACGACCAGCCAGACATACAGCAGTCCCGCCAGCACGAAGGGCTTCGCCCCGGCATGTTTGAACTTGTCGATGCTCGTTTCCGTACCCAGCGCCGTCATGGCCATCGTCAGCATGAACGTATCGACATATTCGATGGCGCCGTTCAACGGAATGTCGCGGACACTCTCCGCCCCGGTCAGGTATTGCAGCAGCGAATTGAGGCCGATGACCGCGATGAAGCCGAAGGCGAACCACGGAATGGTAATTTTGCTCTTCTCCTTGTGCCCTCCGGCGGTTTTCCGGCGGCCCGCCAGCACGAACCCCAGGATAACCAGCACGGGCGCAAGCATCATCACGCGGATCATCTTGGTAATGGTGGCCGTCCCAGCGATTCCCAGCGTATCGGTCGGATCCATTGCGTTGCCCGCCCCCGCCACATGGGCCACCTCGTGCAGCGTGCTGCCCGTATAGACGGCCACGCCCGTGTCCGTCAGGGCGTCGAGCATCCCCGTGCGGTACATCAGGGGATAGAGGAACATCGAGAGGGTGCCAAAAATCACGACCGTGGAGACGGCGATGGCGGTCTTGTACCCCTCGCATTTCACGACCGGCTCAGCACCCAGTACGGCCGCCGCGCCGCAGATGGCACTGCCCGTCGAGGTCATCAGCGCCGTGTCGCGGTCGATCTTCAGCAGGCGTCCCAGCAGGACGCCGCCCAGGATCGTGACCGTCACGACGACCAGGTCGACCGCGACGGCCGGAATACCCACGGCGGCCACCTCGGAGAGCGTCAGGCGGAACCCGTAGAGGATAATGCCCCAGCGCAGCACCTGCTTGGTACAGAACCTGATGCCGGGCACCCACGTTTCGGGCAGTTTGTTGCGCAGGCTGTTGGCATAGAGCATGCCCAGCACGATGCCGACGATCAGCGGGCTGAACGAAAGTTTCTTTACGAGGGGGAACCCGGCGATGTAGAATGCCGCGAACGAGAACAGGACGATCAGCAGAATCCCGTGCAGGGTATTCGCCCTATTACCTTTTTTCAACATATCCTTCGTGTTTTTTTAAGAAGCCGTTATAACTTTTCCTTTGTTTCGCCGACAAAGATCGCATCTTTTGGCGGGATATGGAACAAGAACCGGTTATCCTACATAACCATAAGTTATAACGCAAACTGCAGCCGCGCAGCGATGCCCGAAAATGGAAACGGGAACGGGATGCGGGAACAGAATACGAAAACGGGAACGGGATGCCCGCCGGGTCAGCGGTCGGCCCGGGCGAAATCGACGAACTGCCGGACAAGCCGGGCAGGTTCGGCCTCGGGATGCACGAACACGAAGTCGCGCGTGAGCGCCAGGGAGTCGACATCGACGATTCGCAGCGTACCGCTGCGCAGCTCGTCCACGACCGAAATCACCGACAGGATGGCCATGGCGTCGCTGTTGCGCACGAATGCCTTGATCCCCTCGGTCGAGCCGAGGCGCATCACCACGTTCAGCTCCGGGATGCGGATCCCGGCCTTGCCGAGTGCCGTCTTGATGACTTCGAGCGTCCCCGACCCGCCCTCGCGCAGCACGAGGGGAATCTGCCGTAAACGGTCGGGCGTCACGGCATCCGTCCGCGCATAGGGGCCGCCCGTACGTGCGACCAACACCAGTTCGTCGGGCGCGAAGAGCGTATAGTGCAACCCCTGCCGGCGGCTGAGGCTCTCGACCATCCCCAGGTCGATGCTGCGCCCGCACAGTGCCTGTTCGACCTGGTCGCTGTTACCCGACATCATCGAGACCCGCACGCCTGGGAAACGCGTGGTGAAGCGGGCGAGGATCGGCGGCAGGAGGTATTGGGCGATGGTCGTGCTGGCACCGAGGCGCAGTTCGCCCTCGACCGCACTCGCGCAGAGGCTCATCTCATACTCCATGCGGCGGTAGTCGCCGGCCAGCCGTTCGGCGCAGGTCAGCAGGGTTTCACCGGCCGGGGTCAGCTCCAGGCGGCTGCCGCGGCGGACGAAGAGTTGCGTCTTATAACGGGATTCGAGCTCACCGACATGCTTGCTGACGGCGGGCTGGGAAATGAACAGCTGCTCGGCAGTCCGGGTGAAACTGAGCGTCCGGGCTGCGGTGATAAAAACTTTAAGTCGGAAATCGTCCATAACTTTCGTAGGTTATCGGCGCAAGGCCACCAGCCATAGCGTCCTCAACCCAGATGCCCGTCTTGGGCGAACTCCTTTACCGACTTGATATAGTGGTCGATAGTCTCCTGCATCGAAACGAACGATTTACCTCCCGCGGCATTCTTGTGGCCGCCGCCGTTGAAGTACTTGCGGGCGAAGAGGTTGACGTCGACATCTCCGCGCGAACGCAAGCTGACGCGGATGAACTTGCGGTGAGCCAGAAACATGGCCGACATCTTCATCTTCTTGACCGTCAGGGCGTAGTTCACGAAACCCTCGCTGTCCCCCTGCTGGAACTGGAAGCGGCGCATCTCGTTCTCCAGCAAGGACATGTAGGCCACCGTCCCGTCCTGGATCACCTCCATCTTGCGGTTGATGGCATAGCCGAACAGCCGCGCGCGGCCCTCGGTATAGGCGTTGTAGACGTTGTTGTGAATGTCGGGAATGCTGATGCCCGTCCCGACCAGCACGGCCACGGCGCGGAACAGCTCAGGCGTGAGGAACGAATAGGCGAAATTGCCCGTGTCGGTCATGATGCCCACATAGAGCGCTTCGGCCATCTTGCGGGTGATGACCTCCGTTCCGCAGAGCTGCTCGATGATGCAGTAGAGCAGGAAGCAGGTGCTCGACGACTGCGGATAGGAGAATTGCAGGTCGAAGCCTCCGTCGGGCGAAAGGTGATGATCGATCAGCACGCGCCGCGCCGCCGTATTCTCGGCCAGCGCGTCGCTGAGCGCTTCGAGGCGCGACAGGGAGTTGAAATCGAGGCAGAAGACGATATCCGCCCCGCGAATGGCTTCGAGCGCGCGTTCGGGCGCGAAGCGGAAGATCACCACTTCGCGGATGTCGGGCATCCAGTCGAGAAAATAGGGGTATTTGTTGGGGACGATCATCGTCACCTCATGCCCCATCGCCGCGAGCACATCGCGCCATGCCGTCGAGGCCCCGATCGCATCGCCGTCGGGGTTGGTATGTGCGACCAGCACGATCTTACGGTGAGGTGCGGCGAGCAGTTCGCGGAGCGCTTCGATTTTTGCACTGTCGATCTTCATCGCTTCAAAGATACGAATAAGTGAGTACAATGTCAAATTTATTTGAGCATTGTCGAACGGGAGTATCTAAGACGAAGTCAAAGGTAACAAAAGGTTCGGAAATTTCCTACTTATCCGCCATTTTCTGCTTCTCACGGCTCTTGCACCACGGCGCGATCCCGCAGGCGTCGCACTTCGGAGCCCGCGCCGTGCAGACGTAACGGCCGTGGAGAATCAACCAGTGATGCGCCACGGGCAGCAGATGCGACGGGATGTTCTTTTCGAGCTGCAACTCGGTCTGGAGCGGGGTTTTAGCGCCGCGCGTAAGCCCGATGCGGGCCGACACGCGGAAGACGTGGGTATCGACGGGCATCACCTCCTTGCCCCAGATGACCGCCCCCACGACGTTGCAAGGCGTCGAGATCCGACGGCACCACGCCGCCGAACTCCGTGCAGAGCATCCGCGCCATGGCGGCCAGGTTCCTGGCCTTGTTGTTGGGATAGGAGATGCTTTTGATGTAGGCGTAGATCTCTTCGGCCGTAGCCTGCGCCATCGCCTCGGGCGTAGGATAGGCTTCGAAAAGCGCCGGCGTAGTCATGTTGACCCGCTTGTCGGTACACTGCGCCGAAAGAATGACGGCCACCAGCAACTGGTAGGGATCCTTGTACTGCAACTCGCTCTCGGCTACGGGCATGTTGGCCTC
>ENA-OYYW01000198-OYYW01000198.1-human-gut-metagenome-genome-assembly--contig:-NODE-198-length-21504-cov-30.930626_pt1 | contig 21504 bp, 11 predicted proteins | sample MGYA00243254_ERZ653459 | MGnify/ENA primary metagenome ERZ653459 (study PRJEB26926, sample SAMN06164952) | human gut metagenome | biome: ENVO:00009003; feature: ENVO:2100002; material: ENVO:00002003...
TTAATCAGCTGTTACTGCTTTTTTTTGAATTATGCAAGGTATAAACGCGGAGCCGTTTACTATCCCTCACGATATTCTCACTACACATTACCAGATACTGCATATCATTGTTGAAACATCAGTCTTAGGTGCATCAGTATCATCAATAATGTCGGGACGCATCTGTTACTGCGTCGGGACGTACAAGATGCTACGTCGGGACGCAATTTCGGGAACACCAAAAACGCCTAAGCATCGCTATTTTTATGGCAATATATGGCAGATTATGGCAATTCTTTTACGAAAAAACATAAAAGTATTATTATAAAAAGTCAAACAAAAAGAGGGTGCACCATGAACTGATGGTACACCCTCCTAAAACAACTAACAATTTCACTAAACTTATAACTTACCAATCTTCTTCATTCTGTCTACCTGCGTCTTTACTACATCCAATGTAGATTTATCAGTAGAAAAAACGGAGTTCAGACCTTGCGCTTCCTGAGCAGGATCACCGGTGTAGTCATCACCTACCTGCCACTGCTCATGCTTAGGATTGGCAAAGCCGCCCCATCCCCAGAAGTTGCAACCGGCAAAGTAACCGCCGGATGCTGCATTGTCGCCAACAAGACTGAACACATACTTATAATATCCATCACGTGCTTCTGTTGTAGAAGAAGTTGAGAAAGAGAAACCATCACGAGGATAGCCGAACTCCTCCATCACCAATGGCTTCCTGATACGTCCGCATACCTCAAGATGTTCATCAATATACTCCTTGGTGTTCTGGCAGGAGATTCCCAAATCTTCCTGCAAATGGTCTTTTCTCGCCCAACTCCAGTTGTATGGCCAAAGATGAATGTTGCAATAATCTACATTCTTATCGGCACAGATCCGTTCCCAACAGTTCAGTTCACCTTCACATCCCCATTTACCTTCGCTACCAATAGAAATCAGATGATTCTTGTCGAGCGAACGAATCAGCTTGCTCGCTTCACCCAGCCACTTTTCGAAAGCAGGCAACTGCTCTTTGCTGAAAGCACGAGGCTCGTTACCTATCTGCCATGACATGATAGCCGGGTCATCCTTATACTTCTTCTTTGTATATCTGTTGGTTCTCGCAAGTATGAATTTCACATAATCATAGAATAGCTGATGCGCCTTTTCGCAGGATGCATATTTGGCGACGAAGTTCATGAAGGCAGGATATCCATCTTCGTTAGGACGGGGAGCCTGCCCCAAACCAGCCTGCTCCAGGTAATAGCCATAACCGCCACTCCATTCCCAGGAATTGTTCAGATAGAGCACGGCCAGCATCTTGCGTTTGCCCATCTCCATCAGCAGATAGTCGAGACCGGCAAGAATCGTATCATTATAAACGCCCGGAGCTTCCTGCAGCGTCGGCTCAACCTTGGTCTTCACTCCTCGCTTTCCATCAGAGCCCACCAGGATGCGGAGATTGTCAATGCCCATCTCCTTCATTTTATCGAGTTCCTTGCAGAGACGCTCACGGTTACCGCCCTGTCCTTCTGAACCGAGGATGGCACCATACCAGAAATTGGTACCTACATAATAATAAGGTTTACCGTCGCGAACGAAATGTCCGTCCTTCACCTGCACAAAGTTTGACTTCGCAGAGATATTGCATGTAGCCAATGCCATCATCAATAAAACAAATATCTTCTTCATTTATTATTTAAGTTTACAGTTTAAAGATTCATTTTCGGTTGCAAAGATACGAAATAAGGGCAAGAAAGCATGATACTTTTTTGCCCTTTCTACATATAAATCTAAACTATGCTTATTTATTATTGCTTTTTCTCTATTTTTCTAAGGTTTCGGATAGATTTTCAGGTAATCTTCCATCCCTTCGGCTGCTCCCTGCATCACACCTTTAAATATATAGGAGTCAGAAACCACCTGCTTCTTTCTATCGAAGATGGTCATGTGAGGAAGAGGCTGCACATTGATATCCCAGACGTATGGGATAAGACCTGCCTTCATCATTTCGGCAGTCACAGCACCATACCATGCCATCATACTCTCATTATGCTTCTCCTGATTACCACCGAAGAGAGAGGCATCCTTACGGTTGGCACCATATTCGCCGATGACTACCGGATAGCCCTGATCTACAAACTTCTGTTTCATCTTCATCACCTGATTGGTGATATGCTGGTAGGCATCCACGTTCTTGTTATTATACCAGATGGTGTTTACGGTTCGTCCCTGGTCATCGGCAGGCGCATGTCCTTTCCAATAAAGAGCCACCTTGCCCCAATCGGCATCTTTGTCCATCAGGGTAAATATATAAGGATCATAGAAATGAACCTCTGCCATCAGACGGTTCTTCACCTTATCCTTCAGACGGGTGATGTCGTAAGAATCCTTGGCAGCCAAATCAATCTCGGTCTTTGGAGTCTGTACGATGAGCACACGGCTGGCATTATTACCACCGGCAGCACGGACGGCATCAATAAACACCTGCTCGTAAGCCAGGAGACGGTCGGCAAATTCCTTGCTTTCAGGAGCCAGCATGTCGCCTTGAACCTGCGGACTGGCGCCTCCCACTCCCGGTTCGTTGAGGGCAGCAAAGAGAACCCGCTGGTCATACGTCTTGAATTCTTTTGCTATATTCGTCCACAGCTTGCGGAACATCTCCTTATATTCTGTCACATTCGCCCCACTGGTAAAAGCATCATGCTCCATCCATCCGCCATCCCAGTGTTCGTTGATGATGACACAGAGACCGGCATTGAGACCATAGTTTACGATTTCCTTGATTCGTTTCATCCAGACAGGATCTATGGTCATATTCTCCTTATCCGTAAGATGTCCAGCCACCCAGGATATAGGGATGCGAAGACTGTTGAATCCCTGCTGTTTCAAACTCCGGATATAGCTCTCAGTAGTCTTATCATTCTGCCATGAAGTTTCCGACTTCAATCCTGCATTATTGGTAAAGACATCATTCCAGTCGCACGCCTCCATCGTATTACCCAGGTTGACTCCTGGAGCCATATAGTGAGCCAGTTCGGTAGCCGTGAGTTTCATTTTCGAGATACGACCATCCACTGGTTTAACCTGTGCGCCAGCCCAAGCGAAATGAGCGGCAGCCAATATAATCATAACTATCTTCTTCATATATCAATCTAACGTATTATCGGGTTTTGAAGTTATCATGTTGCAAAGATAGCGAAAAAACTGTAGCGTGAATGTATATTTTTGATAAAAGGATAGGTATATTATGTTAGGATGTACGATATTTAAACAAAAAAAGGACGCACATCAGAGAAAGATTCCCCTGATATGCGCCCACACCTACTTTATATCAAACCTAAAGACTTAATATCTCGTTTTTTATTTAGCAGGCCACTTTGCTGCAGCAACAGCAGCCTGGATACTCTCAAGCATATTAGTATTGCTAACACTTGCACCAGCACGGTTGAAGATAGTCATGCTAGGATAATTACTATTTGTATCCCAAGCCATTGGAACACAACCATTATTGATAGCACTAGTTACAACAGCCTTGTAATAGTCCTTAACTGATGCATCATGAACAGCATCCTTACCGATAGCCAAACGCTGGTTGGCACCAAACTCACCAATCAACACTGGATAACCCTTGTCGAAGAAGTTGGTCTTCATCTTCTTCATCTGAGCCTCTACATAATCCTCGTTGTATTTGGCATCAGCAGTGCGACCAGCCTCAGAACCATTGGTATTGTTCTTGCCCCAATAGAGGCAATACTTGCCCCAATCCTTGTCTTCACTCAGATCGGTAAAATTATATGGATCGTAGAAGTGAACCTCTACCATCAGTCGGTCGGTAGCAGAATCCTTAATCTTAGACATGTAGTTGTTGGCTACGAATTTATCGATATCGGTATTAGGACCCTGAACTATCAGAACTCGCTTGGCATTGTTGCCACCAGTTGCACGAACCGCCTCAATGAAAGTCTGCTCATACTCTGCAATACGGTTACTCATATCAGCCACACCAATGATATCACCTTCACCTGCTCCTACACCTGGCTCATTCATGCCGGCAAAGAGAAGATGCTCATCGTATGCCTTGAATTCATTAGCAATCTGAGTCCAGATCTTACTGAGCTGCGCCTTGGTTGTATTGATATCTGTATTAGCAGTCAAACCATTGTGTTCAATCCAACCACCATCCCAGTGCTGGTTGATGATGACATAGAGTCCATCATTAATACAATAATCAACCACTTCCTTTACTCGCTTCATCCAAGCAGGATCGATAGTACATTTATCTGCATCTGTGATATGTCCCATTACCCAAGAACAAGGAATACGGACACTCTTGAAACCAGCAGCCTTCACAGCATCAATCAATGCTTGAGTAGTTTTAGTACTCTGCCAAGCAGTTTCGGTTCCTACACCAGCATTCTTCCAAAGATTTTTGCTGTCGCCACCTTCCAGGGTATTACCGAGGTTCCAACCTGGATACATCAACTGAGCGACTTCCATGGCAGTCTTGTTCATATCAGCTGGTGGTACATCAGGAGTAACAACAGCCCCCTTCTTGGCACGGGTAATCGTAACGTCCTTACGGCTATAGCCCTGAATGATACGGACGGTAGCAGTAGTTACTTCATCTTCCTGAGAAGCGGCTACGGTTACATCGAAATTGTATGTGCCAGCAGCCTGATCCTTATAAGCAACAGAGCACCAGTCGGCACCTTCAATCACTGAAGCTGTAGGCTGAGCATCAGCCTGCACATTGATGGTCTGTGTACCACCTGTGCCATCAAACGAAAGCTCTGGGTTGAGAACCTTGAAGCTAGGTTCATCGTAATCATCGTCTTCATACGAGCATGCCGTGCAAGCCAATCCGCAGACAATGCCCAAGAGCAACAAATATAGATATTTGAATTTCTTCATATTCTTTCTGTTTTATAGAGAACCCGATAAGTTCTGAGAACTATCGGATTCTCCTTATTAATATTTATCAAATATTACCACTCAGGAACAGGGAAGAGGCTATGAACAGTGAACTTAGCGCGCATAGACTTATTAAAGCCCAGCTCTCGCATCAAATCACCATCCTTGACACCAAATGCACAATTATCCTTTGTAGCACCATAGCAATTAAACAATTCCAAACGATACTTAGGATTTTCATTGGCGTCAACCACCTTAGACTTATCGTAAGAAACAGCCTTACCGTCAAGATAGAACTCATCCAAAGTACTGTGTGTGCCTGGGAAGAAACCATAAAGGTCAGCAAACTCGATAAAGGTCATGATAGTACCACCTTCAAAGCCAGAACCTTCATAAGTCATATCGAACTGATTGTTCTCGAGAGAGTATTGACCCTTGTCACTCTTAACAACTTTCAAAGTAGAACCATCGTTATATCCCCACAACTGAGCCTCACCTTCACCCCAGCCACGAACGGCATTGAATGTAGGAGTATAGACACCAGTACCATCACTAGTTGTAGAAACTACAGTGAATGTTACCTCCAAGGTTTTATTGAAGGCAAGAGCAGGCTCACCTGCTTCACCAGGACCTCCACTAGCACGGAATGGGGAATTCTGAGCAGTACCTGAACCCCAGATATTGAACAACTCTATACGATAGTTGCCGTTATCTTCGATATCACCATAATGGAACTTGTTGGCATCAAACTTCAAATCCTGTCCATCAGCCTTGATAGCATCAATGCGAACCAATGCTTTAGGGTATTTTGCAGCAAAGCCTTCCAAATCGAGGACGTAAACCTTACCATTGGTGCGGGCTTCAGTTGTTTCAAGTTTAACAGTATATTGACCAACAGCCTTTGAACCACCAGAAACGACTGTTGTTGCACCATCCCAGTTGCCACCATCACCCCAAGCAGTCAACTTGGCAACATAGCCATTCTTGACATCAGAGGTTACATAGTTATAAATCATCAACTGACCATCACTAGAACGGATTACACCCAACTGAAGTGCCTCGTCAGAAAGAGACATCACCTTGATCTTGGTTTCATCAGTACGGGTGATACCACCGATATACTCTACAGCATTCAGAGGGTCAATGGTCATTGTGATTGTCTTATTCTTCTCATCAACGGTAAATGTACCTTCGGAATCCTTATAAGAACCATCAGCCTGAACCTGATGAACCTTTACCTTATCATTGCCATCTTTATCCTGATAGAATGTCATTGTACCATTACAATGGCTAGGATCAGTGATAGCCCATGACTTAATATTTGCATACTCTGCATCCCAACCGGTAGTTTCACCTACAACAGGCTGGTTATTGGTATAAGAAGCCCAACTTGCATCCTTGCCATAGAAGAATACAGGACCAACAAACTTGTAATGAGACTCATCTGGTTTCAAGTCAAACTCCCAAGTATTATACAACTTCTCCTTAACAAACTTCACGTTCTTAGCCACAGACACAGGGCGGATAGCCAATGCCTGATAAACAGGAGTGGTAGTGCGGCGTGCTGCATTCTGGTCGAAGTTGTATGCCATGGCAAAACGGTTGTCGGTGGCATTGATTGAACCAGAGAGATAGTAACCGTTCAAACCCTCGCCGGAAACATTGCCCTGAGTACGGGTACCGGCTGCAGGCAAGAAGATTGAGTTACCATTAGGACCGGTAAACTTGTAACCAGCTACATGATTCTCGGTATCCTCTACCCATTCTTTCTTACACTCTGTGAAAAGTTCCTCAAACTCATCGATAGTTGGCATGGTAACCCATGAACCATATACCTTATTGGCTACATCACGGTCGGTCTTGTAGATATCCGCAGAAGCATAATCTTCCAGATTGATAGAAGTCTGGAAACCGGTCATATCACCAAATCCGAAGAGACCACCCAGCTGTTTCTCATCAGTAGCACCTACATTATACTTGGCCCACTTGGTAGAAAGGCCCAGGTCAACGAGGTCAGTATCAGGATTGAAATCAGCTGGAGCAGTTGTGAAGGTACGGTCTTCACCATATACAGTACCATTTCCGAGGTCGAGATAGGCAGTATAGTGGTAAGTTGTATTAGGCAACAGACCCTCTGCCTTGATTTCGTAATTGTCGTTGATGCCGGCAGCCACGATGCGAACACCGGCACGCACCTTCTCAGAGCCCTCGACACCAGAGATTACTATACCGCTGGTAGCCTCCTGAGGAGCCTTTTCCAACTTACCTGTCAGGATAACGGAGTTAGCTGTCAAATCCTTCGGTTCGCCGGTGATAGCTCTGGCATCGGTCATGATGGCACTCTGTACAGAACCTTTGTAGGTTACCCTACCCTGCAAGGTAACATAAGCCTGATAGTAAACCACATCACCTGGCATACCGGAAACCGTAGCTTGGAACTCACTGCTTCCAGTAGCAGCTACCTTCTCACTCAAGTTATCTTCGCTCTTACCATAGTAGAAGCCTAATGCATAGGCACTGGCATTCTGCTCTTCGAGTCCCTTTACCGTGCCATGGAATGTAGCGGATGTCACGGTCACATCAGCAGAACCTGTGGTCACCGACTCATCGGTGAGCAGTGGAGAATTGCTGATAGAATAATCATCATCGCTACAGCCTGTCATGAAGATACCCATGACAAAGGCCATAATTCCGTATAATATTTTATTCTTCATAAGTTTGCGCTATTAAAGTTATTGAATTGTGCAGGAAACAATCTCAATGTCGATGTTGTCGGTTGAGCCACCGTAGTCGCCAAAACCATCCAACTGAATTGACAGGTCGAGACATGTTGCCGTGAAGGTCTGTGTAGAACCGGTGGTATTGGTAAGTGAAACCGTAGTCTCACCGCCATTGGTATCTACTACAACAGCATCAGGAAGATCGTATGCACCTGGTTCCCATGTCTGCTTGATATTGTTATCAATCAAGGCACACTTAGGAGTCTTGCTCCATGTCACGCCACCCTTAATCTTAAAGGTAACGGTGATGGTCTGGTTCTTCTTCAGCTTCACAGACTTCACATCCTTGAAAAGTCCCACGCCTGTTTCACCATAATGATGGAAGCCGATGCGGAGGCAACCATTCTCAACCCAAATGATACCCTCGTTATGGATGATGGAATTGTCGATAGCTACCTTGGTAGGACCAACAGGACCGGTAGCAATCTTCTTGTAAGCCAACTTAGCTACGAGATAAGAGTTAACCAATCCATTCTCATCCTTTGTCTCAGGAATACCGATAGTAAGATACTGATCATCGGTAGAGTTGCCAAGGATATAGAACTTCTTGCCCTTCAATTCGATGGTGCGCTTATCGCCTGCCACAGCAAATACAGAGATTTCCTTATCGAAGGTCATGGTATTCTCGGTAATTTCCACCTTACCATCTACCTCACCACATTCATAATTGTAAGAGCCATCAGAAGCCTTACTGATAGTCAACTCGAAGTTATCGATTGCCTTGTCGCCAAGAGCAGGAGCCCATGTAGTATTGTACTTACCTCCGATTACGCTCTCCCACGCCTTCACATTAGGAGAACCATTCCACCACAAGAAATCATAAGGAGTCTCAGAATCCAAATTGAAAGTCATCTTGCTACCAACATACTTGTCACCATTGATATCAGCAGTGAACAAGTCGGTATGGATATTCTCGAAAGTTGGAAGAATTGGCTTCACTGTCTCAATCAGATTCTGGTCTGCCTTAGGAATGCAAGCACCCTTGGTAGCAATCACATCCTCTGAAACGAAGTTCCATACAAGATACCAGTTGCCCTCTGAATTGGTACGTTTTGTCACCAACTGAAGGAGGTATGGAGTCAACTCAACAATCTGAATGTCCTGAGTATAGTTGGAGCAAACTGCATCAAAACCTATATTATGCATCGCATAGCAGTCGTTGAAAGTGATGGTAGGCTTGGTCTTGTCGCCCAATCCCAGATTGAACTTGCCCACCATGTTGCTACCTGTGCTGGCACCCTTCTCACCCGACTCACCACGATACATGGTAGCCACACAACCATTCTTAGCATCCATGCTGAATGTCATGTAAGAATCCATGTAAGGATCAGTTTCTGGAATCAGCCAGCTCTGGAAGCCAGGATCCCAGTTTGGTTTCCAGTTGTCAGAACCGAAGAGGATATCCTTATAAACGGCATTAGCCTCTTCATCAGCAGTATATCCCGAGCCATCACCATCAGGATCATAAGGAGCACAATACATCACAGGAGCTGTACAACGGCCGATATTGTAATCACCATCGCAAGGATACCATTTCTTGCTGACACCAGCAGAAAGAGTAGCTGCATCAGGAAGTTCCTGACCAGTTTTATAATCCTTATCAGCCAAGAGGAACCACTTATTATCACTCAAGAGAGAGAAATCATTCGTGGACAAAGTGACTTTATAAGGATCACCATAAACAATGCCACCAGGAGTCTCAACACCAAATGTCACTTCATATTCTCCTGCAAAAGGAAGATCAACTGTCAACTGCTGCTCTTGCGAGCGACCTACAGGAGTAACCCAAAGAGATGTGGCATCAGAAATCTTAGATTCCAGCTTTAATACATTACCCTCAATGGTAACCGTATAAGCCTTACCCTCCACCAAATCTTCTGGAGAGTATGTCTTCTTGCCAAATCCGAAATCTTCTGGAGAGCAAGAAGCCATCAGGAAGACTGCTATGGCAGCAAGAAGCATATATATATGATTATGTAATTTCATATCTGTTATTATTAAATTATATACTCAATTCTCATTTACCATCCAGCATTCTGTGTCAAGACGCCACCCGAACGAGTAATCTGAGTGCTTGGAATCTGCATCAGTCCCTTCTTCTTGGTGAAGTTTTCCTTGTTGAATGAAGTCTTAGCAGCAACACCACCATTCTGTACACTCACATTATTCTGAGCCTTAGTGATTACCTCTGCAGCATATGCACCATCTTTCTCATAACGCATCAAGTCCCAGAAGTGAACACCCTCGAATGCCAACTCAATGGCACGTTCCTTACGGATATTCTCTATACTGTACTCCTCAGCAGGAAGCCCCACACGCTGACGAACCTGGTTCAAGCCCCAGTTATCCTGATTCAACTCAGAATGCATCAAGAGAACGTCAGCATAACGCATGATGGTCCAGTCCTGATAATAAGTAATATTCATGTGTTGCTCACCCAACTTGAACGCCTGTTCCTGACGAGTACCATCAGAGAAACACATAGGCGCATACTTCAGAGTATAATAACCAGTATACTCGTAAGTATCAGACACAACTGCATCAAAACCCGCATCTTTACAGCTCCAAGCACATGCCGTAAAGCGTGGATCATTCTTAAACTCTTCAACGAAATAAGGAGTTACAGAACATGCTCCCCAACCTTCAGCAACATTCACGCTTGTAGCTTGTTTTTTACGGGGACCCAAGTAGACTGAGAATGTGTTACCATCACTATTTACGAGACCGTTATCATCACTATTATAGTCGTGGGTAGTATTGAATTTCATGTTGAGCACAAACTCTTTTGATAGATTACCCTGACCAGCCTTCCATGAAGAGCCACTATACCACTTACCTGCATAGGTAGTTTCCCAAGCATAGACCTTACCATCAGCCCCCTCTGTTATAGTTTCTTTAGAAATTCCAGCAGAAGGCATCCAGAGATTCTTGTAGACAGGCTCCAATTCATAACCACCTTTCTCAACAACATCATTGATGGCAGCCACAGCATCAGCCTTGGTGCAAGCCTCATTCTCCTCACCATAATAACCAGTATAATAAAGGTACGCACGAGCAAGCAAAGCTTCAGCAGCATACTTGGTAATTCTACCATCATTATCGTTGCGCGATGCCAAAGGGAAAGCATCAGCAGGAATATTGGCTGCAGCATATTTCAAATCTTCGAAGATAGACTTGTAAACCTCCTTGGCAGGAGTACGTGGGATATTCTCCTCAGAAGGTTCAAGCAGCAAAGGCACATCGCCAAACATACGAGCCAAATCGAAATAAAGAATGGCACGAATTGCTCTTGCCTGACCGATAATACGACCTTCAGCCTGAGTATCTTTTCCCCAATTAATGGTTGTACTACCAGCCTGAATCAACTGATTGCAACGGAAGATAGCTTTATAATAATTCTCCCAATCGGTATTGAACAAATTGCTGTTGGAAGGAGCCATAGCAAGATTGAACTGGTCAAGTACATTATTTTTCTTTTCATCAGAGAAGCCCAAGCCACCGAAAGCCTGTTCTGAGGCATACTCAGCAAGCATGTAAATACCGACGCCCTCGTCACTAATAGTACGTTGCCAGCCATCATAACAGCCTATCAAGTCCACTTCAGCAGAAGCAGGACTATTATAAGCAGTTTCTGTATTGGATTCAGTCTTTGACTCTGTGTCAAAGAAGCTATCGCACGATGTCAATGCCAAAGACGACATAATCAACGCACTCATGAATATATGTTTTCTTTTCATATCACTTTCAATTTTAGAATTAGAATGCAACATTTACACCTACAATGAAAGTACGTGGGTGTGGATAGTAACCCATATCAACTCCTGATACCCAAGAGTCGCTGCTGTTACCATCTGTACCATTGTATGAACCGATTTCAGGATCCATACCATCATACTTGGTCAAAGTAAAGAGATTCTGCACCTGGAAGTAAAGACGCATCTTAGAAAGTCCCTTCCAAGCAATGAGCTTCTTGAAGTCATAACCCAAAGTCAAATTCTGCAAGCGGATGTAATCACCATCCTGCATATAAAGATCTGAGAATACCCAGTTACCAGCATCACCATAGGTAACACGTGGAATTTTATTGCTTGTACCCTCACCAGTCCAGCGATCAAGAATACGACGGCTATAGTTGTTCTGAGGAGCACTTGGGTCACGATAAGACTGTACAATCTGGAAATCAGCAGCTCCTGTTAAGTTGGCAGAAAGATCGAAGCCCTTATAACCAATGCTGAAGTTCATACCAAAGGTATACTTAGGAAGACCATTTCCCAAATCCACCTTGTCATCATCACCAATCACACCATTATGATCTGTATCCACATATTTCACATCACCAGGCTGTACATTAGGCTGAAGAACACCATTACCTGCTGCTATCCAGTCGTTGATTTCCTGCTGATTTTGGAAAATACCTGCTGTTTTATATCCCCAGAAATAACCGATTGTATGACCATTCTGAGCACGATAGAACTCAGGAGCACCATTATAAACTTGATTTATTTTACCATGAATAATACCATCGTTGTTCTGAATCTTACCAACCTCATTATGATTGTATGCAAAATTGGCACCGACGTTATAAACGAAATCCTTACCTATCTGGTCGTTCCAAGAAAGGCCCAATTCTATACCCTTGTTCTTTACATCGCCACCATTGATCAACTTTGAAGAAACACCCGATGTAGCCAAAGTTGGTGTATTCACCAACCAGTCCTTGGTGCTCTTGATGTAAGCATCAAAAGTCAAAGACAAACGCTGGCGAAGGAAACGTGCATCAATACCCACATTGTACTGCTCAGAAGTTTCCCACTTCACCTTTTCATTAGCCAAGCGATTAGGATACTGACCTGTCACCCAAGCATCCTTGTCTCCTCCAAAACCAAAGTTGTAATTGATATTTGATGTAGTAACAGGAGCTGTATACTGGAAACATTTAATATTGGAATTACCTACCTGACCCCATGAGAAACGAACTTTTAGGAAGTCCAACCAAGAGGCTGTAGACTTCATAAATTTCTCCTCTGTAAGAGTCCAACCAGCAGAAACAGATGGGAAATAGCCCCAACGATGACCTTTTGCAAATTTAGAAGAACCATCAGCACGCATGGTTGCATTGACCATATAGCGGTCTTTCCATGACCAGCCCAGACGAGCAAAGAAAGACTGACCACGGGTTGGATCATAAGGTGAACCATGAACTGTTCTATTTTTACTACTCTCAACAGTATTGTTGAGATAAGCATGATCCCAATCGTCAAAGCCAGGTTTTAGGCTTGTACTATAGCCGCTACTGCCACTACCATCATACTTGGTAGTCTCGCTTCCCAGCAGAGCATTGATATGATGGTCCTTGATATCGAAATCATAAGATAAAGTATTGGTCCATACCAATGAGATACCACTACCATCGCTTTGATTTACCTTTGACTCAGCAACAATAGACTGTGGAGTGAACTGATAAGCGGGTACATAAGAACGATAATCGGAACCACCGTAATTGACGCCAAAGACAGTCTTGAACTTCAAGTTCTTGATAGGCTCTATCATCGCATAGACATTAGCCTCCAGAGTAGTGTTCTTGCTCTGATTATAACGATTTACCATCATATTACCATAAGGGTTACCCTCATTCACATTCCAGTCAGAACCAACGGTAGAATTATAATTGCCATCAGCATCATAAACTGGAGAAAGAGGAGAAGCAGAGAAAGCAGCATAAAGATTGTTGTTCCATACATCACGCGTGGTCATACCACGGGAATCCTTATATACAAAGCCAACATGCTCGCCTACAGTCACCAATCCGTTATACATCTTGTGCTCAGAATTAACACGGAGATTATATCTCTTATAATAAGAAACATCAGAACCACCTATCAAACCGTCCTGACCTGTATAACCACCAGAAATAGCATAAGTGGAAGTCTTGCTACCACCAGTAAAAGACAAACTATGACTGGTTGTCAAGGCACCATTATTCACAGCCTGGTCTATCCAGTCTGTATTATAGACATTACCATTGACATCACGAATGGCGTTCAAAGAAGTCCAATCTACTGGAGACATTCCCGAGTTGAGACGGGCTTCATCCATAATCTGCATGTACTGATTGGAATTCAACATTTGAATCTGTCGACCCAATGTCTGCCAACCTACATAACCATCGTATGTAATCTTGGAAGAACCTTCCTTACCGCTCTTGGTTGTAACGAGGACTACACCATTGGCAGCCTGCGCACCATAGATAGCAGCAGAAGCGGCATCCTTCAATACGTCGATGCTCTCGATGTCGGCTGGGTTCAAGGTAGTGATATCACCACCCACGCCATCAATCAAGTAAAGAGGCTGAGAGTTTCCTACGGTACCCAAACCACGAATGGTAACACTCATGGCTGCACCTGGCTGACCAGAAGTAGAAACGATGTTAACACCAGGTGTCTGTCCCTGCATGGCAGAAAGAGGGTTGGTGGTGTTAAGCTTGGCAATGTCGTCACCCTTCAACTGAACGGTAGCACCCGTCACCAGCTTTTTCTTCTGAACACCGTAACCTACTACGACAACTTCATCAAGTGACTGCTTGTCTTCATTTAAGGTTACGTTGATTGTCGAACCTGTAACTTTAATCTTTTGGGTGATAAAGCCCAGATACGAAACTTCGAGTGTTTGTCCATTCTTTGCTTCAATGGTAAAGTTACCATCCAGGTCAGTAACGGCACCCGTCTTTGTACCCTGCACCATGACACTTGCACCAATCAATGGTTCATTGTCACTGCCAGAGATGACAGTACCCTTAACCGTCTGAGCATTGAGGACACCCGCTCCGATTCCTAACATTGCCTGGAACACCAACATGATGGCTACCAGAGCAACTTTGCAGAGCATGTGGCTCTGCGAGAATTTCTGAGATGTTTTTCTCATAATTACTTTAGGTTTAAATTAATAATTGTTGCTTCTAGGTGTAATATAGGGCCTATGTAACATAGGTCGAATATTGCCTTTATATAAATAAGGTATAAGCCTCGGTTATGAGGATTGCCTCGATTTATCGTTGTTTACATTTACTTTTCGGGGGCAAAGATAGATAAAAAACAGACACAATGGGGTATGTTTTGGTTAATCAATTACGTATAAAATGTTGCGCAACCTACATTTTTTAACGAAAAAGCACCAAAATGTAGCATAAAATACATTTTGGTGCAAAAATTGCTTAATTAATATGATATTTTATCAACCCCGGCATCGGAGCTTTCAATATCTGGGAAATCTTGAGATGAAACTCATCCTCCATCACATTTCTCAAAGGTGATTCAAAGTAATGAGCTATGCTTCCAACAAAACCAAGCATCGGGATTTCTTCTTCCAAGGATGAATGCCATGCCTTCATGCCTGGCTCCAACTGGCTTATATCCTCGGTGCTCGCCTTGACATATTTAATATAAGGTGTGAGATTCTTTGCGTAGAACTGATTGAAACTCTCCAGTATCATGCGATAGAGAGCCATCGCTTCGTTCAGTTCGTCAGTCCCGTTCTCATGTTTCTCACCTTCTGCTATCTGTTCTGAGATAAAAGGACAGATGGAAGCCAGAAAGCGATTGGCAAGCGGCTGTCTGTACACCTTATTAATAATAGTAGGATAATCCAAGCCCGACCAGGCAAGATATTTATTCTTTAGTGATACAGGCAATGTGCCCTTGAAGATACCATTGAGGAAAAGTTTGCCGATTACTGCCCCACTACCCTCATCGCCCAGGATATATCCCAACGGAGGAGTGTTCATCACAATATTCTCTCCATCGTAAAGACAACTGTTGGCACCGGTACCCAAAATACAGGCGATACCCGGTTTCTTGCCAAAGAGGGCACGGGCTGCGCCCAGCATATCGCCTTCAACCTCAACCTTGGCTTCGGGGAAAGACTGCTGCAAGAGTGATTTCATGCGAGACTTCATCGCCTCGGTTACTCCACTGCCATAAAAGAAAACCTCCTGAGGCTGCTCTGACAGAACAAGTTCCTTACACAACACATCCAAAATCTCGGCATCACTCTGATGAATCGGACTGATGCCCTGCGTCTTACAGGTAACCATCACGTTACCCTGTTCATCAACCAGAGCCCAATCGGTCTTGGTACTGCCACTATCTGCTATGAGTATCTTCATATTCTTATCTGATTAATTAACGTATCCTTTGACGTTGCAAATGTAATCAATTTATATGAAAAATGCAAAAGATAACCCTAAAAATCGAACGTAAAGATGCTAATATATCAAAAAAGGCGATTTTCTCTTTGCTTTTTCACGAATTATTAATAACTTTGCAGTCAAATTTACTAAATATGAAGAAGAGACTATACATCATAATTGTGCTGATGATGGCATTCGTGCTGCCAAGCAACGCTGTGCTCAAGGAAGCCAACCTGGACACAACGCTCTATATGCTGCGCACTGAATTGACTAACTATCATATAGACTTGGAGAGACAGAACCAAGCTGCCAAGGCCCAACAGTTGGCGGTAATTCAGGAACTCATCAGTATTGTGAAACAGGCTGACCAGAACTCCATCATGCTCTATTCGCAGCGCAACGGGTATATTTTCGACATGACGTATGCCTGTCATGAGGCTACAGAGCAGTTTAAGAAGTTTAAGTCGAAGGCTGTTCCTTTCCGCCAGATGATCAAGAAGAACAATGTTGAGGTGGCGCGTTTCGATTCGCTCATCAACTATCTCTACGGCATGAACACCATGTTTCTCAGCGAAGAAGCACAGGTGAACCGAAACGTAGACCTGACTCTGGCAGTCAATATCCGCCGCCAGCTGGTAGAGAAACAGAAACAGTTGCAAGCCTATGTGCAGGCTTACGACCGAACCGACCGTAAGTTACAGGCACTCAACGACTATGCCAACCGCAGATACGAAGATATCCAGAACAGCATCTTCAATAATGGAGGCGACAACTATCTGCGTATACTCCGCAATATCAGCATGAACTATAAGGAGGCAAAGACGTCTGTAACCGAGAAATACAAGCCCGTACCGGGCATGATGTCGCAATGGGATGTTCGTATCATCTTCATCCTCTTCGGTATCATCATCTTCTGGGGGCTCATCTCCATCTTCCTCAATCTCTTTACCATCCGCATCGTGATTACCCAACTCATGAAGCATGGTATGTTCGAGAACAGAAAGGAAAGTTTTATGGCAAAACGACCATGCCTTATCATGGCTATGACAGTAGTAACCTTCGCATTCATCCTGGGTATCGTAAGAATGGCGGTTACCCAGAACTTCGTGATTATGGCAAGCCAGCTGCTGGTAGAATATTCCTGGCTAGTTGGCGTCATCCTGGTATCTATCCTGCTACGTGTAGACAACGATAAGATCAAGAATACCTTCCGTATCTATTCACCATTGATGCTGGTAGGTTTCATCGTTATCGTGTTCCGTATCATCCTGATACCAAACGACCTGGTAAACCTCATCTTTCCACCAGTCCTTCTGCTCTGCGCTCTCTGGCAGTGGAATGTGATTGGCAGAAAGCACAACCAGGTATTACGCACCGACAAGACATACGCATTCATATCGCTTGCCGTATTCGGAGTAAGTACCATTTTTGCCTGGACAGGTTTCACACTGCTTGCCGTCCAGCTTATCATCTGGTGGACCATGCAGCTTACCTGCGTGCTTACCATCACCTGTTGCGAAGGATGGCTCAGCGTATATGCCAAGCGTAAGAAGTTGGCTGACAAGGCGATTACCGACAAATGGCTGTATCGCTTTATCTATAAGGTATTGCTCCCTATTTCAGGCGTACTCTCGTTCATCATCTCTATCTATTGGGCTGCAGATGTATTCAACATGAGTGATACGACATGGGAGATATTCAACAAGGATTACATCAAGACCAGTAACTTCACTGCATCGCTTTTCAGTATTTCAGAGGTAGCTTGTCTGTACTTCCTGTTCAACTACATCAACATTACTTCTGTAGATTTCATGCGTCATCACTTCGAGAAGGCAGACCCGGCGTCGGCTGCTTCAAAGATTGTGATGTTCAAGAACGTGATGCAGGTGATTATCTGGGGCATCTGGCTGATGATAGCCCTGAATGTGTTCCAGGTAGGAAAATCATGGCTGCTTGCTATCTTTGCCGGCTTATCAACCGGTCTGGGTTTTGCATCAAAGGATATTCTCGAGAACATCTACTACGGCATCTCTCTGATGATGGGTCGTGTGAAGGTAGGTGACTATATCATCTGCGACGGCACCCGTGGTAAGGTGAGCAGTATCAGTTATACCTCTACGATGCTGGAGGCTACCGACGGTTCGGTCATAGCCTTCCAGAACTCGCAGCTCTTCTCCAAGAACTACAAGAACATGACCAAGAATCATGGTTATGAGTTGGATATTCTGGAGGTAGGTATTGCTTATGGCAGTAATGTGAAGGAAGTGAAACAGATTCTCATCGAAGCCCTGATGAAACTGGATTGTATCTATCAGGACAAAGGCGTGAAGGTGTTACTGAAGAGTTTCGATGACAGCTGCATCACCCTCAAGATTGTTGTATGGGTCAACGTGCTTACCCAAGCCATCGACGATGCCACCATCATGGAGTGCATCTACGATACGCTCAACGATCACAACATCGAGATTCCGTTCCCACAGCGTGAAATTACAATCAAACAAGTTAATAATTAACAGTTTGTAGTTTACAGTTAATAGCAGGTTTACTCCCTATTAACTATAAACTATCAACTATAAACTATAAAAAGATATGGCAACATTCATAGCAGGTCCTTGCGTCATCGAGTCAATGGAACTATTGGAAACAGTAGCTCAGGAACTCGTCCGCATCAACGAAAAGTTAGGAACCAAAATCATATTCAAGGCTTCATTCGACAAAGCCAACCGTACCAGCATCCACTCTTTCCGTGGTCCAGGACTGGAGAAAGGACTCCAGATGCTGGGAGATATCAGGAAGAAGTACAACCTTCAGGTTACAACAGATATTCATGAGAGTTATCAGGCTTCAGCAGCAGGCGAAGTATGTGATATTCTCCAGATTCCAGCCTTCCTCTGCCGACAGACCGACCTTCTGGTTTCTGCAGCTAAGACAGGCAAAACCGTCAACATCAAGAAGGCACAGTTCCTGAGCGGAAGAGATATGAAATATCCTGTAGAAAAAGCATTGGAGAGCGGTGCCAAGGAAGTTTGGCTCACAGAACGCGGCAACTGTTTCGGCTATAACAATCTCGTGGTAGATTTCAGAAACATCCCTGACATGAAGGAGATTGTGCCAAATGTCATCATGGACTGTACCCATAGCGTTCAGCGCCCGAGTGCAGGTGACGGCAAGACCGTAGGCGACCGTAAATTCGTTCCAGCAATGGCAAAGGCGGCTAAAGCTTTCGGAGCTACCGGCTACTTCTTTGAAGTACATCCAGACCCAGACCAGGGCAAGAGCGATGCAGCCAATATGCTGGAATTAAACAAGTTGGAATCACTTATAGAAGAACTCCTGTAAGTGAAAAACGAAGAAAAAACGTTCGGCGTCCGAAGGGAAAGCCAATTCAAATGATTTAGAAATGACCGATAAAAATAACAATATAGATGATAAGATTGTTCGCGGTTATGGCGAACAGGCTCTTAGAAACGAGGCGCAGGCCATTCTCGACCAGATACCTTATCTGGATGACAACTTTGAGAAAGCTGTAGCCATGATGTATCAATGTCAAGGCAAGATTATCGTTACAGGTGTGGGCAAGAGTGGACACGTAGGTGCCAAGATTGCCGCTACACTTGCCTCTACAGGCACACCAGCCTTCTACATCAATCCACTGGATATCTATCACGGCGACTTAGGTGTGATGACCGACAAGGATGTGGTTCTGGCACTGAGTAACAGCGGTCAGACCGATGAACTGCTTCGTTTCATCCCGATGGTACTCCACATGAATATTCCTATCATTTCCATCACCGGAAATCCAGATTCCCTGCTGGCAAAATACTCCAACCATCATATCACCGTAAAGGTAAAGAAGGAGGCTTGTCCGCTGAACCTCGCCCCTACCAGCAGTACTACTGCAGCATTGGCTATGGGTGATGCACTGGCTATCGCCCTGATGCAGGTACGCCACTTCAAGCCTCGTGACTTTGCACAGTTCCATCCTGGTGGAGAATTAGGCAAACGACTGCTGACCACAGCAGAAGATGTGATGCGCAGCGATGATATGCCTATCATTCCTAAGGAAATGCACCTGGGCGAGGCTATCATCCACGTAAGCAAGGGCAAACTGGGATTGGGTATCTCATTGGATGAAGACAACCACGTTATCGGACTTATTACCGATGGTGATATCCGACGCGCCATGGAGAAATGGCAGGCAGAATTCTTTAACAAGACTGTAAGCGACATCATGACCACCACTCCGAAAATGGTGACTCCGAAGACGAAGATTTCGGAGATTCAGCGCATCATGCACAAATATAAGGTGCATACGGTACTGGTTGTAGACAAGGATAATCATCTGAAAGGTATCGTAGACCACTATGCCTGCATGGTATAAATTTTTAGGCACGGATTACACAGATTACACGGATTTATAGATAACACGGTTATAGATAAGATGAGATACTTTTTATTAATAGCGACATTATGGCTGTCTTGTTCGCTGTGCAGCGCACAGACTAGCGATTCATTGATTGTTAATCAGCTTCGTGGGAAAGGTGTCAGCTTTTCTCACGATAATTCAGTAACCCTACTGATGAACGGTCAGGAAAAGTTTGATGATATGTTCCAGGCAATCCGACAGGCTAAACATAGTGTACACCTGGAATACTTCAACTTTCGCAACGACAGCATCGCCTCCCTCCTCTTCGACCTACTAGCTCAGAAAGTCAAGGAGGGTGTAAAGGTGAGAGCCTTATATGATGGTTTCGGAAACTCTTCCAACAATAAGCCTCTGCGAAAGAGACATCTCAAGAAAATCCGTGCCAACGGCATAGAGATTTATGAATATAAGCCCCTGAAGTTTCCATGGGTACATGCAATCTTCAACCGTGATCACCGTAAAATCGTAATCATTGACGGACAGATTGCCTACACAGGCGGTATGAACGTTGCCGACTATTATATAAAAGGTACGAAGGTTGTAGGAGAATGGCACGATATGCACTGTCGCATCGACGGAAGCGAGGTGAATACCCTGCAGAAGATATTCCTCAAAATGTGGAATAAGGTGAGCGGACAGAATGTGCACAGCACTGAGTTCTGGAGATATAAGAAGAAGGATTATCTGGTAGAGAATCTCAAGCCAGATACGACAGCAACAGCCTACAGAAAGATGGTCGGCATCATTAATCGTGAGCCTCATATAACAAAGGATATCATCCGATATTTTTATGTGAATGCAATCAATGATGCACAGGACAGCATCAAGATCATCAGCCCCTACTTCACCTTGAGTCATAAACTCAAAAAGGCATTGAAGAATGCTGTGAAAAGAGGAGTGAAAGTAGAAATCATGCTCTCTACCAAGAGCGATATTCCGCTGACTCCTGACTGCGGTTTCTATAATGCCCACAAACTGATGAAGGCAGGATGCAATGTTTGGATGTACACACGGGGCTTCCACCATACCAAGATTATCATGGTAGACGGCAAGTTCTGTACCGTTGGCAGTGCCAATCTCAATGCCCGAAGCCTGCGCTGGGACTATGAAGAGAATGCAGTGATTGTGGATTCTTGCACTACCCAACAACTGGTACAGCTCTTTGATGGGGAAAAGAAAGACAGTTTCTTACTCAATGAGAAGAACTGGAGAGAGTGGCGTAC
>ENA-OYYW01000211-OYYW01000211.1-human-gut-metagenome-genome-assembly--contig:-NODE-211-length-20764-cov-29.995413_pt1 | contig 20764 bp, 15 predicted proteins | sample MGYA00243254_ERZ653459 | MGnify/ENA primary metagenome ERZ653459 (study PRJEB26926, sample SAMN06164952) | human gut metagenome | biome: ENVO:00009003; feature: ENVO:2100002; material: ENVO:00002003...
GCTTAATCGCTCTCTTTTTTTATTTGATTTTCTAATGTATCAATTTTATTTTGTAAACATTTTATTTTATATAGTAGAGCCTTTTCTACAATAAAAAGTCCTCTTATATAACTCTTATCGTCCCATCTTTTTACTATGATATGTGGTTCATCGGTTTGCTCGTCTTCTTCTATACGTTTTATTAAAAAACCATCTTTAGAAATTTGAACATCCTCTTCTTCATATTTAAAGATTTTTGAAAGAAGTGGTTGTGCTGCAATCTCATCTATAACGAAACCATAATCATCTGGAGTTTTAATTGCGCTATCTTTATATTTATAATCATAATGATATGCACCAAGTATATCAAACTCATCTAAAATTTGATCATATTTGTTATTCAAGTTCTCAAAATTGGTTTTTATATTTTTACTTGAAAATGATCCTCCACTAGTCATTATAAGGTAATTAGTTCCATCAGGTGATTGAACATAAGCATTTCCTCCAGAGGCAGGTTTAAAAGCACAGTTAACATTTGACCACATTGAAGCTCCATTATTTCCACTAATAGTTGCTCCTTTAATGTTTAAATAAGTACTGCCAGAACCTCCATTTATGTTAATTCCCTTATCGCCCTTCGACACTAATTGTACTCCTACTGAACTATTATTACCGATATTTAAAAACCCGTTATAGCTATCATAATAAATACTACATCCAAAGTCTCCAATATTATTAATGAGTTGACCAGTATAAAAGTTGACTCCGAGATTAGCTCCACCGGCCATATTTAAAGCACTAACATATGGATGTTTAGTTGCAATCGCATTACTATCGTTAGATTTTGGCCCCATCGTAAAGAAACCTGTATCATTTGTGAACTCTACATGTCCTCCAGCACACATCTTAGCACCACTCTTACTTCCACTTAGATGAATATGACTTGATGTTATTATTCCTCCATTAATTTTACCAGCGCTTAATGATGGAATATTATTTACACCTAATACGCCAGATATTGTGCTAGCCGGAACAACACAACTATCAGTAATTGTACAGTTTTCAAAAGTACCAGTTGTTGCTTTAATTTCACCCGATATATAAGCATTAGAAGCTTTTAAATATCCTGCGTTAGTTACATAAAATTTGGTATCATTAGCCCAATTAGGATTTTCCCAAGGATCCGTACCTCCAGCCCAAAACGCAGGATCTCCAGACCAAGTACTGCTCGACATTCCGGCTTGCTTATTTGTAGAACGTATCTTAGTACTAAGAATTTCCCAACCAGCAATACTTCCTTCTTCTGCTTTAATTTTTCCCTCTATAGTTGCTTTAGTTGCCTTCATTGTACCATCATGCTTTACCCAGAATTTAGCTTGACTTGGGTCTGTATTACCAGCCCAAAAAGCGTAATTATTTAAACTGCTATTATCGGAACTCATTCCAACTCCGCCTTTTTTAAGAGCAGTACCTTTAATGTCCCATCCGCCAATATCTCCACTCTTTGCTTTTATTCTTCCTGCAAAATAAGCATTTCCACTTTTTGCATCTAAGAAGAAAGAAGTTTTATCATCTGGTATAATATTTGGCGCCGAAGCATCTACTCCGTCTTTACTGATAGCAGTAATTCCTTTACCATCAATTATAATATTAGCCGTCTTTCCTATATTAGACACAGAAATTGTATTAGAATCAATTGTTCCTGCTGATAAAGCTTTAATACTAATTTTTCCTGCATTTAATATATTTTCCCATGTCGTTCCACCATTAGTTGATGAGAATATACCCTTTCCGGTGTATTGCATTCTTAAATCTGCATTTTCTCTGTCTGTCGTAATAATGCCATTTTCTCCTAACAAAACAGTACCATTGTTAGACATTATAGTTAATTTACCACTATTGTCATCTAATGAAGCACTAACAGTATCTTGTGCGATAGTTCCATCTGACTTAATTACAGCACTACGGTTATATATCTGTTCCTTAGAATAAATAGTATTAGCTGCCGTAACTAACTTGCCTATTAGTTCTTCTGTATTTGTGTCTACTGTTTCAATTGTTATTTGATGGTTTGCAGGATTAGATAAACTTCTTACAACACTTGTGATATTGGCTTTTTCTTTAACTATACCAAGTTTATTATCTGTAACATAACAATAATCTCCTGGATTAGGCAATACTAATTCTGGTTTATTTAAACGATATACAATGTCATGATACACATCTTCTGTCATTGTAGAATATTCAGGTAAACCAGAAACATCAACAACACCTAATTCATAAGTAATTAAAGGTCTATGATATAAATTTAACGCTTTTAGTCCAGCATACCATAAATTATAAATATAAACCATTGTATCGTCAGTAAATACACCTTCTACAATGTAATCGCCATATTTTTCTCTAAGACTATGCTCTAATGAAGTGATTTTATTTTCTAATATTTCGACTCTTTCAAGCAATAGCGTAATAGCAGTTTCTACTTCTGCGATTTTTTCTAAAGCGTATTGCTTATTTATTTCTTCTGTTACTAATCTATTTCTTGCATTATAATAATTGTGAGCCAAAGAAGTCTCTTTAGGATCGCCTGGCATTCCATCTGGTATCATATCAATATTAGCAGGTGGATTAAACCAATATTTCAATGCATCACTAGCGGTATCATAATCTGTTTTAGGATATAACTCTTGCTCCCTTAACTCTTCAAAAAGACCAGCACCTCTATTTTTGGCTTCTAAACTTCCGTCTGGGCTATAAAGCCATTCTTTTTCTCTTTTCTCTGCATCTGCTTTTGAATCTTTAAGATCTCCCTCATTCCAACCTAAGTAATAACTAATTGTATCTTTAAAAGAATATGTGTTAGCGTACCAATAAACCTCTCCGGTGTCTTTTACTTTTACCATATTACCTATTTTAGGATTTGGAAAAGCCTCTGATATTTTATCAAATGTCGGCACTTCTACTGCATTTGACTTAGAATATTGAACTTCAGCTAAGCTCCATCCTTCTGTTTTAAAATCAGCTCCAGGAGGATAAAAATAAAGCCCACTGTTTTTTAACGAAGTAATTCCGTCCTTTGTTTCGAAAATTGCATAAGTTGTTCTCAAAGACTTGTCAATGGCTTCTGCTGCTATTTTACTTTCGTCATAAGTATTATTCCAATTCAATAATTCTTGACTTAATGTGCTATATTCTTTAAGCAATGGAGCTCTTTTTTTATTCAAATGACTTATCGGTAAAATAAAATTATATTTAATATCATTAACCTGTTCTTCTGTCATTAGTTTTCTGTCCAAGAAATAAGAAAAATCCATTATATAGTTATCTGCATATGGAGATAACACTTCCCACCAATGATAGAATTGTCCTTTATCTACCCATTGATCATTTTCTCTATCAAATCTTCTTTCAAAAGTAATAATGTCACTTGCTTCAGAAGGTTCTGAGCTTAAATAAGTATCGAACCAGGCATTTGTTTCTGGAATCCAAGAATAATATGAATCTTGTTCTCTAATAAATACTGTTTGTCCTAGTTCTCCTGTGGCAGGTAATTGATCCAAACTATTTATTTCAGGTATAGCTCCTGTTCCCCAAGAACTAACAGGTAATTCACCCACTAAGAATGTATTTGTAATAGGCAATCTTTCGCCATTTTTTTTCGTTTTTTCTATTAATTGATCCCAAGTATATTTTTTTAAACTAATCTTAGCATACTGTCCTTCTCTAGGATTAGCTACTCTAGCATTTAAGTCATCCAAAGAATTGTAATCTGCTAAATAATACTCTGGATTTACTCTATTACAATCTTGTATGTACACTTGTCCATTCAAGTCTTCTCCGCCGTATACCCATAATTTAGATACGGCTTTTTCTCCATCTTGAGTAATTCTACTACTTTTCAAATTATCTCTATATAGATATGTTAATCCATTGTCTTCCCCAGGAACTGATTTTAAATTAACAATCTTATTAACATGATCAAAACGAGGATAACATTTAAAAGCGTTGCATAGTTCAGATATTGCGTTATATGCATTAGAATTGTCGAAATATAAATAAGTACTTAATTCAACTTTCTTGGGATTCACCACTCCGTCTTCAGCTAATTCAACAGTTCCGTTGTCTATGTATATCTTATCTACTTCTCCGACTTTCCATCCGGTACCTTCTAAGATATAATCTAAGTATTTATCTGCATAATTAGGAGCGAGATAAGGTTTTTGTGGATCTAATTTTGCCCATTTTCCCTTTAGAGTATCTTTTGTTTTAAACACTTCTCTTTTATTCTTATGCGTATCTTCCCAAGCCTCATTTACGTACTGCCAAACAGTTCCTGTTTCAATGACATACATAGTTGCTCCACCCATATAAGAAGGAACAACATCATCAAGATTTTCAATTTTAAATTTAGTTCCTAGAAAATCATTTGGGAATTCAAAATCTAAAGTTTTTTCTATGTCATACAGAAGCCTGCTTCCTTCCTTATATAACAATCCAGCATAACGTCCCATTGTTTTTTCTGGATTAAGCCACACAGTATCCCAATAAAATTGAACTATGGTAGGATCAATATCATTTATTCCAATTGAACCGTAGTCATATTTATTTGGATCTGGTGCTAGTGGATATCCACCCCATTCAGGACTCCATACTGGTTCTGGAATAATATTACCACCGCTATCTTTTATACAAGTTTGAAAAGTTCCCGTTTCTGAATTAACTTCTAACTCATACCAGTTGATGAATTTACTCTCATCATTCAAGTCCTTTTTACTTGGGTCAGTATTCACTAATCTAAATGCTCTGTTTTCACTTGGTATATAAGCAAATGCCCCAGGTAATGCATCTAACCATCCACCTAATTCTGAATAATCGTTAAAGTTCATTCGAGATTGAACGTCGGCCTTAACATAAAGAGTTTTCCCGTCTACGTTTGGAACTTCATTATTAGGCGTCCTAGAACGTTTTTCATCTAAAGTATCTTCTCCAATAGTTATACCATTTTTGGCCTTAGATAAATTATGTCTTGGATAATCAATACAAGTGTAAGATTTTAGAACTATTCCACTTTCGTCTCGACTATCTTCTTCTGGCTGAACTATAAAATATAATATTAGTTCTTCCTCTTTATCTCCCGTCTTTGTAATGCGTGTATACTTTAACTTAGACAAGGGAAATAAATGTTTTAATATTGGGTTATCTATTAACTCTCCATTTTTTAATATAAAAGCAGGAGCATCAAATGTTAATTGATACCATCCAGCCACATCACTCTCAAGGTTGACATTAACAATTCCTCCTTCTATATCCGCATCTGAAGAAGTAAACAAAAGACATTGATTTACGTTATTGTAATCAACAGCATTAATTCGTTCTCTTATAAATATCTTCTCCATCTTCTCACCTCTCTTAAATCATATATATTGTATCTATGTAAATCGGCGTTTCATTAGCAACTGCAGTAGTAGCAGTTGGGAATACTTGTATATTTCCATCGCTACCTATTCTAATGTGTACTCCGATGTTATTGGAATTATTAGGAGACATATAATCTCTTGTGTCAGAAGGTCTATATCCTTCTGGTATTGTACATAAAGCATTCCATGCGCCTAAAGTCAATTCTCTACTGATCAACCCTCTTAATTGAACGATACCAGTAAAAGCTTCTTTTATTGCGACTGGCATTTGTCCAGAAGTAATAGAGCATCCTTCTGCCAAAACACACTCTGCCGTTGTTTTTTGAATTAAGGTTTTCCAACTAGTACCATAATCAGTATCACTATTTTTAACCAACACCTGTCCTACTGTTCCTCCTTCAGGAACACCCAAACCAATATCACCTTTTGGACCTTGTGTTCCCATAGAGCCTACGTCATACCAGCTTTGACTTGCGACAAGTAAAACTGCTATATGTGGTATTGGAAAGACATTTCCCTCTTCATCTTTCAATATTAAATAAACATTATTATTTGTAACTGTAGACGGCTCTGGTAAAGAAGCAAATGATTCTAAAGTATCATAAATTTGAAATGGACTTCCTGTTTCTCCTTGTATCCCCTGAGGTCCTTGCTCACCTTGCGTTCCCTGTGGACCCTGAGGTCCTGCAACCCCACTGAATGGGCCATTGTCAGTCCAATTATTATTTCCTACCAACAATATAAATAAGTGTGCACCATCTTCATACTCTACTTCTTCTTCATTCTTTCGAACAAGATAAGCAAAATTAGTTGTAACTGTGGAAACATCCGGTAATAACTTCGTATTATCTAACACGTCTGTTATTCTAAAGCTATCTCCTCTTGGACCCTGTTCTCCCTGAGGACCGACGCTTCCAGTTTCACCTTTTGGGCCTTGTTCTCCTTGAATACCCCTAGGTCCAGTATCTCCTTTTTCTCCTTTTGGACCAGTTAATCCAATGTTTCCAATAGGACCCTGAGGACCTTGAGGACCTGCTGGACCCCTTTGTCCTTGAGGCCCTTCAGGACCAACTAATCCTTGTTCTCCTTGTTCTCCTTTTGGACCAGCAATTCCTTGAGGTCCCTGAGGACCAGTTAATCCTCTTTCACCTTGCGTACCAGGATCTCCTTTATCACCCTTTGGGCCTTGCGGACCTCTAATTCCGCCATTTTCATATTTAGATTGTAGCGTTTCACCATCATTAAATATAACTTCTTGAGCATTACCTGTGCCTGATGAAATCAGCCCCAACTCCTCGGATGTATTATTTCCAATTAATTCTTTTCCATTTATTTGAGGTTTCTTGAACAACTCTTCATAATTTTTTGTTCCAGAGCCTCCTCCACCGGAAATATTTACTTCATTAATAGCAGCTACTAAACTACTCTTATCTGTTGTATTTAATTCACTCAATATCCCTAAATTCTCCTCAGCGGTACTAATACTTCGAGTATTAGTTCTGACATCTCCCCTCAATGAAGCGGTTTCTTTTTCTAAAACGGTAAGTTTATCATTAACTGTTGCACCGTCACTTTGCAAATCTTTTATTTCTTTCTTAATTGGATCTATTTTTAAATCAACTTCAGTCTTTGTATAAACGTCGCTACTGTTGGCTTTCTTACCTAATTCAGTATTAACTTCATCTTTAGTATAAGCGTTTGTAATGCCATATCCTGCCAATGTTGTAGATTTAGTTGCGTAATTAGATAAATCTATATTTACAGCCTTATCTGTAATTCCTAAAGCTGTTCCATTAACTTTTGCCATATTATATTTCTTCTTCAACATATAATTCATTTAATTTGCTATCATCAAAATTATCTGCTAAAAATATAATTGAAGTATAGTATGGAATGTGTTCTGTTTCCCCATCAGTACTATATACATCATCAATACTTCTTATATGTTTGTTTTCGTCCGCTATCAATATTTTTTTTGCTCCATAATTACGAATTTCCATAATTTTCCTCCTAACTTTCATATTTCCAATGATAACCACCAGCAATATTTCTTTTTCCTCTTAAACAAGAACCTATATTACCTTGGTTTATTTTTTTAATTCTACTTGCTTCCGTTTGGCTTTCAAATATTTCACCTGTTTCTACACAAATTACTGGTGTTTGTCTTTTTTTCATTAATTCTTTTTGTCTTATTTTTGCCTGCAATTTCCATTCTTCTGTATGAGTCTGTAATCCTTTTTTTCCTTTATTCCAAGGTATATTACCTTTTTTAAAACCGTGTTCTCTCAATTTTTCTCTTTCTTCCTCAGTTAATTTCAAGCCTTTTCTCCAATTTGTTCTTCCTTTGTTTGCTTCGCTTATTTTTTTTCTAATTTCTGGGTTTGCCATTGCTTTTCTAGTATTTATAGAAATATTTTTTCTTCTTTCATCAGAAAATTCATAACCTTTAAGTGTTTTACTAATTTTTTCCTTTGTTGCTTCACTTACAGTTCCTGTTGTATTTCCACCGTTAGCAATGTTATAACCATATTTTGGTTGGTTACTTTTGTACTTTTCTATTAATTCTATTTCCTTTTGTTCTGCTTCTTCTTTGGATAAGTTCTCATACAATATTTCGTGTTTTATATTACTCCATCCATATTTTTGAATTGCCCTATAAAATAATGTGTTTTTTCTATAACCATATCCATTATAACCCCATCTTTTTATAGATTGCTGTTTTGTTATCCCTATATAAATTTTCTCGTTCGGACATGTGTGTTTATATACATAAAATTCCATTTCAAATCACCTACGAGATATTATACTTATTTTTTTATGAAATGTCAATAGCAACTACGAAACGTTAAATCCTTTATCAGTAGCAATTGCTATCTCTTCTTCTGTTAATTTTGCTAAGTTTACTGAACCTAAAACTAAACTTTGTGGATTACAACCTTTGCTCTTAATATCGTATAAGCCATTTATTACATTCATTAGACTATCATGAGTTAATTTTGAACTATCAGATAACTTTAGTGTATAAGAACTATAATTAGCACTTTGATTTGTATTATAAGCCATCCCTAAATTTTGAAAACCTCCTAGTGTTGTTAACGCAGAACATGAATAAAACATTAGTTGCACATTAGTTACTTTAGATAAATTTAATCCCGTACTAGTTACACTACTTGTATCTAACTGTGGTATTGTTGTGAGCGAACTGCAAGAACCAAACATGTAACCCATATTAATAACATTACTTGTATCCAATTGTGGTATTGTTGTGAGCGAACTGCAATCATAAAACATAGAGTCCATATTAATAACATTACTAGTATTTAATTGTGGTATAGTAGTTAATTTTCTACAATGACGTAACATATATGACATATTTGTTACTTTGCTAGTATTTATAGCTGGAAGTTCCATTAAATTATAACAACCATCAAAAATACCTGGCATGTCTGTTAGATTACTGGTGTCTATTGTTGGTATCTTTTTTATATAATAATTTATGTTTTGATAATCTGCTCCACTAGTTAAATAATAATCATTGATGTCACCACCGCCAGAAATGCTATCAATTTCTGTATCAAATGCACTTGCTGGAATTAATTCAGTTGTCCCCTTCTTTTCTCTTATGCTATCTGCGACATCAGTTAAGAAATTATTAAGGTTATCTATTCTAGCCATTAGTAACTACCCCCTAATGCATCAGTAATTGCAGCGGATATTGAATCATCAACATATTTTTTTGTTGCTGGGTTGTAATCACCTGTTGGTGTGTATGGTGTTGTATTTGTTTTTGATAAAACTTGAGTTTGATTATTTACATTAATTTGAGCCCAATTATATTTAACACTAGACACAGTACATATATCATTATCCCACAATAATCTAATATCTAATTTAGCCATACCTAATGTGGTAGCCGTAGCAGTATTTATTCCATTAATAGGGTATTGTGTCAAGTATGGTGTTCTCAATTGTATAACTGTTGGTTTGTCCTGTAATGTTGGAACACCCGTAACACTCCTATCAATATCATAATTTATTAAAGGCAGATTCCATTTTTTATTATGTAAGATAACACCGAATGATTTTTTACCATCAACATATAATTTATTAATAAGTTCTTCAAAAGCATTATATGTGTCGGTCAATTCTTTGTTGGTGCCTTCTGGTCTTGGTACATATTCACCGTTGTCTATACTAATTTCAGTATAAATATTATATATATCTAAATTTTCATTAGAATTGCTACCACTAGCACTACCTCCACCGTTCTTGCCCAAAGCGGCAAGAGCGATTATTCTTGCTACTCCGTCTGTCTTAGCCATATTAATCACCTAATTCCTTCCAATGTATTACACCACTACCAGAAATCTCTAATTCCATTTCATCTATTCCTTCTACGATAGCAAGATAAAGACCTGGAGCAGTTGTCTCAGTTACTTTATCAAGAGTCGTCATGTTTATTAAGGCAATAGCATAGGAGTTGTTTGATTCAAAGTTAGCATGAGAACCTTTCATAGAAAGTTTTGCATCACCATCAATTTGAATACTCATAGTATTTCCGGTAATATTTTTAATAATTTTATCTTGTGGCTTTACAGTGCCAGCATTGATAGTCTTATCTCTTAATATTTCCATGATTTTCCCTCCCTTCGTCTATTATATTAGGACTATTTTGTGTCCTTTTCTTCGTCTTCTTCTGGAATTTCAACTTGCCAAGTTATAACTTCAGTATCTGCACTAATATTAGCCAATTTAGTAACACCCTCAATTGCCTTTTTACCTTGAACTATAATAGTTCCAATTACAACACCAAGAACACCAATACTTGACATAGCATTTAATAAATCATTAGATAATAATATTACGCCAAATGTATTAACAATCATTTCGTTTATAAAAGGTAATATTGTAAAAGCAACTGATAATAGAGCAGCGCTTACATAAAATATAGCAGACTTGCCAATTCCTTTAAATAGTTTCTTCCAGCTAAAAGTTTCTTTTTTTGTGGCAACGTTATACAATGTTCCACAAATAGTATTAACAATAACCAAAAGACCTAAAATTATACCAAGCCATCCCATTGTTTTTAAAGTAAGTAAAATTGCATTTAACATTTTTATCCCCTCCTTACAAGGATGAGCGACTCCTTTTTAGGTAGTCGCTTATCTTTTTTTTATATCTTTTTTAAAGCTTCTTTCTTATAGAATCCGGTAGTTCCAGTATTATTTCCTACTTGGTATGGATAAGGTTTTCCATTCCAAATCTTTAATATTTGTCTTTTCCAACCAATTCCATAAGCAGTATTACTTCCACCATAAGCACTACCATTTCCTGTTCCAATAATTTCTACAGCATCTCCTACATTTAATTCTGTAGATGGTGCTGGAGTAGGTATTGGTGCTGGTGTTGGTTCTTCATATTTTTTGATAGAACTTTCATCCATCCAACCTAAATCTCCTGTAGTATTATATGGATGTGCTGAACCAGGATTCTTTCTTGTTATATTAGTCACCTTATTACTAACATGACCTGCTGGTGATGAAGCAGTAGAACTTACATATAAAGGTCCGTCAATAATAACCTTATCTCCAATATTAAACTTGTTGCTTGGAGTTGGTTGTGGAGTAGGTGTTGGTTCTTCTGCATCTATGGCTTTTTGTACATCGTCTGGTAAATAGATAAAGCATCTAAAATAATATCCTGCTCCAATTCCCCATCTACCATTATTATTACTTCTTGTACTGTTCCAGAATATAGCACTTGAACCCCATCCAGATTCTGAAGTATATACTGAATTGCTATTATTAACTCTCTCAACTATAGCAACATGTCCAGCAGCACCTTCTTTGCCCCAACACATGATAGCACCACGTCTTGGAATAGAACCTGTTTTTAATCCAGCAGCTTCTGCTCTTTCTTTAAATCCCACTGCGTTACAATTTAATGTTGTATAAGTACAGCCAGTTGTTTCTCTAGCAATATTTATAATTTCATTAAATCTACCGCTAGCATAACCAACACAGTTTGCTAAAGCGTCTGCATATTGATATCTAGGATTTCCTTTTATACAAGTATTCCAACCACCAGAACCTCTAGTAATAAAATTCTTATTATTCGCAGGTCTTGTGGTTCTCATTGTAAAACCTGTAGCTCCTATCCCCTCAGGATCGTCTGCGTTTAGATTTTCAATTTCTCCATCCTCATTTAATTGCTCAGGACTATCTGTATTAAATTCGTATTGAACGTTTTCATCTGGTATATCGTCTCTTATGTAAGCCTTTGCAATCATCAATCTTGCTTCTTCAGGTGCACTCTCAATGTTTTGTATTTTTTGCTCCCAAGTAAGTACTTTTTTGCACTCTTCCATTTTTACACCTCCATTAAAAAATTCCTAAGAATTTCTTCTTTTTTCTTTTTTTATTATTTTCTACTATTTCATTAACCTTGTCTTCTAAGAAACCAGCCAATCTTTCTATTTGAATTACATCTACATCTTCTGGTCTTTCTGATGCCCACTCTACGGCAACAAATCCAATAATGTTATTATCTTTATCTCTAATAGCTACATCATAATAAGAGTATACATCTATAGATTTTTTAAATTCATAAGTGTTTCCCTTATCTTCTTTTATCTCCTCTATTGTCTTACATTCCGAATATCCATTGTGTGTAATTTCATATATCAATTTAGGCATAACAGATATCGGAATATTTGTACAATCTGCCATTTTGCTTTTTTGTCCTGCTTTATATACCTCATATGACGGAGACATTCTCAACGCAGATCTATAATTAGAATAATGTTGGCCATTGTGAAACTCAAATAATAATATTCTATCTGCATTTAACAATTCCTTATAATAATCCATTTTTTCAATTATTTGTAAATCAAGATCACTTTGTTCCCTAACACCTTTGCTTATATCTTCTTTTTTCAAAGCCGCATTTATATACTTAACACAGAAATAGATAACTAAAATAATCTCTGCCAAAGTAATGCCTATTGTTTTCGCCGTTTCTATAACTGCGTCCATAGTCTTACCCCCTTCTCTTTCTTGTTTTTCCCTCTGTTACTTAGTAGATAGAGTTGGCATAAATTAAGGTTTAATTACTTCTTTCTTCTTACGAGTCTTTTTTGTCCACTGAAGTCTATAAACTCAGGTTCTATTGTTATTATACCACCTTGTTTATTTGTTGTCAAATCTGCAATCCAAGCCCCTTTTTCATTATTCAAGCCAAGACTTCTCGCATAAGGAGTTTGATCTATTGTAGATGGAACTTGGAAACAATGTACATCTGCATACTTCATATAAAATGAATTATGATAATGGCCCATTAACAATATATCTGGTTTTTCTTCCGTAGGAATTTGCTCTACATATTTTTGCATTCTATAACTTCTCGCATAACTCTGACCCTTAGAACCATGAAACAATCTCAATCTTGTCTTTCCGTAATCAACATCTGCCACATCTTGTCCTAAATAAATCATATCAGGACGCTCCTTTGCGACTGCTTTTCCTATATCAAAACCGGCATTTCTCACATGAGAATAATCATGATTTCCCCCAATAAACATTGTCTTAATTCCTGTCTTAGAAGGATATTTCTCAACGATATATTCAAGTTGCTCTTCTGCTCCATGAGCTCTTAATTCGTAAGTATGATTTGGTCTATTTGGATACGCGCCATCACATAGGTCTCCTACGTGAAACACTGTATTTATTTCCTCATCTTCTGCTAAATCATATAAATATCTTAAAATATCTAATCTATCATATTTACTTCCCAAATGTGTATCGCTAATAAACAATAACTTATGCTTCTCACCAGCTGCCATTTTATAAACGTCCCTATCCTTAATAAGTTGTTCCTTTTGGTAAATGAAGAAGCCGTCTTTATATTCTGCTTGCCACCCATTTTGTTTCAACATTTCTACAAAACCGAACACTTCATACTCTTTTAATCCAGTTTCTAAAAGAATATCTTCCAAAGGTCTTTTCTTTTTTATTAGGTATTTTATTTTGTTCATCATTTCTTTTTCGTCCATAATTAAACCTCCATAAAAAAAGGCGCAAAAACACCAGTGGTTTTTACGCTATATTACTTCTCCATTTATCTCATCTAATAGAGATGCTAAAGTAGTTTCCATTTCTTTGATTTCGTTAATTGCTTCGACAAGGCTACCTTTATTACCTGTATATAATTCAGTTAAATTTCCTTGTTGTTCTTTTAATACCCTACCCTGATTCGCAGATAGACCATCCTTAGTTGAAGTAGAAGTTAAATTATCAATTATATTAGGAACATAAATTGCCATATTAATACCTCCATTATTTTATTGTTATTGTTTTACCAATAGAATTACTTTCGACTCCAGTAGTGTATTTTATTTTTACTCTTATAGTATAAGTACCAATCGGCGGTTTTAATTTTTGAAAATATCTACCAAATTGCCAATTTGACCAAGTTTTTCCGTTGTCATAACTAATTGCATATCTTCTTGGAACAGCATTTGTTTCCCTATCGTCTCTTACTTCTGTAATGAGCACACCAGAATCTGCATGCAATATTGTTATCGTTGGACGAGGAGAGTAAGGGGTATATGCGATAGCTTCGGAAGTAAAAATTTTTGACTTTCTACCATATGAATCTGCTATATAATATTCAGCTTGATGTGGGTTTTGCTCCGTAAAATTATTATCAGTAAAATGCCCCGTTTCTTCCCATACGTCCTGTCCCTTAACACGTTTATAAAGCACAGGGTTATTGTAATTTCCTTGAATAGTAATAACCATCTTGCCACTACTTCTAGCTACAACTATACCATCATAATACTCTATAGGATTGTCATTGAAATCAATAAAATCAATAAACTCTATTTTAAACGGTATCTCCTTATCCTCGACAACATTGGTTTCTTCATAAACTCTCTTTGCCGTCTGACCATAGTTGTCTCTTATCATTAAATCATAAGTACCATTTTCCCAAACACGACAATGGTCGTAAGGAGACCAATATTTACCATCAGAAAACGAATACTCAAATTTTACATCTGGATGTTTCTCTGCCATATCAATCTCCCTCCTAACCGCATAGTATAGATTCTAATACGAAATCTAATACTGTAAATTCTTCTTCTGTTTTATTTATACCATTCCAAATCTCATTAATAGCATCTACTAAATTTGATTTCTCTGTAGTTGTCAACGCTGTTAAATCACCAACATCATTCTTTAATAATCTACCACTATTTGCTGCTATTATAGCATCTACTCTATGTGTTGTCAAGTCTGCTATTACAGGAGGAATAGATATATCCCAATCTGCATTTATTGTTATTTTATCTGCAAAAGGAGGATTGTCTAACTCATTAAGTAATGATGTTATATAAATGTTATGTTTTGTTTTAGCTTTTCTTGGTCTAGCAGTATATCCTTCAGAAGTCTCTTTATAAACCCCCTCACTTTTATATGACTGAAATTTCCAAGTTATTTGTTTGCTAGCATCTAATCCCAAAAGTCTGCTTTCTTGGTATATACAGTCAACGTCTCGCCATAATACAACTCTATCTATTTGGTCATAAGAATATTCTTGGCCCAAATCAATTCTCACTGTAGTTCCTGCACTGTTCTCATTTAAAGTACAATAAGAAGAACCATCATGATTACCATCAGTAATTTTTTCAAGATTGCTTCCGCTACCCTTTTCCATTGTAACATTTTTATTAAGAGCAATATTATTACCCAGCTTATCGTAAACATCAAGTTCTATAATTTTTCCGTCAGAACCTGTTGTTGTTCCTTTTATATATCCATTTTGCGATATATCTATATATCTTATCTTATTATTTAACGTAACTATTGATTCTTTATCTAACGGAACCTTACTTATAGACCTATAAATACTAAAACGAACATATCTTGCTGTTTCTTTATTTAAATCTGTTCCTGTACAAGTTATATATAAACGAGTACTACTATCGGTATTTATAGATCCAGATTGTCCCGGTGTTACTTTTACAACCTTCTGAACAATATCTGAAACATTCGTTAATATAAGAGTTATATTAGATGAAGTTGTGAATTGCTCAACAGGAAATTCATACGCATAAGCATCATTAGGCATTATTTCGATATATTTTACTTTTGAAACGCCCGCTCCTTCTCCATTAAAAGATATGGGAGAATTGACCGTCTCTGAATAATTCCCATTCTTCCATTCTGAACTATATCCATTATAGATGTCACTTTTTCCGAGAGCATATCCTTTATAATGTTTAATTACACCATTAGAATCTATTTTCACAAAAGGAGTACTTGCCAATGTTTCAAAATCTTGTGAAGCCCATTGAGAATAATATACCGTTCCACTCTGTCCTTTAATGCCAACTCTAGCTTTGCAAGTATATTTAGAACCTGGTTCTAAGTTATTATATACTTTACTATAAGGAGGAATTACATTGCTTGCCTGGTAGTTCTGACTAGTTCCATCCTCTCTCTCAAGAATAGTTTCTATAACATAAAACTGTTCGACGTTAGATGGATTACTAAAGGTATAGTCTACTTTTACAGTTGTCTCTGTAATTTCAGATATGCCCAAAGCACTTATTGTAACAGTAGCGGGATCTGTTTTAAAAGAACCGGTAGCAGTAGAGCTTCTTCCTTGCACACCAGTAACAGTCAATTTATAATAATAAATAGTGTTTGCATTTAATCCATTAATTATATTTGTTCCAGTAACTGAGCTTCCATAACTTGTGGAAGTACCGTATTCCCATTTGTATGAAGATAATGAATCATTAGTATCATAAGAAGCTGAATACTGCATCTCTACAGAAGTCTGAGCATAAACTTTTACTTCGTGTGAATTGATTGTCGGATTATTACCAGTTGTCTTAAAGCTACCAGTCTTAGCCGTTGATGTTCTTTCCCAATTATCTGTTACAGTCATGCTATAGTAATAAGTAGTATTTGGAGTTAATCCACTTATTGTTGTACTTGTAGAAGTTGAACCATAGCTTGTTGATGTTCCATATCTAATTGAATAACTACTGAAACTTGCATTTGTGTCATAAGATACATTTGGACTTAGAACAGCAGTAGTTCTCGAAGGGGAAATCGCAACACTGCTTATGGCTGGGGCATTTCCCGTTGTCGTCACTGTATCTGAGGCTGTTGCCGTCAAACCTGCGCTGTTTGTAGCGGTTGCTTTTAATGTATAAGAAGTATTCGGTGTTAATCCGCTCCATGATGGAGAAGTACCAGTTTTAGCACTTTCGTTATTCAATGTTGTTGAAACACTAACATTACCACCGTTTGTTCCAGCTGATGCAGATATAGAAGCGGTAATATTAGTTCTATCACGAGACACTGTTGAGAAAGAAACTGACGGACTTCCGATAGTAGGAGCAACGATATTTAATGTACCATTACCATTTACACAATATTGATTATTATTCCATCTTGCTGAAGTATATCCGCCATCAAACATAGCTTTAACTGACAAACTCACTGATGTTTTTGTCGTTGTGAATGTCCCACTCGCTACTGTTGAACCGTTAGACCACTGATCATAAAACCAATAAGTACTATAATTATCAGCACCATGTGTAAAATTAACTTCTGAGCCATCTATCCACGCAGCTGCTGCAGCAAAATTGTATCTTCCATTCCCATTATCACCAAGTTTTAATGACCAACTAATTGTATACCTGCCGTTTGTTGTTTCATAAGATACACCAGTTATATCTAAATAACCCCTACTGGAGTTATCATACCATTTTGTATATACTTGTTTTCCGGAGTAATTACAATTTACCGCTGCCATACTATCTCACCTCTCTAACTATTTGTATCTATCCAAATTATGTATCCGCTTTCTGGAATCTCAGGTTGTTGAGTTCCAACAACTAAATTAGTTGTATTCCAAGCAGTTGTCTTGTCTTGTTTTTTTGTAAATTCATTCTGAAGATCTTGTTGGTCTGCAATATCTCCACTTATTTGTCCCCATTTGTTATTTTTTGTAAATGTCTCATCAACATATTTCTTTGTTGCTGGGTGATAGTCACTCGTAGGAGTATACATAAGTGTATTATCTCTCGTTAATACTTGAGATTTAGTTGGTCTATCGTTTATTAACATCATTAGGTCTTCTTGGTCTTCTATATTATTATATATATTACCCCATGAAGCTCCACCAGCAATCATATCAACATATTTTTTAGTTGCAGGATGGTAATCTTTGGTTGGCTCATAGGCATTAATATTATCTAACTCTAATACATTATCTTTATCAGCCTTTTTATTAATATTTATATTTGCATTATCTAAGCCTGTTTTTAACTCATTTATTGCACCTGTAATATTAGTTGTATCAGTTGTTGTTAAACCACTTAATGTGCCGATATCATCTCTAACTTCATTTATAGCATTTACAAAATTGTCTTTTTTTGTTGTATGTAAGTTTGATAACGTTCCGTGTTCTGCATCTAATTCATTTATAGCATTTACTGCATTATCTTTTTTTGTGGTAGTAAGGGTTGTAATATTTCCCAAATGAGCTGAACGAGCATAATAATCTGATGTTTGATTATTTAACTTAGTTGCATTGGCAGCATGTAAAACGGTCATATTTCCATCGGTTATAGAAATGTCGCCGCTAGCATTTCCACGAACTGTTCCTAATATTCCATTTTGTGCTGGATAAATATTAGGTTGTTCCAAATCTTGCCAATTGTTTCCATTCCAAATCCATTCGTGGTGTTCTTTATCAACTAACTCCCAACCAGTTTGAACTGTTGTTCCGCCCATTATTTCTAATGCTCTAGCTGTTAGTTTTTCAGGAGTTACATCTTTGGTATTCAAGTCAATTTTACCAATTAAAATTGTTGCCCCTCTTAATGTATCTGTAATTGACTTTAATTCATTTATTGCACTAACTGCATCAGTTTTATTATTAGTTGTTAAATTTCCAATATTACCAATGTCTTTATCGACCTCATTAATGGCTTTTACTACTGTTTCTTTGTTTGTAGTGGTCAATGTATTAAGAGGACCAATCTCTTTATCTAATTCATTAATGGCATTTACAGTATTATCTTTTGCGGTAGTTGTCAGTGTACTTACATTACCAATATCTTTATCTAACTCATTTATAGCAGATACTAAATTAGTTTTACTAGTAGTTGTTAAATCGACTAATTCTCCGGCACGACTATCTAATTCATTAATCGCTGCAACAGCAGTTTCTTTTGTAGTAGTTTCAAGCTTACTAATATCACCAAGCCCATTAATAGCATTAATAACACTTGACTTATCTGCTGTTTTTAATTCTGGAAGTTTACCAACTCTCTTATCTAATTCATTTATACCTGCTACAGCAGTACTTTTATCATCTGTTGTTAATTCCTCTATAGTTCCCAAATCATCATGAACTTCATTTAAAGCATTAACCATGTTGTCTTTTGCTTCAGTATGTAACTTAGACAAGTCTCCCATCTCACTGTCTAGCTCATTAATTGCATAGGTTACAATTTTATTTGTAGTTGTTAACTCTTCTACAGGTCCAACATTTGTATCTACTTCATTAATTGCTCCAACTATAGTACTTTTTTCAGCAGTAGTAAGATTCTCTAAATCTCCCATCTCTTTATCAAGCTCATTAATTGCTGCAACCGCAGTGCTCTTATCTTTTGTTGTTAATTCTTCTATTGTGCCTAAATCATCATGAATTTCATTAATTGCATTAACAATTCTGCTCTTATCTTCCGTGTGTAAATTCTCTAGCTTACCGATTAAGTTGTTTTCTAATATTGAAGTAACATTCATTATTGGTATCCATTTTGATATCTTTCTCCAATGACCTTCTTCAGCATAATCTTCTTTTACATAGATAGCCCAGTCACTGTCTTCATAAGTATCTCCAGTTGTTGTAGAAGTATATTTCCAATTATTATCTCTTCCATCTGCCCTACAGATATACTTGGCATTTAATAATACTCCTGAAGTTGGATCTCCATCCACAACATAAGGTATGTTTGGTAAATCACCATCATTGATTCCAAAATATCTTTCTTCAGTCGATGCTGTAACTAGATCATTTCTTTTATTATATTCATATACAACGCCATTTTCACTAACAGCACACCAGAATCCTTGAGTTAGTCGATCAGAAGGAATATTATTTCTGTCTGCGATAGTTTCTACTTGAGAATACTCTTTATCAAAAATAACTCCTTCTACGGCTAATTGTAAATCTTCCGCCATTCTATTAAAATTATAATTAAGGTCGGTAGAATTGATTATTCCACCAATTTCTCTTAGTTTTTGAGTTATTGCCATAATTCTACCTCCTATAAGTACCTTGGCACTATTTGCCATTCTACGTTTATTGATTGTCCTTCTGGAATATTTAGTTCGCAAGATAATTTGTCCAATTTCGTTATAATGACAATAGCATTAGGATTAGAATATAGTCCGACACTCTTATCAAGTATAAAACGATTTGTTATTTTATCTATTCCTATAATTCTTCCACCTGCACCATCTTTTGAGTTTATATTCATTTCGTCTTTAAACATAACTGTCTTTCCAATATCATCTGTTCTTACTTGTCTAACTTTTTCATCGAAACTTACCATTGTATTAGTTCCATCATTCGATATAGACGCATTCTTCTGTCTTTCAACATAATTCCTTGGTTGCAAATACATTAAATCGCCCTCAACTTTATCTGAGCAATCTACTCCGTTTAGAGTATATATATTTTCACCCCAATCAAGAATCATTTTACTATCAGTTGTCAATCCATTTAAAGTAATAACACTAACATCTCCGACAGTTTCATTGCGCAATATCATTGCCCCAGAATCTATCGCCGTATCAGTACTTATAATAGCTCTTATTTTTGAATTATATGTTCCTGGATTATATATCTGAACTTCATTTTCTCCACCTGTCATTGTCATTGACATTGGTAAACTTTCTTCTCTATATAATAATCCTTCATCATAATAGTAGTCTTGCGTGCCATCAAAGATGTCTCTGTACTCATAATATTTTAAATCATCTTGATAGTATAACATTCCATAACCACAAGTTTGTCCAACTGTCGTGAAAGTTATACTGAAGTTTCCTGTATAACTAACTCCGCCTGTATCCGGGTGTGTTAAAGGAATATTTCCTAAATTATCTACAGAACTTACTTTTACCCAATAATATCTATAAGGTTCCTCTGGTCTTATTAATTTTCCAATCTTTTTTGGTCTTATCCAAGATTTCAATTGATCAAATTCAAAAGCTGACAAATTATCAATAAAACAATTATAAGTAAAACTTTTTTGAGATAATCTGGTATTAAAATAATAT
>ENA-OYYW01000220-OYYW01000220.1-human-gut-metagenome-genome-assembly--contig:-NODE-220-length-20393-cov-12.394090_pt1 | contig 20393 bp, 19 predicted proteins | sample MGYA00243254_ERZ653459 | MGnify/ENA primary metagenome ERZ653459 (study PRJEB26926, sample SAMN06164952) | human gut metagenome | biome: ENVO:00009003; feature: ENVO:2100002; material: ENVO:00002003...
ATGTGTATAAGAGACAGATTTCATTTTTGTTTTTTAATATTACTTTATTTTTTGACATTTTGCAAGCGTTATCGTAAAATATCGAGAAATTTGCCGATTATCTTATCAAAATGCCCGAAAAATCACTTGTTAAAGGCTTCTTTGTCCTGCTCGCGGCGGAATTCGTACGTTTCAAAGAACTCGTCGCGGAAATCGCGCAGACGGTCTTCCCATATCGCCTTTTTGATGTCGTTCACAAGTCTGTTCAAAAATCTTATGTTGTGAATCGACAACAGCCGTCCGCCGAAAATTTCGTCGGTGTTGATAAGATGGCGCACGTACGCTCTTGTGTAATTCCTGCAACAATAGCAGTCGCAACCTTCTTCGACGGGTGAAAAGTCATCCTTATATTTCGCGTTTCTTATCGTCAGGTCGCCTTTATACGTCATTGCCGTGCCGTTTCTTGCGATACGCGTCGGGAGTACGCAGTCCATCATATCAATTCCTCGCATAAACCCTTCGACGATGCAGTCCGCGCTGCCGACGCCCATAAGGTATCTTGGCATATTCTCGGGATAATGCGGTTGCAAAACATCCAGCATTTCATACATGACGGGCTTCGGCTCGCCAACGGACAGTCCGCCGATTGCGATGCCGCACTTTGCGTAAGGAATCGTGCGTTTCAGACTTTCAAGCCTTAAATCCGCATACATATTGCCCTGAACGATCGGAAAAAGCATTTGTTTGCCCGAAAAATCGTGTTTACTGCACCGGTCAAGCCATCTTAAAGTGCGTTCCATCGCCTCTTTGGATTTTTCGTAATCGGTGCCTGCCGCCGTACATTCGTCAAACGCCATAACGATGTCGCTGCCGAGTTGCTGTTGGATATGCATCGATTCTTCCGGGCCGATAAAATGCTTGCTGCCGTCCAGAAAACTGTTGAAAGTAACGCCGTCTTCGGTGATTTTTCTCATCGACGAAAGACTGAAAATCTGAAATCCGCCGCTGTCGGTGAGAATGGGTCTATCCCAATTCATGAACTTGTGCAGTCCGCCCGCCCGTTCGATAAGGTCGGAACCCGGGCGAAGATAAAGATGATACGTATTCGAAAGAATTATCTGACTGCCCATTTCTTTCAGTTCTTCGGGCGAAAGTCCTTTTACGGTCGCCATCGTACCGACGGGCATGAATACGGGCGTTTCAATCACGCCGTGCGGGGTTGTGAGTCTGCCGACACGCGCGCCCGTCTGTTTGCAGGTATGCAGTATTTCATACTTGAAATTTTCCATTATTATTTCACGTCAACCTTTATATTAGTTTAAGTTTATGCCGATAATGCATCGAATTTTTTATATTTTTGTCAAAATTTATTACGTTTTGACGAAATTTTAATGCAAAATTGTATTATTACGCTTTCTAAATAAGCAACGTCGCGTCGCCGAAACTGAAAAATCTGTATTTCATATCAACCGCGGTTTTATACATATTCATCACGTTTTCGTAGCCCGCAAAAGCGCACACGTACATGATAAGCGTGCTTTCCGGCAAATGGAAATTCGTTATCATTCCTTTCAGAATTTTGAATTTGTAGCCGGGATAAATGAAAATTTGCGTCTCGCCGTGTCCGGCGTGGACGAAACCGTTTTCGTCGGCAACCGTTTCAAGAACGCGGCCGGAAGTCGTACCGACTGCAATCACGCGACGCCCTTCTTTCACCGCTTTGTTTATGATTTTTTCGTTTTCTTCCGACAATTCGTAATATTCGCTGTGCATTTTGTGGTCGGTGATTTCTTCCGCTTTCACCGGACGGAACGTCCCAAGCCCCACGTGCAGCAATACTTCCGCAAACTCGACGCCCTTGTTTTTCAGACTTTCGATAAGTTCGGGCGTGAAATGAAGCCCTGCCGTGGGCGCAGCTGCGCTGCCGTCGATTTTGCTGTAAACGGTGTTGTACCTTGACGGATCTTTAAGTTTTTCGTGAATGTACGGCGGGAGCGGCACGTTGCCGACTCTTGACAATATGTCTTCAAAAACGCCGTCGAATTCAAATCGCAACGTCCTGATTCCGCTTTCGCCGATACCGACGACTTCGGCAAAAAGTTCGTCCGAAAATTTCAGCCTCGCGCCGACGGTCGCTTTCCTTGCCGGGCGCATAATACATTCCCAATCGGTAAAGTTCACGCGGCGAAGAAGAAGCGCCTCGTATTTCGTCACGCTTTCCTTGTCCGCGCGGTAGCCGTAAAGCCTTGCCGGGATAACTTTAGTATTATTGACGACAAGAAGGTCGCCTTCTTTCAAAAAGTCGCCGATTTTGTTGAATATTGTGTGAGTAAGCTCGCCCGTTTCCTTGTTCATGACAAGAAGTCTTGCGCTGTCGCGCGGTTCGACGGGCGTTTGCGCGATAAGTCCTTCGGGCAAGTCATAGTAAAAGTCGCTTGTTTTCATTATTTTTCGATGTATTCAAAGCCCAGATGCTCATATGCAAGCGGCAATATGGTGCGGCCGCGCGGCGTGCGCGCGATAAAACCGAGTTGAATAAGGAACGGCTCCACAACGTCCTCGATGGTGGTTGCGTCCTCGCCCGTCGCCGCCGATAACGTATCGAGACCGACCGGGCCGCCGTTGAATTTTTTGATTGCGGTTTCAAGGACGTTTCTGTCAACCGCGTCAAGACCGAGTTCGTCGATGTCCATAAGTTTCAACGCCTTTTTCGCGATATTAAGGTTGATAACGTCCATGTTTTCGTAATCGGCGTAGTCGCGCACGCGTTTCAAGAGCCTGTTTGCAATACGCGGCGTTCCGCGGCTGCATTTTGCAAGTTCCTGCAATGCGTCGTCGTCGATTTTCGTTTCCAGAATGTTTGCGCTGCGCTTTATGATTTTCGCAAGTTCTTCCGTCGTATAAGGTTCCAGACGGAATTTAATGCCGAATCTGTCGCGCAATGGGCTGGAAAGCATGCCTTCTTTCGTCGTCGCGCCGATAAGCGTGAAGCGTTTTAATTGAAGTCTTAATGAACTTGCCATCGCGCCCGTGCCCGTAACAAGGTCAAGCGAGAAGTCTTCCATCGCGGGATACAAAACTTCCTCGATATTGCGACTCAGACGGTGAATTTCGTCGATGAACAATATGTCGCCCTTTTCAAGTTTTGAAAGCAGCGCGGCAAGATCTGCCGCTTTTTCGATTGCGGGACCGCTCGTTACCTTGACCTGCGCGCCCATTTCGTTGGCGATAACGTGCGCGAGCGTGGTTTTTCCGAGCCCCGGCGGGCCGTAAAGCAAAACGTGATCGAGCGCGTCGCCGCGGTTTCTTGCGGCAGTCATATAAACGTCCAAATTATGCTTTATCTTGCTTTGCCCGACGTATTCGGATAACGACTTCGGACGAAGAGTGTTTTCTTCGATATCGTCGACGGTCGACTTTGCCGAGATAACCCTGTCGTCCTGAAATTCTCCGTTAAATTTACTGATAATTCCTTCCATATTCTTACAAGCGTTTCAACGCTTCCCTTATGATATTTTCCGCGCCTTTTTCGGTTTTTGAAACATCGGCGACGATTTTGACGGCGTCCGAGTTGGAAATTCCCAGCGATACGAGCGCGAAAACCGCTTCCTGCGCGTCCTTTTCAACAACCGCGGATATTTCGCTTTGCGAATTGGTCAAATCAAGTGAAACCTGATCGCGCATGCTGACAACGATAAGTTCCGCAGTTTTTTTGCCCAGACCTTTGATTTTGGAAAGGGATTTCACGTCGCCTGTCGCGATTGCGACGGTAAGCGAATTAAGATCCGCCCCGCTTAAAATCTGCATTGCCATTTTCGGACCGACGCCGCTTATGTCGATGAGCCTTAAAAACAGCGTTTTTTCCTCAATCGACGAAAAACCGTATAATGCATAAGTGTCTTCCCTGACGTAAAGATAAGTGTAAATTTTGGCGATTTCGCCTTCCGAAAACTTATTCGTCGTAAAGTTGCTTGCGCCGATTTCGTATCCGATGCCGTTGTTGTCGACGACAATCGTGTTGCCCGCCGAATAAACGACTTTTCCCGTGATGTAATTGTACATAAAACTCCTACTTTATCCTGAAATTGTTTTTGTTTGCGCCGACCTGTCCGTGACATAACGCAACCGCAAGCGCGTCGGCGGCGTCGTCCGGGCGCGGCAGGGATTTAAGGCGCAACACCGATTGCACCATAAGTTGCATTTGTTTTTTGTCCGCCCCGCCGTATCCCGTGATTGCCATTTTGATTTGGTTGGGCGTGTATTCGTAAACTTCGTCGCCGATAAGTTTCACCGCGGTCAGAAGCATAACGCCGCGCGCCTCGGCAACCGAAATGCCCGTCGTAATGTTTTTTGAAAAGAACAGTTCCTCAACGGAAATCTGCGACGGTTTGTAAGTTTCGATAAGCGTGGTTACGCCTTGTTCGATTTTTGAAAGCCTTACGGGCAGCGTGTCTTCTTTGGGCGTGGAAACGATACCGTAGTCAATGACGGTATAAACGCCCCTTTCAAGATTAATCACACCGAAGCCCATTGTCGCAAGCCCCGGATCCAAACCCATAATTATCATAAATAATATAATATATTGTATTATAAAAAAAGTCAACCGCAAGTTATAGCGGTTGACGTAATTTTAAGGCATAATCGTCAAATTATTTTGTTTACGATTTCGTCGCGGTACTTCGTGACGGCGGCGTCGGTAAGATTTCTTTCCGACTTTTCGACGGTGAGTTCGGTTTCGTAAACGATGTCGGCGGGACTGCCTGATAGCACGAATACTTTATCGCCCATTAAAAGCGCGTCGTAAACGTCGTGCGTCACGAGGACGACGGTGCGCCCGTCGCGCCCCCAAAGTTCCAGAAACTTTTTTATCAGTCGGGTTTTCAGCGACACGTCAAGCCCCTTGAAAGGTTCGTCCAAAAGCATTACTTCGGACGGGCACAAAAACGCACGTGCCATCTGCACGCGTTGCGCCTGACCACCCGAAATTTCCGTCGGCAACCTTTTCAGAACGTCGGAGATTTCCAGAAGTTCCGCCATGTCGTAAATTGCATTTTTTCGCGCGGTTTTGTCGGGAATTGCGTTTTTTAAGACAAAATCTAGGTTTTTTTCAACCGAAATTGTTTTTACAAGCCTGTCGCTTTGAAAAATGTACGACACGTTTTTTGGCATATTTTCAATCTCGCCGTCAAACCCCGAAAGCCCGGTAAGAGCATTTAACAGCGTGGTTTTCCCGACGCCGCTCGCGCCAAGCACCACGTTGATTTTACCTCCGGAAAATACGGCGTTGAAATTTTTATAAATTTCCTTATCGGGATACGAAAACGAAAAGTTTTTGAAAATAATATCTTTCATCTTGTTTTCTCCCAGATTTTTTTGAATATGGAAACGACCGCTTCCAACACGAACGCGAACACGATTGCGACAAGCGTCCAGGCAAGCAGATACGCGACGTCGAAACTTGCGTTTGCCGTATAAATTTTGCTGCCGATACTTTTCGGGATAAAGGTCAGAATTTCAGCCGCGATTATAACTTTGAACGTGAGCGACAGCGTCGAACGCGCGTTGTCGAAAAGACTTGGCGCCACCTCCGGCAGATATACGTTTTTCACGACGTCGATTTTTTTCACCTTATAAATTTTCGTCATTTCGATAAGGTCTTTGTCGACGCCCGAGAGCGCGCTGTAAATCGCCGTGAACAGTATCGGGAACGCAATCAGAAATCCGACGACGAAAGCAAGCGTTTCATTGCTGTAAAACGCATACAAAATAAGTATAACCGCAACCGTCGGCGCGGCGCGTAAAAACGAAACAACGGGGTTTATCGCACGATAAATCGGGGTTAAAACCATAGATATTGCCGCAAGTACGAATGCAATCAAAAACGACGCCGCAAAACACCATAGAGTTCGAAGTACGGAAAATCCGACCGCACGCCAGAATCCCGCCTCTCCCCCGAGCGTGAAAAATCTTCTTATTACAACGTCGGGGGACGGCAGTATAAGCGGCTTGTTTTTGACTTTCGCCACAATCGCCCATATCGCAATCACAAGCGCGAACGCGATGAGCGGATAAAGTATGTCGAAAAATATCTTTTTCGTTTTTTCGTTTTTAAGAAAACTTTTCATTAAAACAAATTGACGGTATCCCAGTTTACGCCGGGCGCAAGGTTTTTAAGAAACGCCAGAATTTCCGCTTTCTTTTCGGCTGTGAGTTTTTCGGCGTTTACGTTGCATTCCGCAATCGAAGGCGCGGGGAACGCCGCCGATTCATAAGCGTTTGCTTTCATAAAGTCGTTCACGCTTTGCGGATTGTTTTTCACCCATTCTTTGCTTGCTTTAAGCGCGGCGAAAAGCGCGTCCATAAACGCGGTGTCGGAAGCAAGGCTCGACTTCACGAAAATGCCGGCTTGAGGATAAGTTTCTTTGCCCGAAACTTTTTTGTATTCCGCCTGCAAATCCATTTGCGCGTTAAACCCGAACTTCATTTTGAAAGTCGTTGCCGCGGGCTCGCCCACGACCGCATAATCGACATCCTTGTTTAAGACCGCTGATTTTGCCTGTGTGCCGTCGCTTGCATATTTGATGTAAACGCTGTTTTCAGTCACATTTTCCGGGCTGTCGACGATATTTATATTGTTTTCTTTCAGTATATATCTGAAAACAAGCCCGGGTACACCCTGCTGACCGATGCAAGCGATTCTTTTGCCTTTAATATCGTTTATTGTCAAAGTTGTTGCCGTTTCGCTTTTTCCGACAAGATAAAGACTGCCGTCAACCGCGACGCTTACGAGTTTGTAATCCGCACCTTTGTTTATAAGGGTTGCGCCTGCATTCACGGGCATGATCACAAGGTCTGAAAGCCCTGCCTGCATCTCTTTTGCGATATTACTCGGATTTACGATTTTATAGTTTACGTTTTTGCCCGAAATCGACTTATTGTCCGTGATAAGCCTTGCGATTGCAAGCGCGGGAGTGCCTTCGGGTGCCGCAAACGTCAACGTTACATCGTTTCCGTTGCCTTTGTTGTCGTCCTTATTGCAAGCGGTCAGAAGCCCGATTGACAAAACAAGCGCGACAAGCAACATTACTGCCGTAAGTTTCTTTTTCATTTTTTTGCTCCTTTTTGGTTTAGTTTATATCAACGCTCGTGAGCGCGGATTTTACGAAAACGTTTTTTATTTTGCCTAGTTTCCCGGTGAGCGCGGATATTTCCTCAACGCTGCCTTTGACGACGACGGAAATTGCCGAAAAACCGCTTTCGCGGTCGGGAAGCCCCATTCGACCGAGTATGATTTCGGAATTTTCCGACAAAACTTTCTGCACTTCGGAAGCGACGTCCCTGTCTTCAACGACGATGCCCACAACGCCCAGTCTTTTCATATTTACTCCTTAAAAAAATCGGCATGCCGAAAAGCAAGCCGATAATAAACATATTATGCTTAAAACTTACTCTCCGACAAATCATCGATTAGGTTTTATTATGGTTATATTATACCCTATTTATTAAAGTTTGTCAATAATTTCACACACGGCACACGCCGTCTGCTATTGCCGCGTCGAAAACAGCCTTGGACACCGCAACTTTAACTCTTTTGTCAAAAGGTTTCGGAAGAATATTGTCGACGTTAAGTTCGTCGTCGGAAATAACGCCGGCGATTGCTTTGGCTGCGGCAATTTTCATGTTTTTCGTGATTTTTCGCGCTTTTGCGTCAAGTGCGCCGCGGAAAATTCCCGGAAACGCCAGAACGTTATTGACCTGATTCGGGAAGTCGCTGCGCCCCGTGCCGACAACCTTTGCGCCCGCCTGTTTCGCGACGTCGGGCAAGATTTCGGGCGTCGGGTTTGCCATGGCGAAGATAATTGCGTCTTTGTTCATTGATTTCACCATATCCGTCGTCAACAAATTGCCTTTCGACACGCCGATGAACACGTCCGCGCCTTTTACGGCGTCCGAAAGATTTCCGCGGATATCTTCCTTGTTGAAGGTTTCCGCAAGTTCTTTCTTGTGCCATTCCATATTATCGCGCGAGGGATAAAGTATGCCGTATTCGTCACAAAGCGTGATATTTTTTGCGCCGAAGTCCCTCAAAAGCCAGGTTATCGCAGTGCCGGCAGCCCCCGGACCGTTCACGACGATTTTCACGTCTTTTATATCCTTTTTCACGATTTTCAAAGCGTTTATAAGCCCTGCAAGGACGATTATCGCCGTGCCGTGCTGATCGTCGTGAAATACGGGAATATCAAGTTCATCGTTAAGTCGTCTTTCGATTTCAAAGCAACGGGGACTTGCAATGTCTTCAAGGTTTATGCCGCCGAAACTTATCGAAAGGTTTTTCACGATATTTACGATTTCGTCGGAATTTTGCGTGTCAAGACAAATCGGAAACGCGTCGACGCCGCCGAATTCCTTAAACAGTACGCATTTCCCTTCCATAACGGGCATTGCGGAAAGACCGCCAAGGTTTCCAAGCCCCAGAATCGCACTGCCGTCCGACACGACTGCGACAAGATTCCCGCGTCGCGTATAAACGTATGAGTTTTCGGGATTTTTTGAAATTTCAAGCGTAGGCGCGGCGACTCCCGGCGTATATGCCGTTGCAAGACTTTCGGCGTCACCGACTTTCACCCTTGAAATAACTTCGATTTTTCCTTTGAGTTCCTCGTGCAGTTTCAATGATTTCTGATTGTAGTCCATATTACACCTCAAATCGTATAATATCATTTTTAGCATTAAAATGCAATTTCTTGCGGTATAATAATTGACTTTTGTCGAATGTATGTATTATACTTTTACTCATTAAACCATTAAACAGGAAGATGTTATGAAACAAATTTTATCGTCAGCGTTCAACGCAAACGCCGCGGTGCTTTACGTCATAGCGGCGGTGGTAATTTTATACGTACTCGCGCAATCGATATTCTTCCTTGTCCGCGCCGTTAAACAATCGAAAAAAATCGGCATGGACAAAGGCGTTATCAGGCGCACTGCGCGTCGTGCCGCGATATTTTCAATTGCACCTGCAATAAGCATTTTCATCGGTGTGGCGGCTCTCGCTCCGAAACTCGGGATTCCTTTGCCTTGGCTTCGTCTGTCGGTCATCGGAAGTCTTGTGTACGAAACGTCGGCTGCCGAAATCGGCGCAAAGTCGATGAATCTTCCGTGGGACAGTTTTTCCGCGTCATCGATCACCGCAGAACAGTTCGTAACAATCGCAATGATAATGAGTATCGGTTGTCTTCTTCCGCTCATACTCGTTGCCTTTTTCACGAAAAAGTATTCGTCGGGAATGCTTAAAATGGAAAAGAAAGACAAAAAATGGGGCGAAATCCTTTCAACCGCAATGTTTATGGGCGTCGTGAGCTGCTTTTTCGCGACGAACTTCACAAAAGTTACAAGCGGGCTCGAAGGCTGGATTCCCGTTTTCATTATCCTGATTTCCGCGGCGGTAATGCTCATATTCGGCGCAGTTCAGAAACTCACGAAGTGGCGTTGGATCAACGACTACGCCCTGCCGGTTTCGATGATTGTGGGTATGGTTTGCTCCGTTCCCATCTACAACGCCATCGTTTAAGAGGTGCATTATGAAAAACATTTCAAGAAAAGATAAATCGTATTCCGAAAACACTCACTTTTATGGCAGAATTTGGAGCATAGTGTCCGTTGTTATGATGATGGTATTCCCCATTGTTGCGGGCATCGTGTTTGACGCGTGGCCGACGGCTTCGGCAATCGGTATCGGCATTATGGGTATCCTTATTTACTGGGCTGCCGGCGCGGTGGAGTTTATCAGTTACACCCCGCTTCTCGGCGCGACCAGCATTTATCTCGGTTTTGTTACGGGCAACCTTTCCAACCTGAAAGTGCCCTGCGCGCTGTCCTGCATCGACGCGGAAAACGCAAAATCCAACACGGACGAAGGCGACATCATCGCAACGGTTTCGACCGCAGTTTCGTCCATAGTAACGATTCTCGTTATAATTATCGGCGTTATCCTTATCGCGGCGACGCCCCTTGCCGACCTTCTTGCAAAACCCGCGGCGCAAAAAGCGGCGGATTACCTGCTACCCGCACTCTTCGGCGCGCTTGCCGTTGTGTACGTTTCAAGAAATCCGAAAATTGCTTTCCCGCCGGTTATACTTATGGTCGCGTTATGTATTGCAATTCCGAAAATTGAGAGTATAATAAGTATATTGGTGCCCTTCGTCGCGCTCTTCACCGTCGGCGTCGCAAGGATTATGTACAAAAAAGGCTGGCTCGGCAAGAACGAACCCGAAAAAACCGCGGTCGACGTCGAAACGAACAACGTCGCGCTTGACACCGAAGACACCGATAAATTTATCGACGAACTTGATAATAAATAATTTTTACAGGTGATATATATGTCAAAAAAAGTATTTATCAATGCAAATTTGTGGGACGGATACGCCGATAGCGTTTTCAAAAAATGCGCTGTCTTCGTTGACGGCGACAAAATCGCAAAAATATCTTACGACGAAAAACCCGACGTTTCGGGATACGAAGTCATCGACCTCAACGGCAAATACGTTACGCCGGGACTTGTAAACCCCCACGTTCACCTTTTCGGCACGGGTATGCCCAGCAAGGTAATTTCGGGCGGCGGCGCACAAAAACTCGTGATGAAAATCGTGAAAACGAAACTCGGCGACAAAATCCTTGACGCCCTTGTAAAAAGCGCGGCAAGACAACAGTTATTAAGCGGCGTTACGACTCTGCGAGCCGTCGGCGACTTCAAATATTCCGACGTTCGCCTTCGCGATAAAATCAATTCGGGCAAAGTGCAAGGTCCTCGCCTTCAAGTGTCGGGCCCCGCAATCACCGTTCCCGGCGGACACGGCGACGGCACGTTCTCAATGACTTCCGACACCCTTGACGGTCTGCGCGCGCTTGTCAGACAAAACAAGGAACGCGGCGTCGACTTCATTAAAATCTGCGTCACGGGCGGCGTAATCGACGCAAAAGTCAAAGGCGAACCCGGCGAAGTCAAAATGAGCCTTGAACAAACCAAAGCGGTCGTTGACGAGGCACATAAACTCGGTCTTCGCGTCGCGTCGCATACCGAAAGTTTCAAAGGCGTTGAAATCACGGCGGCGGCAGGCGTCGATACCGTTGAACACGGCGCACCCTTAACCCCCGAGATGGCTGCCGAAATGAAAGCGACGAACTCCGCAATGGACGTTACATATTCCCCCGCGCTCCCCTTAAAAATGCTCGATCCGTCAATAACGCTCCTTGATCCGATTTGCGTGTACAACACCGAAATCGTTGTGAGCAATATGACGAAAGGCGCGAAAAACTGCATCGACGAAGGCATACTTCTCGGCATGGGTACGGACAGTTCCTGCCCGTTCGCAACGCAATACAATATGTGGCGCGAGGTCGTGTTCTTCCAAAAATGCGTCGGCGTGTCGAACGCGTACGCTCTTTCCGTCGCAACGCTGAACAACGCAAAACTTATGGGACTTGATAACGTGTGCGGCACTGTCGAAGAAGGCAAAAGTGCGGATATGATAGTTATGAGCAAAAACCCGCTTGACGACCTTACGGCACTGCGCGATCTGGACAAAGTTATCGTCCGCGGCGAAGTCATCGACAAACCTTTGCCGAAGCGCAACGAAACAATCGAAAAGGAACTCGATGAAATTACAAAAAAGATTTAATTTTTGATAAAACATAACAAAAATCCCGCAAAAATTGCGGGATTTTTTGTATGATTTGTTTTTTTATTTGAAGTTTGTAAGGACGTTTCTGTAAAAGTCAACGCCTTGCGCGAGGGAATCGACTCCGATACGCTCGTTGTAGCCGTGGCACGCGCCGAGTTCCTCGGGACTTACCAAAAACGGGGTGAAACGAAGCGCCGTGCTGCAAATGTCCTGCATATATCTGCAATCCGTGCCGCCCGCGATAAGGTAAGGCGCAAGGACGGTATCGCCGTACGTTTTGTTGATCATATCGACGGTGAATTTATAGCCTTCCGACTTCGTATCGGTGCAGGGACTTGCGTCGCGCGTGTTCAGTACCTCGATTTCGATATCGTATTTTTTGGCGACTTTTTCAAGTTTTTTCATGCACTTATCGTGCCCTTCCTGCGGCGAGAAACGAAGGTTTGCAAGTACCCATGCCGCGTCGGGGATATTGTTGCTTGCGTGGCTGCCTTCCGCCATCGTGAACACCATCGTCGTGGACAAAAACGCCTTGACCTGCGACGAAAGACTGTCGGGCAACACTTTAAGAGCAAGCGGCAAAATATGATATGCGTTTTTTACAAGCGGACGAAGCGCGGGCTTTACCGCTTTTGAAAGATCCTTGAAAAGTTCTTTCAGAATGGGCAATACTTTCACGTCGAAAATATTGTGCTTTTCATTGTAAAGTATGAATTTTGCAAGGCGCACGAACGGCGTGTTTTTGGGCGGCGCACTGCTGTGTCCGCCTTTGCTTCTGGCGATGAATTTGAAGTCGGCAAAGCCTTTTTCCTGAACGCCGATAACGCCCGCGTTTTTAACAAGGAATTTTTTGAACGGTTCTTTTGAAACCATACCGCCGCCCTCGTCGATGACAAGCACGGGTTTTACTCCCAACGTTTCGGAAAGATATTTGGCTTCCGCAATCGCACTGCCGCCCGAGTTTTCCTCATCGTCGCCATAGCAAAAATAAATATCCTGTTCGGGCACGAAGCCTTCGTTTATGAGTTCGTTTGCGGCGACCATACTGCCAAAGACCATGCACTTGCAGTCGACCGCGCCGCGCCCCCAGATTTTCCCTTCCTCGATTGCGCCGCTGTAAGGCGGATATTTCCAGCCTTTGGGATCTTCTTCGGGAACGACGTCCTGATGCGCCATAAGTACCAGCGGACGGTCGTGTTTTTTGCCCTCCCACTTGATAATCATTGCGTTGTTGCGGACGTTGAAACGCGGAAGCTTTGAAAATTCAGGCGCGATTTCCCACATGACTGCGTGCAAATCGTCAAAGTGTTTCTGATCGCAACCCGTTACGGTCGGACACTGCAACATACGCGAGAATTGTTTTGCATACAAATCTTTTTTTTCGTACGACATAAGTTTCTCCTTATAAATTTCTCCTTAAAACTTTTTATCTTTGAAGTAATAGATTTCGTCTTTTTCGGATATTTCGCGAAGGACGCGCGCCGGGTTTCCGACAGCGACGACGTTGGACGGAATATCTTTTGTGACGACCGCCCCCGCGCCTATGACCGAGTTGTCGCCGATGGTTACGCCGGGCAATACGTTCACGCCCGCGCCGATCCATACGTTATTCCCGATTTTCACGTCGGCGTTGTATTGAAGACCTTTCAATCGACACTTCGGGCTCACGGGGTGTCCCGCGGTGATTATCGAAACGTTGGGTCCGATCATTACGTTGTCGCCGATTTCGATTTTCCCGTCGTCAACGAGCGTAAGATTAAAATTACTGTAAAAGTAATCGCCGATGAAAACGTGCTTGCCGCCCCAATTTGCGAAAAACGGCTGCGTCACGACAGGTTGTTTTCCGATCGAGCCGAAGCATTTCCGAATGTATTCATCTTCGCGCTTATCGCCGTACGGCAATGCGTTATAGGCTTTCATCGCGTTGAGATACTCAAACTGTTCGGAAACGATTTCTTCGTCGTTGGGGTCGTAAACCTGCCCCGCAAGCATTTTTTCCTTGTTTGTCATAGTCGTTAAATCGAGCCTGTCGACCTTCCTTCTCTGAGGTTTTTATAAAGCGCTCCCGTCTCCTGGAAGTCAAGTTTTTTCTCGGAATCGGGACCGATCTGGTAATTGCCCTCCTTATAGCTGTACACGTACAACGGATAACGAACGTAAGGTTTCAGTACCGAGTTGAACGCAATCTGTAATAAGCCGGTAAGCGACGATCCCGTGATCGTGACCGAGTGTCTTGCGTATCCCGCATTTTCAAAGTCGCGTACTATGCCGTCGGTAACGGGCGAGGTCATGCCGAGAACGGCGATGCCGAGATGCACGTATTCCTGACCATTGAAAGTATGCCTTACTCCTGAATATTCGGGCTGCAAAAGTTCGTTTGCGATAATTTGCGCGCCTGACGTGCCGACGATAGCGTCGACGCTTTCAATGCCTGTTGACGGAATCAATCCGCTTGTCGACGAAAAGTCTTCGATATTGATCCAGTTGTAAATATCAAGGAAGCCTTCAACGTTGATAAAGTGATCCTTGTATCCCGTTTTTTTCATATCTTCCCACGTCGAGCCTTCGGGATAACCAATGATATTGCCGCTTTCGTCTTTTCTGTTTTTGTCCCTTTCAAAATCCGTCTGCACGAAAATCGGCATAAGCGCGCTGTGCGTGAATACGGTATTTTTCAGCGTAACGTTTGCAGGGAGTCTTCCGTACGTCGAGGTGTTGCCCGACATCGGGATAAACAACGAGTTCGCCGACGAGTTTCTGAAAATGCAGCCTTCGATATTGACGTCCGCGCCAGCGATTTCCATGACGGTTTTTGCGTTCTCGAAAATGCAGTACTTGAACGAGATGTTGTTTATCGTTTCGTTATTTTTCGTTTCGTCGTCGTAATTCTCGATTTCGTGCAGAATCCTCACGCATCTTCTGGATTTTTCCCATTGTTGAAGCCCGTTCTTTGCATCGGGATCGTTGTATCCCATACGCAAAATCGTGTTTTCGACGTGAACGTTGCTTGTCTCGATTTTCAACAATTCATTGAAATAATCGTTTTTGCGGTCAATCATATCCTGTTCGTTGTAGCATACGATAAAGCCGTTGCCGTACATGCTCGTGCTTTCCTGCATAGTAATTCTGGACGCATCCGTATTGTTGTCCGCACGAATTTCAAGTTTGCCGCCGGCAGTAGAATCCTTGACGTAAATCGCAACGCTTTCTTTTTTCTCGTGCAACGCCTTTTTCAGTTGCGTTTCGTTGCTGACGGTGTAGCCGTCGATGACGTTCAGCACGTACGTTGCGACAACGGGCATGTTGTCGTACATCGGATATTTTGCCTTTATGGTAATTATTACCTTGTTTTTAAGCCCTTTCTTTTCGTCGGGCATTTTATCATTCAGGACAAGTTTGTTGTAACTGCCTTTTTCGTCCGAGAATTTGGCAATGCTTTCGTCGGAAGTCGAAAACTCAAAGTTTTCAATGTCAACGTCCTTCGGATAGTTGAAGTCCATATAGAACGAATAAGGGGAAGTTTCGGTGCAATCGGCGTTGAAAATCTTGTTGCCGAACACCGTTTCTGCGGCGACACCTCGTTTTGCGTCGGTGGCGTTCAAAGCAAGGTTGATTGCAAAGACCGGCGTAACGACTTTGAGTTCGACCGTGCTGCAAGTTTTATTTGTCGTTCTGTCTTTCGCCAGAATTTTGACGTCGCCTTCCTTGTTAGGCTCGATCATAGCGACATTGCCGACATTGCTTTCTTTGCCCAATTGGTCAAATTGTTCAATATTGACGATGGGCGAACCGGGGGCGATATCGTTTGACGAAAAATCCACCTCGGGTACGCCCGATTTTTCGGGATTGCGATAAACGACTTCAAGGTAAATCGGCAGACCGCGTTTGACGATATATTCAACCTCGTCGCCGTTTTTGTTGTAAAGTTTTTGAAGAAGGATATCGTAGTTTTTGAAAACGATATCGTCGTCGCTGAGCGCGTCGACCTTGATTGCCGAAAACGTTTTGCCGTTTACGGTAACCGTGGCGACCGTTGCGTTTTCGTCAAAAGTAAGCGTTCCGTCCGCAGAAATATTGCCGCCCGCGACTGTTACAGACGTGAAATCGCTCACGTTCATATAGTTTTTGACGTTGACAGTAGTGTCCGCGGTATAGCAGTAACTTTCACCCTTGAAAACGCCGTTATTTACTTTCACTTTGACGGATGTTCCGATGCCGGTGTCGTTTGAAGAAACCGAAATCGTCGTTTCGCCCGCGCCTTTTGCCGAAAGAATACCGTTTTTGTCAACTTCGACGATTCTTTCGTCGGCGGACTTCCAGGTTACCGTTTTGTCGCGTGCGCCGCCGGGCGTGAAAATGGGGTTGACAAGAAGTCTTTCGCCCGTGTCCATTGAAATCACGTCTTTTTCGGAAAGTTTGCTGCTGCTGCCGTACGGCATAAGTTCGATTTTTGTGACCTTGTCGCCGACGACCTTTACGGAGCACGTTGCAAATTTATTGCCTTCTTCCGTCGTAACTTTCACGATGAACGAGCCGTAGCCGTAAACCGTAACGACGCCGTTGTTGTCGATCGTCGCGATGTCGATATGGTTTGTATCGATATGTTCTTTCAGTTCTTTATCGGACAAATCGGCACAATCCTGACAGGGATCGTCTTTTGCGTAAACGAACGGAATGTCGCTGTGTTGTTCTTCGATTGACCAGGTGAGATTGTGGTTTTTCGCAAGGCGCGGATAAACAGTCGCTTTCAACGTGTCGATTGTGTTGCCGTTGTCAAGCGAAAATTCGATATTGTTTTCGTTAAGTTCCACCCTGTCAACGGGCAGATATGAATTTTTGGAAATAATGTTTGTGGTGAGAAGTACCGACGCAACGATAATAATCGGGATAAGAATCAGTACTCCGATAAGGACTTTTTTCATTAAGCCTCCGAGGTAATTTGTTTCTTTGATGACTTTGATATTATACCACTTACTTAAAATTAAGTAAAGAAATATACGATATTACTATTTTGCGCGCATAAAGAAAAAACGTCGGAAAACCCGACGTTTAATACTATTTTGTTGCGAAATATTGAGTTTTTTTCAAAATTATCGGATAATTTCACCGTTTTTCCTTTTATTTTGTAAAAAACAAGCGATGGAAACCGAAAACTATCTGCCCGTTTCAAAAAAGGATTTATGCTCGATATCGTCAAGCGGTAGCATTTTCGTGTCGAACGTGCCGTCGTCGTAAATTTCGATAATCGTACCGCCGCGCTCAGTATGGCGTTTGTCGATGCCCTTATATGCAAGATAATCGACGCTCATTCCGTACGTCAGACGAATACCCTTATAAGTCAAAGAAAGCGTGTTCAGATGGTCGTGTCCCATAAACATGCCTTTGCAGCTTCCGAACTTTACCATTTCGTTGAAAAATTTGCCCTCGACGGTCTTCGGGTATCCGAAATAATTGTCCTTTTCACCGACGAATCCGTGATGATAAATTACGCTCTTGTCGCCGCGATAAAACTTCTCCCACGCTTCCCGAAACTCTTTTGGCGGGATATGGAAAAACGCAAGCGAATTTACTTCTTCGGGTTTTTTACCACACTCCGCGCCGATAATTTTAATCGTGTTTTTGTACCATTCGATCTGGTCGTCGTGAATAATATCGAAACCGCTGAAAAAGTTCCAGGTAAGATAGGCGTTGCTGTCGATAAACATAAGCACGGTGTTGAGAGTGCCGTCTTCGTTCAGCACGGGGATATGATAATTTCCGTCGCCCGTCAGGTTTTCGTCGCCGTGGGAAAAATAACAATTCTTGCACGAAGAATAAAAATCGCCGATCTTTTTCTTGCTTGCCGTCGCCCAGACTTCGCTGTCGTGATTGCCGAAAACCACCGTCCATGGTTTTCCGAGTTTTTCCATACAGGCGGCGAATTTTTTGCTGGATTTGAGGTTGTTGAAACTGCCCTGCAAAAGCCAGGGAATGGGGTACACCATATCGCCCGTAACGATGACGAAATCGGCGTCCGAAGCGTTCACGATTTTTTCAACCGCTTGAAGCGCGAGCTTGTCTTTTTTTCTTGTCGAAAACGAGCCGCCGATATGAATATCCGTGAGCTGCAAAATTTTAAGCGGCACACCTTTTTTCTTCGTAATATTTGTAATTCCGTTGATATTTTCGATTTTTGCGTTCATTTTCGTTCAATTTTTGTCATTTTCGGATTCGTCGTTTTCAACGGTGCCGAACGCACTTCCGAACTCTTCGTCAATCTTTTCGTCGCTTACTTCGACCACGTTTCCTTCATCGTCCAGAACCTGCGGAACAACGACGTCTTTTTCATCGACTTTGCCGTAAAGTTCGGCGACAAGCGCATCCCTTTCCGCGGTTTCTTCGTCGTTTAGAGCGACGCCTTTCTTCCTTGCGTCGATGAAATATCTTATTCTTGCAAGTTTCTTGTTGTCGACCTTATACTTGAACGACGCGTAAAGCGCGATGGCGATAAGTATGGCAACTGTGATACCCATAACAAGCCTTATTGCAAGCAATGCAGTGTCCGACTGCTGAATATAAACCGTTGTGTCGCCGGTGTCGTTTTCCTTATATCCGCACCAGCCGAGAATCCAGCCGACCAAGCCGACCGCAAGCGCGCCGCCGACCTTTCTTGCAAGCGTCATCATGCCGCTGTACGTACCGGTTGAGCGGTCGCCCGTCGCCATTTCGCCAACGTCGACGGTATCGGGGAATATAATCCACGGCATCATCTGCGCGCCGCCAAAGCCCAAGCCCATAATAAGCGCAATGATGGGGATAAGAATCGGAGGCGTCCATGAAGGCTCCATAATCGCAAACATTATGCCACCGAAAATGTAAAACGGCAGCCCCATGCGGAATGCAAACTGTTTGCTCTTCTTGTCCATCATTTTGCGAGCCAGCGGAAACATTACGACAGCCGCAACCATAAGCGGCGCAATGATAAACATCGAGGAAATGTCCATTCCGAAAAGTTTCTCGCCGTGCCACACGTCTGTTGCGTAAAATACCGCAAGCGCGCTTATCATATCCATACAGGCAAACGCCGAAACGTACATCACGATATGCCAGCGATACGACCTGTTTTTATAAGGTTTTGTGTAGCTTTTTACAAATTGTTTTGCATTGAATTTTTCAACCGCCGTCGTGGGTTTGATACGCTCTTTTACGAAAATCGAGCAAATTATAAGCCCACCGCCGAAAAGCGTGCCGAAAATAATCGAAATCGAAAGCCAGAATTCCGTCGTATTGATGTGCGGCATGAACAGCCAGCCGTCTGCGGAAATCAAAGATTCGATAAACAAAAGCGGCAATACGTACGCAAGCCCCGAAGCCGCGGCGGTAAAGATAAGTTTAACCGTGTTGGCGTTGTTTCTTTCACGGAAGGACGGGGATATGTCGCTTGACATCGAACAGTACGGAACCTGCGACAACGTCGAACAAGTGTTCCATAATAAATACATTATCAGCATATACGCGATAAATCCGTTTGTCGAAACGCCCCAGTCTTTCACGGGCATAAACAGCAGGAATATCGACACGATAATCGAAATGCCGCCCGCAAACATATACGGCTTGCGTCTGCCCCATCTGCCGCGCGTGTTGTCGCTGATAAAGCCCATCACGGGGTCGGTAACGGCGTCCCACAACTTCGCAATCATAAATATCGTCGTCGCGATTTTCATCGGGATGCCCATCGTGGTCATGTATTTGACAAGAATACACGACATCAGCGCAACGCCGCCGCCGTCCATAAGACCGCCTATGCCGTAACAAATTTTTTCTTTAAGCGGCACTCTGTCTTCGGGCACGATATAGTTCGCGTCGCCGGGGACAGCCACCTGTTTTTCCTTCTTCTTCACGTTGTACCTCATACAAAAAGATATATTAATAATATCATATCATTTGTTTTGACACAAGCAACAAAAACCTACTTGCCGATTTATCTTTTGTAAAATTTCCGCAAAGTTTCAAAAATCAAACAAAAAACCGAACCGTGTCGTTGGTGGAAAACACAAGATTTTGAACCCAACCATATAAAAACGCACACCAAATCGGTTGTGCGTTTTTTGTTTGCGCTTAATTATTATCCTAACAGTTCTTTTTTCTTGCGTTGAATTTTTGGTTTATTTATTTTATCGGTGAGGTAATAACTCATATCAAGTAGCATTTTGATTTTGTCGTCGGGGATGGTGCCGTCAAGCGCAACCGTTATCCAACTGCCCTTTGACATGTGGTAGGCGGGGAAAAATCCGCTTTCGCACAGGAGCGAGCCGACAAGAACCGAGTCGCACTTCAAATTCACGACGTCAATAAGTTCCTCGCCGTCAAGACCAAGTCTGAATTTCGGCACATCCATGACAACGGCAAACCACTTTTTGCTATTTGCGTGGCGAAACACCTCGTAATTCGGGTAAATATACCACGGGAAATCAGCGCAAGCGTTATAGTTATCTAATACAAAACTTTCAAATTCGCAACGATTCATATAAAATAGGTTTATTTATTAAGAAAATACCGATCATTGTAAAAGCAATGATATAGATATTATGCGATTACCATTTTTATGTTTATTAAATGCCAACAGATAATAATGCGAACGTTGCCAAAACGCCGATATTTCAACGCTTTTATGAAAAAGGCTCGCTTGTAGTACGAAGAGTACAACCGCGTTCGCCTTTTCCAAAAATCATCTGAAATCTCGGCGTTTTCGGT
>ENA-OYYW01000236-OYYW01000236.1-human-gut-metagenome-genome-assembly--contig:-NODE-236-length-19456-cov-5.685841_pt1 | contig 19456 bp, 16 predicted proteins | sample MGYA00243254_ERZ653459 | MGnify/ENA primary metagenome ERZ653459 (study PRJEB26926, sample SAMN06164952) | human gut metagenome | biome: ENVO:00009003; feature: ENVO:2100002; material: ENVO:00002003...
GGCTTGCACTATCTTTGTCAGGCAAACAACGTATGGCGAACTATCTCGACAACGACATCAAATTCGTCGCGGGCGTAGGCGAGGCGCGGGCCCGGCTGCTGGAAAAGGAGCTGGGCATCCGCACGCTGGGCGATATGCTCTGCCACTATCCGTTCCGCTACATCGACCGTACGAGGATCTACCGCATCGACCAGATCGCGGAAGGGGATTCCGCACTCATCCAGTTCCGGGGGCGCATCACAGGCGTCAGCTATGCCGGAGCAGGGCGCAAACGACGTTTCACGGCCGTCGTGAACGACGGCAGCGGCGTGGCCGAACTGGTCTGGTTCCAGGGAATCAAATGGATCGAAAAACGGATCGAAGTGGGGCGCGAATACCTGATTTTCGGCCGCCCATCCTTCTTCAAGGGCGAACTGTCGGTGGTACATCCCGAAATCGAAACCATCGAGAAAGCCTTTTCCCGCAAGGCCGAAAGCGGTCTGCAAGGCATTTACTCCTCGACCGAGCGGCTTTCGAGCGTCCTCGGCACCAAAGGCATCTACACGATCGTCTGCAACCTCTGGCCGATGGTGCGGGACCATATCCGCGAAACGCTGCCCGACCGAATGCGGATCCAGTACGGTCTGCTGTCGCTGCGCGATGCGCTCTACAACATCCATTTTCCGCAATCGCCCGAACTGCTGCGGCAGGCACAATACCGGCTGAAGTTCGAAGAGCTACTCGGCATTCAACTGGGTATCCAATCGCGCCGCACGGCCCGCCTGTCGAAAAACAACGGATTCCTCTTCCCCAAAGTGGGAGGCGTATTCAATACCTTCTTCAACACCAGGCTGCCGTTCCCGCTGACCGGGGCGCAGAAGCGCGTGGTCAAGGAGATCCGGCAGGACACGATCTCCGGCTACCAGATGAACCGCCTGCTGCAAGGCGACGTGGGCAGCGGCAAGACCCTCGTCGCGTTGATGTCCATGCTGTTGGCCGTCGATAACGGCTTCCAGGCCTGCATGATGGCTCCGACCGAAATCCTTGCGCGCCAGCACTACGCCACCTTCCGGAGGATGCTCGAAGGAATGGACGTGCGGGTGGCGATCCTTACCGGAGCATCCAAAGCACGCGAACGGCGGGAAGCCCTCGCCGGAATTGCCGACGGCTCGATCGACCTGCTGATCGGCACGCACGCCCTGATCGAAGACCGGGTACAGTTTTCGAACCTGGGATTCGTGGTGATCGACGAACAGCATCGCTTCGGCGTCGAACAGCGGGCACGGCTCTGGACCAAGAACGAGCAACCGCCTCACATCCTGGTGATGACCGCCACTCCCATTCCCCGCACGTTGGCGATGACCCTCTACGGCGACCTGGACGTTTCGGTGATCGACGAGCTGCCGCCGGGACGACAGCCGATCCGCACGGTGCACTACACCGACGCAGCCCGCCTGCGGCTTTTCGGTTTCATGCGGCAGGAGATCAAGAAGGGAAGACAGATTTATGTCGTCTATCCGCTTATCAAGGAGTCCGAAACGATGGACTACAAAGATTTGCAGGACGGCTACGAAGCCATCTCGCGCGACTTCCCGCTGCCGGAATACGTCACGACGATCTGCCACGGCAAGATGAAACCCGAAGACAAGGAGGAGTCGATGCGTCAGTTCAAGAGCGGCGAGGCGAATATCATGGTCGCCACTTCGGTCATCGAGGTCGGCGTCGATGTACCCAACGCCACCGTCATGGTGATCGAGTCGGCCGAACGATTCGGCCTCTCGCAGCTTCACCAGCTGCGCGGCCGCGTTGGACGGGGCAGCCAGCAATCCTACTGCATCCTCATGTCGGGCGAGAAGCTCTCGAAGGAGGCCCGCCTGCGGCTCGAAGCGATGTGCGAAACCAACGACGGATTCCGCCTGGCAGAGCTGGACCTCAAGCTGCGGGGTGCGGGCGACGTGAACGGTACGCTCCAGAGCGGCATGGCCTTCGACCTGAAGATCGCCAACCCGACGCTCGACAGCCAGATCCTGACCGTCACCCGGGAAGCGGCCGCCGAAGTGCTGACGGCCGACCCGACACTGGCCCAAAACGGCCACGAGGGGCTTCGGGAACTCCGCAAGCGCTACTCCGGCCGCGAAGAGATCGATTTTTCACAAATTTCCTGACCTTGCAACCATATCATCCCCATTCGACAATGCAACACATCGCTTTCCTGCTTCCCGCCGACGCCAGCACTCCCTACGGGGGCTATAAGGTCGTCTTCGAATACGCCAACCGGCTGACCGCCGACGGACACAAAGTAACGATCGTCTATCCGGCATCCTTCTGGTTCTGGCGCAAAAGCATTCGCAAAAAATACCGCAGTATCCGGCGTTACCTGACCGGACTCCGACGACGGGATTACACCGCGAATTGGTTCCGCCTCGCTCCCGGCATCGAGGAGAAGTGGGTTTGGAGCCTGAACGAATGTTTCGTACCGAAAGCGGACATCTATGTCGCTACGGCATGCTGGACGGCAGGATATTTGAAGCGCTACCGGAGCGTATCCCCTCAAAACAAGTTTTACCTGATCCAGGGATACGAGGTTTGGTGGCCGCATACGGAAAAACAGGTTCTGCAATCGTACCGCTTCCCGATGCAAAAGATCGTCATCTCCGAATGGCTCCAGCAGATCGTCTGCGAAATGGAGGGGGGGGGGAAATTGCGAACTGATACATAACGGATTCGATTTCGACTATTTTTCGAAACTAATCGAAATCGAAGAAAAAAACAAATATTGCGTCTGCATGTTGTATCATACGTTCGAAGGAAAGGGATGCGCCGATGCTTTCCGAGCGCTGGAAATCGTCAAACAGCGATTTCCACAGCTGATAGTCAACATCTTCGGCACAGCGCCGCGACCGGAAACGCTTCCCGAGTGGTACCGCTACTGGCAGCGTCCCGACCAGCAGACGCACAACCGAATCTACAACGAGGCGGCTGTCTTTGTCGGGCCGAGCCACAGCGAGGGCTTCTGCCTGACGCCACCCGAAGCCATGATGTGCGGTTGCGCCGTCGCCTGCACCGACATCGGAGGCTACACCGTATGTTGCAAGCACGACCGAACCGCACTGGTAAGCCCCGTGCGGAATCCGGAGCGACTGGCCGAAAACATCATCCGCCTGATCGAGGACGATGATCTGCGCTACCGAATAGCGAAAGCCGGCCATGAAAACATCCGGCAGTTCACTTGGGAAAGCGCTTATGACAAGTTGAAGAAATATTTGAAATTACGATAACACGATACGAAACCGACGACCTTATTTGCGAAATATGAAAAAACTGTTTTTTTTCACCGTCCTGTTTTTCCTGGCAGCCCTGCCTGCTGGCGCCCAGCTCTATCAGCCGGGCGAAGTACTCGATTACCGGGCCAGCTACAAGGCCAAATTCTTTCCCAATACCGAAGTGGGAAGCGTACGCGTGACCACCGTCGAAGAAGAATATGAAGGAGAGCCGATGTACCGCATCGTGGCACACGGCAAAACGCTCCCCGCCTTCCGCTGGGTAATGAACGTGGACGACAAATATACGATTCTGGTCGATCGCGAGGAGTTGAAGACACGCCGTTTCGAAAGCGATATCCGCGAAGGCAACTACCGGTTCTGGAGCAACTACGTGTACGACTGGCCCGAAATGACGGTACACACCCGGTGGCAGGGACGCCGCATGGTGCGCGATACAACCAAAACGATGTCGCTCACCCCGCGCAGCATGGATCCCGTGTCGCTCTATTTCCACCTGCGGAGCATCGACCCGGCAACGCTCCAGGAAGGTAAAACGGAGGTGCTCGAAATGCTCCTCGAAGATACGATCCGCCATCTGCGGTACCGCTTTCTGGGGCGTGAAACCAAGAAAATCCGCAGTATGGGTACGTTCCGCACCCTGAAGTTCGCCTGTCAGATCGGCACCTCCGAAGGGTACTCGTTTACGGACGGAACGGAGTTCACGGTCTGGATTTCGGACGACAAAAACCTCATTCCTCTCTACATCGAATCGCCGGTCCGCATCGGCAGCGTTCAGGCCTATATTTCGGGATATCACGGACTGAAATATCCGTTGAGCAGTAAAATCAAATAAAAATCCATTATATTTGCAGAACATGGGGTGAGGTTCTGCGATTTTCGGACACAAACCGGCAGCGATTGCCCCGTCTTTTATTATATTTGTATAAAATATTCGCACCATGGAAGAGAACTATCAAGGTTACAACCAACCCGAATACGAAAACGACGATCCCCGCAAGGGCGCGAACAAGTCGATCCTCGGCTACCGCATCGTCATCATTATCCTGGCGGTGATCCTGGCTGCCATCACGGTCCTCTATTACAACATCCATCGCCAGCAGCAGGCCGATTACGACCTGTTGGTCATCGACCGCGATTCGATCCAGAACAACCTGAGCGACCTGATGCAGGATTTCGACGACCTGCAACTATCCAACGACACCCTTTCGCTCCAGATGGGCATCGAACGCCAGCGGGCCGACTCGCTGATGCAGCGGCTCAAACAGGAGCGTTCGTGGAGTCTGGCCAAAATCAAGCAATATGAAAAAGAGGTCGGCACGCTGCGTACCATCATGCGGGGTTATCTTCACCAGATCGACTCGCTCAACACGCTCAACAAAAAGCTGATCGACGAAAACGTATCCTACCGCAAGGAGATCACCACGGCCCAGATGCGTGCCGAGATGGCCGAAGAGAAGGCCCAGGAGCTCAACAACAAAGTACGCCAGGGATCGGTTATCAACGCCCGGGGTATCCGCATGGTAGCGCTCAACGCCCGCAGCAAGGAGGTGTCGCGCATCAAGAACGCCGAGCGTCTGCGCGTGGATTTCACCCTCACGGCCAACGCCCTGGCGACTCCGGGCGAAAAGACGATCTACGTCCGCATCCTGTCGCCCGACGGATACGTGCTGTCGAGCGAAAGCGTTCCGACGTTCGAATTCGAGGGCGAACGCCTCTCTTACTCCGCATCGCGTGACGTGGATTACCAGAACGAAGACCTCAACATCGGTATCTTCTACACCGGCAGCGGCTTCACCGCCGGTACCTACCAGGTACAGATCTATTGCGACGGGTTCCTGATCGGCTCGATCGAGCTGCCGATGCGATAAATAAGGCTTCGTCCGACCCAGACAACAGAAAGCGTCCGGCCTTGCAAGGCCGGACGCTTTCTGTCACAGAGTGGTTTGCGACGATATTTACACCTGGAATCCGCAACGATCCCTGCAAGAATCATTCGTTCCAGATCAGAGCGGAAGCGCCGAGGATCGCGGCATTTTGGGCCGGAATGCCGCTGGGCAGCACCTTCACGTTGCCCCGGTAAACGGGCAGCAAATTCTCCTCCAGGTAACGGCGCGTCGGTTCCAACAGGAGCTCCCCGGCTTGGGCCAGGCCGCCGAAGAAGAACACGGCTTCGGGCGAGGTGATCGCTACGGCATTCGCAAGGGCCCTTCCCAGCCTCTCCGCCGTACAGCGAAAAACCTCGAGCGCCAGCGAATCACCCTTTTGCGCCGCTTCGGTAATTATCCGGGCGTCGAACTTGTCGTAAGGTACATCGCGTAAAACGCTCGGCACCGTTTCCCGGGCCATCAACTCGAAGGCCGTCCGTTTGGCACCCGTCGCAGAAACATAGGTTTCCAGACAGCCACGGCGTCCGCAGCCGCATTGCCGTCCTCCGGGTTCGACGACGACATGCCCCAGCTCTCCGGCCATGCCATCGTGCCCGTAGATCATCCGACCGCCGGCAACGAATCCCGATCCCAACCCGGTTCCAAGCGTTACCATGATGAAATCCCGCATTCCCCCGGCATTGCCGTAAGCGATCTCCCCGAGAGCGGCGGCATTGGCGTCGTTGGTAATACGGACGGGAATCCCGGGAAAAGAGTTGCCGACCTCCTTGCAAAGCGAGAAAAACCGCCGCCCTTCCTCCGGATTCGGCTCTCCGGATCGAAACTTCCAGAGATTGACCGGACGCTCGATCCGGCCCGTATGATAGTTGGCATTCGGAGCACCGATCCCGATACCCGACAGTACAGCCCCGGCAGGCATCGCCGCACAAAGCTCCCGCAGCGTCCGTACGAGCATTTCGACATAAGCCGGATAGTCGTCGAAAAAAGGGTACTCCGCTGTACGAAAAGAAGATCGCGCATAGACTTCACCCGTGCGATCGACCAAACCGAGAACCGTATTGATCCCTCCGATGTCAATGCCGATGACCAATTTTTTCATAAAAAAGATAAATTTTACAGGTTTATCAGCCCAAAGTTAGAAAATAATTGCACGCTATCGACTTTTTTTCCTACTTTTGGGGGAATGTTTTCGACAAGAGCAGGCAAAACGAATTTCCCGAATTATGCCGAGCGAAGAAAACGACGACGAAGTTCAACGATTCTTATCCAGCGAGTTTCAGCATGCAAAACAACGACCAAATTCTGGAAGCCATCGAACATTATCTGGGACAAATCGGATATCCCGAAGAACCCGGCAGGTTGTACGCACCGATCAGCTATTCCCTCACGATGAGCGGGAAACGGTTGCGTCCCATGTTGCTGATGCTTACCTGCGGAATCTTCTCCGACCAGCCCCAGGCGGCCATGCCGGCAGCGGCAGCCGTCGAGGTTTTCCATAATTTCACGTTGCTGCACGACGACATCATGGACAACGCGGCGATGCGCCGGGGTAACCCTTCCGTCTTCGCCAAATGGGGACAGAACGTCGCCATCCTGTCGGGCGATGCGATGCTCATCAGCGCCTACCGCCTGTTGAGCGAATACCCGCCCCAAGTGCTGCCGCAGATTCTCGCCCGCTTCAATACGATGGCCATCGAAGTCTGCGAAGGCCAACAGTACGATATGGATTTCGAAACCCGGGAGTCGGTTTCGGTCGAAGAGTATCTCCACATGATCGAACTCAAAACTTCGGCCCTACTGTCGGGTGCGACCGTCATCGGAGCGATCATCGGCGGGGCGGGCGAAGAAGACTGTCAACGCCTCTATCGTTTCGCCACCGAACTGGGACTGGCGTTCCAGTTGCAGGATGACCTGCTGGACAGTTACGGCGACGAACGGCTGGGCAAGGCGATCGGAGGCGACATCCTCGAAGGCAAAAAGACCTACCTGATGGTCATGGCCCTCAGCAAGGCGTCGGCCGCCGAGCATCGAATCCTCGCTTCGACCTATTCCGATCCGACTCTTTCCGATCAGCAGAAGATCGCGCGCGTGCGGGAGGTTTTCGACAAACTGGGCGTCGCCCGTCTGACCGAACAGCAGATCAACCACCGCTTCGAACGGGCGTTGAACATTCTCGATACGTTATCCGTACAATCGGAAGGCACGGCCCGCCTGCGGGAGTACGCCGGCAGCCTGATCGGACGCAACAAATAAATCCTCGGCCCAATGAAACGCAGCGACATAGAGATCATGGCTCCTGCAGGAAGTTACGAATCCCTGCATGCAGCGATCGACGCCGGAGCCAACTCCGTTTATTTCGGAGTGGGAAGGCTCAATATGCGGGCCCAATCCGCCGCCAACTTCACCCTGGAAGATATGGGGCAGATCGTTTCGATCGCCCGTGAACACGGCGTGAAAAGCTATCTGACGGTCAATACGGTGATTTACGACGAAGAGATCGAAACCCTGCACGCGACCATCGACCGTGCCTGCGAGGTGGGCGTGGACGCCATCATCGCCACCGATATGGCCGCCATCCAATATGCCCGCAGCGTCGGCATGGCCGTACATATCTCCACGCAAAGCAACATCTCCAACATCGAAGCCGTCCGGTTCTTCGCCCAATGGGCGGACGTAGTGGTCCTGGCCCGGGAACTCGACCTGGTGCAGGTCGCCCGTATCAGCCGGGAAATCGAACGGCAGCGGATCACGGGCCCCGGCGGAGAGCTGGTACGGATCGAAATGTTCGCCCACGGCGCCCTCTGCATGGCCATATCGGGCAAATGCTACCTGTCGCTCCACACCAGCGACGGATTCTCGGCCAACCGGGGAGCCTGCCGGCAGATCTGCCGTCGCAAATATCTGGTTACGGACCCCGAAACGGGCGAAACACTCGACGTCGAGGGCAACTATATCCTCTCGCCCAAAGACCTCTGCACGATCGACTTTCTCGACTACTTCATCGAATCGGGCGTGCGGGTCCTCAAGATCGAAGGGCGTGCGCGGGGTGCGGAATACGTCAAACGCGTGGTCGAATGTTACGACCGGGCGCTCCGGGCCATGGAAGACGGCGACTACACGCCGGAACTGGCCGCCGCACTGAAAGAGCGGCTGGCAACGGTATTCAATCGCGGATTCTGGGAGGGATACTACGCAGGACGCCCGATCGTGGAGCACAGCCGCCACCACGGATCGGCCGCCACCAAACGCAAAGTCTATGTGGGCAAGGTGACCAACTTCTTCAAAAAAATATCGGTGGCCGAGGTGCTCGTCGAAGCGGCTCCTCTACACGAAGGGGACGAACTGCTCTGGATGGGCGAAACGACCGGAGTGGTCGAGCAGCACGGGGACGAAATCTTCGTGGACGAGCACCCCGTGCAAACAGTACTCCAGGGAACGACCTGCTCGGTCAAAACCGTCCAACTCATCCGCCGGGGCGACAAGCTCTACAAACTGGTCGATACGATCGGATAAGAAACAAGGCACCGGACTATGAAGTCCGGTGTTTCTTTTTTACAAATACACATTTTAATTACCCCGATATTCATCGGCTTCCGATCGGGCGAAAACTTCGATTCGATCTCTTGCAAAAAGATCCGGAAGGCTCGCACACACCGGACAAAGGAGTGACGAACTACGCCGGTCGGATTCGTAAAATCGGGGAAATCCCCTCGCAAATCGCCCTCCTCTCATAACAGCTTGCACGATAGACGGCACATACGCCCTTGCCGGCAACTTCGCCCCGGAGAAAATCGGGAGGGGCTACCTTCGAAGCGCCGCAATAAAATCGGGAAAAAGCGTCCAGAGATTTTCAGTGCGGAGCCACAGCTCACGAGCCTGGGCCTGCACCGAAGGGCGCTCGCTCTCGATATCCTCCAGGTACTGCCCGTCGGCAGGATGTTCGTCGGCGGTAAATTCGGCAAAATAGGGTGCGAATCGGGTCCTGAAACGGATCGCATCGCCCTCGGGAATACGGCCGCTGCGCCGAAAAGCCGCCCACATGGTCAGCACCTCCTTGCAGGCGTATTTATCGGAAATATCGTTGCTCACCTCGTCGAAAAGTTCGTACTCCTCCATTGCCAGGTAATTGAACGCCAACAGGATAATTGCCTCCAGATGGTCTTCGGGATCCAGTTCGAGAAGCAATTCGAGCATGGCGGTAGACATTTCGAAATCGTTGATCAGGAAATGGTCGATCGCCGAAGCGTGAATCACCTCGAGCGCCGCACGCGTATTGGGATCCTCCCATTCGAGAATCACCTCCTCGTCTTCGGGCAATAATTCGGAAATGCGCTGAAAGGCGTGAAAGCGTTCGTTGCAGGCCTCTTCGACCCGCCCCTGGCGCTGCAACTGTTTGGAATGGGTCAGAACCCGTACAAAATCATACGCCCCCTGACCAACGATCTCGAATGTCTGATCCGGAGTAGGATTGAGCGTAGCCTTATCTTGCATGACGGTTTTGTTTATTAGCGGATTAACTCCTCGTAATTTTTTATCTTCCCGAGGATTCGGATTCCGGTCCGTACGACCTCCGAAACCATGGCGATACGAAATTTTCGGGGCGAAGATAGCAAGAATGAGAGAAAAAATCGCACTTTTTCCAAGAAATAGTCCTTACCATTTGATTTTATTCAAAAAATTTTCCGATATTTGCATCCCGAAAGGGTTTCACAAAACTCCCTATTGCCGAAATAGCTCAGCGGTAGAGCACTTCACTCGTAATGAAGGGGTCCCGAGTTCAAATCTCGGTTTCGGCTCTAACAATCAAGAGATTACAGTTTTTGTAATCTCTTTTTTTGTGCCGTTCGGCGAGGGAAAAGAGGGTTGAAAGAGCGATTCAGACAGGCAATGTTACACATAATGTTACACATAAAATTTAGACGCCCAGCGCTGTTTGCTTAATACGCAAACAGATGAAAATCAAAGCAATCTGCCGTCATGAAATCGTTTACAAAAACGGCAAATCCCCGTTGGCAATCCGCTTTACGCACCAACGCACCCACAAGACCGTTTCGCTCGGCATTTCGGTAGAGCCGCATTATTGGGACAAAACCGCCGAAATGATAACGGCAAACTGCCCCGAACGCGCTGCCCTGCAAAGTCAGATAGACAGCACGTTGGCAGGCTATCGTAAGAAGATTCAAAGGCTGGAAGCATTGGATATTCCCGTAACATTCGACACGCTTTTCGAAACCGACAAGAGCCGCCACGCAGGAATTACAATCGAGGACGGTTTCAACGCTGAAATCGAACGGCTGGAATCGCTCGGTAAAATCAACTCAGCCACCAAGCACAAATACGCCCTGCAAGTGCTGAACGGCTACAAATCGGTCAAAACCGCATTGGAGGCTATCGACCTCGACTATCTGAAAGGGTTGGAATTGCACCTGCGCCAACGAGGGAACAAGGACAACAGCATTGCTACACGGTTCGCTATCTTCAAAGCCATCTACAACAAGGCTGTCAAGGAGGGTAAAGTAGCGGTAAAGCAAAACCCGTTCAGCATCTACCAAGTGGGCAGTTTGTGGGCCAAAACCCGCAAACGGGCAATTGACAAGGATGACATCCAACGGTTAATCGACCTTGAAATTACAGAGGGACACACGACGGAATATCGACGCCTTGCCAAAGATTTATTTCTATTCTCCTATTTCACGGCAGGGATGAATTTCGGCGATATTGCACGGTTGCGTTATAAGGACATCGTTAAAGGCCGTGTAAACTATTCCCGTCACAAAACGCAGAAATTGCTGTCCTTTCAACTCGTCCCTATGGCGTTGCAGATTCTCGAAAAGTACGGTATGGCAGGACACGGAGAAGATTATATCTTCCCTATCCTCAATCGCCATGAACACACCACCCCACAGCAGATTTTCAATCGCCTGCATAAGGTTTTGCGAAAAGTCAATCGAGAATTAAAGACGCTGGGAGAGCAAATAGGATTGGAAATGCCATTGACTACCTATGTCGCTCGGCACACGTTTGCTACGGTCTTAAAACGGTCGGGAGTGAATATTGCTATCATTTCCGAATCGTTGGGACATTCCGATTTATCCACCACTCAAATCTATTTGGATTCGTTCGAAAATAGCCAAATCGACGCGGCCATGCAGAATCTATTGTGAACAAAAAAGGGCACTCCGACGAATATACGGAGTGTCCTTTTTTTCAACGACAGCAGGCTGAAATTAGGCAACAGTCGCGTGTTCGGGAAGACGCTTTATATCTTCCGACAGAAATCTGTCCGCATCTTCGGGCGAGAAGCGTTTCCCGTAAAGTTGCACATCAGCCCCTAATGTGCGGGATACACCGTCTTTCAGCACCTTTTTCATCGTGGCACTACCGAGGAACACAATATGTTCCGCTACATATTCAGGCTTCAAGCCCAAGATTTCACACTCGCGGCAATACCTGCGGCTGTCAAGCAGGATATTTACCTGCTCCATGAAATCAGCCCAGAATTTGTTCGCATCCGAGTAAGCCGCATTCATAAATTTGTCGATGCAGGCCAATTTAATTTCGTTATCCTTTTTCAGTTGGACATCGAAAACGGGCCGTGCCTGCGTCATTACACGCCACATCGGGGGCGTAGTCGAACGGCGGCGGCGCGAGGTCTGCACCGTCTGTTGTTCTTTCTGTTCGACAACGGGAGCAGTTGTAGCGGTTGCGGCGTTTGCCGCGTTAATTTCATTGGCGTTTACGCCATTTTGCAAATGTGAATTTGCCATAATCTTAAATACTCCTTTTACAGAGGGGCTAAAATTATGCTGCATCCCTTGCCCAAGCGTTTGCAGGTCGTCGGGTTTATCCCTTTCGACACTACAAAGATTTGACTTTTCGCACCCCAAACACGGGGAGTGAAATAAAGGGCGTTTTTACTCTCCCTCTGCAAGTTACAGATAAACAGCGGAATAAGTTGCAGGCATGCGCCCTTTGCAGGACTTAATTATTCCTTTTAACGAATCGTCGCTATACAAAAAGCTGTCGTTATAGGTAAATTCATAGAGGTAGCAGATACGCGAAATCAGCAACAGCCGATTCAATGAAACACTCTTATCGGGTTGTTTCGGGCGGTTGTCCCCCAATAAGGTGTTCAGCATATCCCGATACATCTCCACAGTCCGATAAATCCGAAACGACGTACTCGGATAGGTTTCGTCGAAATTACCCGTGTCAATCCCGTAATAGTGAATCTTCCTGCCTTTGCATTCCCGTTCATAGGTTTCCCGCAGCCAGTCCAAAATCCCACGCTTTATAACGGGCAGAACCTCGACTTTCTTTCTGTTCTTTTTAAGGGTTATTTCAATATCATCGTCCGTGAAATCCTCGCCCAACTCTTTGAACAGATTTTGCACCGCCTTATCCAAAGACGCGGGTTTCACAAGGCCGCAGTTCTTAAACGAGGTTTCGACATAATCGTAAATAAAGACCAGCGCAAACCAGAATTTCTCGACATCCAGCCCCAATCCCATAACCGTAGCGATTATATCGTCGTTAGCGAGATAATCCGACTTGGCAAAGGGCATCTTAATCTTCCCCGTACAATAGCGATATTCGAATTGCGGCGTGCGGATTCCATACGTCTGTTCATCACATCCGCAGGCAATATCGACATACTCGCGCAACTCACGGCGCATCGGGTCGAAATCCCAATGCACAATCTTATCGTTTTCATCCATCAGTAAGGATTCATACATACTCTTACGGATGACATCGGCTTCTTTCTCATTCATAAAATAGCGTTTTACACCCAAATTTACGGCTTTTTACGTGTACATCGCACTTATTTACCATGCAAAAACCGCTATTAGCACCTAAAACACGTGTTCGAAAGGAATTTCAGAACAGCCGAACTATGTACCGAACCGCTAATAGTACTGAATTGCATGACACGAAAGGTGTTTTAGAACAACAGACTATGTAAAATACCCGCTAATACTACATTTTGCACATTAATTTCCCCGTCGAACACACTCCGCCACCCCGTAAACAGCCCTATAAGGCCATCTAAGACATGGATAAAAATGTTCGGATTAATTGCTGTCCGACCTTTGTTCCCAATAAAAAAGGCGCTATCTTTATAATACGAGAGAGGAAAATCCGACAAGTAAGGGTAAGGTCATGTAAGGGACATTTTCGGTGTCCCTTGCTTTTGTGCCCTGCTCGCATATTTTTTGTGTCGGAAATCAATTCTCCTTATAAAGATACTTTCCACACCGAAAAAATGCGGCCGCATAAAAAGTGTGTCGGAAATTAAATTTACTAATAAAGATGTTACCCGCACAAAAAATATGCGGCGTAATTTTTCCCTTACTCTTTACTTATGAATTCAATCATTACAGCACCCTCGGACGCACTCCACGTCCAGCAAATCCCCGAACTCGACAACGAATTACCTGCAAACTGCATCTTTAATAAGGGCAAGACGGGATGCGGGGCAACGACACTTGCCATCGAGAACCGAGTGCCGACCTTAATTGCTGTTCCGACGGTGAACCTTATCAAGAACAAACTGCCCGAACACGCCGACCTGCTGGGGGTTTACGGCGGTGTCACCAACCAAGAGATAGCCGACTATCTAAAAGCGCACGACCGCTGAAAAATCATGGCCACCTATGATGCGATTCCGCGTGTCGCAGAGATTGCAGGAGCGGAGATATACGCCAAAGCCCTGCTGTTGGTAGACGAATATCACCGCCTGCTGTTCGACTATTCATTTCGACACCGAGCCATTACGGGATTGCTTGCCGAAATGCTCAAATTCAGCCGTGCGACTTATATGTCCGCGACACCCATCGAGCGGGAATTTCTGCTGGATGAATTGCAGACCTTGCCGACAACGCGGATTGTCTGACCCAGCGAACCGCCGATGCAGGTGCGGTTGTGGCATGAAAACAGCCCGTTGGCATCGGTCGTAAATCTTTGCCACAATGCCGTAACGCACAATATTCCCTGCAATCTGCATTTCTTTGTAAACAGCGTCGATTTTATCGGGCGGGTGTTACATCATGCCCGACTTTCGCCCGACGAGGTGAAAATCGTCTGTTCGACAAGCGGGACATCCGAGCAGATAAACCGCGAGAAATTAGGCGGAGATTATTCGATAGGGATTCCCGACAAAGCGGTGCGCAAAATCAATTTCTACACCTCGACAGCTTTCGAGGGGTGTGACATTTACGACAAGCAGGGCAAAATATACGTCGTGAGCGACGGCACGGCACGACATCACCTGCTGGACGTTTCCACGACGATACGGCAGATTGCAGGACGCATACGAGATACGCGTTACAAAGAGATAACGCACATCTTCTCGACGGTACGATACGCCGAGGGCATCACCTATCCGCAATTCAAAGCCGCAACGGAAAAAGAATTGGATAAGGCCGAACGCTTCGTGAAATGATATGCGACGGCGGATGAAGATTTACGCAATCTGATTTACACCAATAACAAATACATCAATACCGATACAATGACCATAGACCGCAACCGAATCAAATTGGAACTGCTGAATTTCCGCAACTATGCCGAGATTTATGCCGACAGCCGTAACCTTATTACGGAATACGAGCGTAACGACAACAAGATAACAGCCGCCGAACGGCATGACATCCGACTGACCAAGTTGGAAAAGAACGCCAAAGCCAAGATACCGTTTAAGGAGTTGTTCGACCGATACGCCGAACTCAAAGCGTCCGACACGAATCCTTTTTCGACGGACGTGTTCGCATTATCGCTTATCGAGCGGCGGAACCCGTTGGTAAAACAAGCCTTTGAGATATTGGGGACAGAGCGGGTGCGGGAACTCAAATACAATCAGACGCAGATACGGCGCGAACTGATTAAATGCTCGGCGGACGAACTCGCATATAAAATCGTCAAACGGATAAATGCCGATTTGCCCCACGGAAAGGCGATACCCTCTAAAATCATTAAAGAGAGATTGCAGACCATATACGACGATTTGGGGGTTGAGCGCAGAGCAAAAGCGACGGATATTGTCCAATGATTCGATACCGCGAAAGGTTATAAGAACATCGACGGCAAGAACACCGAGTGCTACACCATCATAAGGGATAAACTCGTTGCAAGGAAAAAGATTGCTGCGGAATAATATCGCAACTCCGATTGGCTGAAAAGTCGGTCGGAGTTTTTCGGTACATATACCCCGACCGAGCGGACAATCCCTATTTTTCACCCCTCCCCCTTTTCAGATGGAAAACCGAATTTTTATCCATTACATATAATAGGATTCCACATAAAACAGACCACCCCCTATTTATGCCCGAAACCACATAACAGCATAGAATTATTGATATTACATGAAGTTGGATTACTACTAATAACCGAAGAATAAAACTTAATCGCTATGTACGAAACACAAGAGAGAGCCAAACGGATTACGGACATCCATGTTTTATGGGGACAAAGCACGGTTATCGAGGAGTTAATCCAAGCAGGAAAAATCGACGAAGAATATATCTATCCCTTTAACGGGGACGAGGTGTTGGAATGGTGGCTTGTTACTCCGTGGCTGGCCGAACGACTGAAAGAGCAGGGCGAAATCATCATCGACAAATTAGGGTGTCGCTGGTGGGGACGGCTGACGAGCGGGCAGGCGATTTACATGGACGGCGTAATACAAGAAATCTGCGGAGAAGATTAACCCAACTTACAACTAACAAAGTTTCGATTCCATAGCGTAAACTATTGGATAGAAACTTTGTTTTTCAGAAATTTGATACGGCAACAATCCCGAAAAGCGGGATAAGATCATTGCGTTTTCAGAATATGTTTTTTACCTTTGTGGATGACATATTGAAATTTACGGAAGCGTAAGTTTATTCTCGGATAGTGAACGTAGGAAATTCATTGAACATGAGAATAGGCAGACCTTATCTCCCGTCATATCCTTTACGGATACGGCGCGGGGTTGTTGCTTATTTGAATGTTCGGGCAATCCTACGGCCTACTATCCTCAAATGAGCTTTCAGCCCTGCGCTTTCTTATTTATTGAATCCACTATTGAGGGGCGGATAGTAAGATTTGAAAAACACTTAATTCAAATACTTACTATTTATGAAAAAACTACTATCTCTTGTGTTTTGCGGCTTGTTGCTATTTGGGTGTAGCGATAAGTACGACGACAGCGCATTGCGCAATGATTTGAATGACCTCGAAAATCGTGTGGCCAAACTGGAGGAACTCTGCAAACAGATGAACACCAATATTTCATCGTTGCAGAAGATTGTAGTAGCATTGCAGGATAATTTGTCGATTTCCAAAGTTGAACAAATATCCGATGGTTACATTATCCACTTTTCAGATGGTTCTACTGCTACAATTAAAAACGGGAAAAATAGCGAGGACGCTCCTATTATTGGTGTGAAGAAAGACACGGACGGCATCTATTATTGGACACTTGATGGTGAATGGCTGACCGATGAAAAGGGAAATAAGGTAAAGGCACAAGGAACAGACGGCAAGGACGGAGTTGATGGCGAGGATGGAACCAATGGCAAAGATGGCATTACACCACAACTGAAAATAGAAAATGGTCGCTGGATGCTTTCAATGGATAATGGTAAAACTTGGACGGATATAGGGCAAGCAACGGGAGCAGACGGGACGGATGGAGAAGATGGTGTCGATGGCAAGGACGGAACGAATGGCATCTTCAAAAGTGTAACGGAAGATAATGATAATGTCTATTTCACATTGGAGGACGATTCTGTTATCACGATTCCTAAAAGCGATAATTCAAAGTTTGCAATTGCATTCGATACGACGGATATAGCCATTCTCAATGGAGGCGAGAGCAAAACGATTTCCTACACAATTACGGATGCAACCAAAAATACGGTTGTCAAAGCCATTGCACAGGATGGATGGAAAGTCAAGGTAGATGCGACCTCTACGGATAAGGGAACGATTACGATTACAGCCCCTAATCCAATTGTAGAAAGTGAAATCCTTGTGTTTGCTAATGACGGTTCCTATCGTACCGTTATGGTGTCGCTGAATTGCATGCAGGGGCAAATCAATATAGCAGATAACTCTATTAATGCTACTTCTGCTGGGGGTACACAGGAAATCAAATTGACAACGAATTTGGATTACACCATAGAGATTCCTGAAGATGCCCAGTCGTGGCTATCGCTGGCTCCCGAAACACGAGCCTTACGGGAAGATACGATTGTTTTTGAGGTAACTGCTAACGAGGGGATGCAACGCTATACGACGGTAGCATTGAAAGATGAACAAGGCAAGATATTGCAAACAATAATCTTTCGACAATTGGGAACGTGTACCGAGGTTCATGTCGAAACGAAAGGTGAACTGGAAAATGAATTGGCGGGTTATGATTATGCCAATATCGAATCGTTGAAGATTACAGGCGTGCTGAACGATGTTGATTTTCTGTTTATCTATCGCATGATGCCCAATCTGAAAAACCTCGATATTGCAGAGGTAAATATTACAGCATTACCAATACAAGCATTTTATAAGTCTACAAATGTTGAGAATCTGATTCTCCCAAATACATTAATAACGATTGGGGAAGAAATGTTTTATCAAAGTAAGTTGAAAACCGTTGTAATCCCTGCAAATGCAACAACTATCGGTAATTCTGCATTTGAACAGTGTGCATCTTTGATTTCGATAGATATTCCTGCCAACGTAGAAACAATTGGAACTGCTGTGTTTTGGGGCTGTTCCTCTCTGACAACTGTAACCTTTGAAAAAGGTTCTCAACTGAAAACTATCGGTGGTGGTTCTTCTTATTATGGCGCTTTCTCGTATTGTACTGCATTGACTTCTATTGAGATTCCTGCCAGTGTAGAAACGATTGGAGCATCGGCATTCAAGGGTTGTTCCAAACTGGCAACTGTAACCTTTGAAAAAGAGTCTCAACTGAAAACTATCGGTGGTGGCTATTCTGAACCTAATTATTATGGCGTTTTCTCGGATTGTACTGCATTAACCTCCATTGAGATTCCTGCCAGCGTAGAAACGATCGAAGCGGCAGCATTCAAAGACTGTTCTTCATTGACCTCCATTGAGATTCCTGCAAGTGTAGAGACGATCAAAGCGTCAGCATTCAAAGGCTGTTCTTCATTGGCTACAGTAACTTTTGAAAACGGTTCTCAGTTGAAAACTATCGAGGGAGGTTATCCTTCTTCTGGTACTTTCGCGGACTGCACGGCATTAACCTCCATTGAGATTCCTGCCAGCGTAGAAACGATCGAAGCGGCAGCGTTCAAGGGTTGTTCCTCTTTAGCAACAGTAACTTTTGAGAAAGGTTCTCAGTTGAAAACTATCGGGGGTGGTGGTTCTTCTTATTATGGCGCCTTTGGCCAATTAAAGAATCTAATGACCGTCGATATGTCTGCCTGTACGCAGGTTAAGACAATCGGAGAGAGTGCTTTTGATGGGGATTCTGAACTGCGATTATTCAAGATCGGCACAGAGACGCCGCCGACTTGCGGAAGAGATGCTTTTAGCGGCATAAATCCTTATTCGGTACTGAAAGTACCTTCGGGTTGTGCCGATGCCTATAAAGCAAAAAGTGGCTGGAACAACTTTGCAAGCATTACAGGATTAGATGAATAAAAGCGTTTCGGCATTATGGAAAATAAAAGTAAAAATACGTCTGAAATATCACAATGGATTGACAATTATTTGCACATTTCTCTCGATACAGAAGAATATGTGGAGGTGCGGAACTTTTTAATATTATGGAATTTATTTGAAGCGAAATGGTTTAAATGTAATTTTGGAAGAAATAAGCGCAATATTCAGAACATACATTTAACTTCCGATATTTTCAATCAAACACTACAATACTTACAAAGGAGATATATAACGAACGGTTCTACAAACGAGCGATTCATGAGATTGCGATTGAGAAATAATGATGATACGACCTCTATTCAGCGTGTTTTATTAGGGCTAACCAATAATTCATGTGATATTATTAAAGCCATCATCATGATTATTTACAGATACCGTAACAATCTATTTCATGGAGAAAAAGCCATCGCATCATTGCCGATGCAAAAGGATAACTTCATAAATGCGAATAAATTTCTGATTGCTTGCCTTGAAGCAACAAAATAACAAAGGTTTCTAAAAGTGACAGACTTTGTGAAAAGGTTAATTTATAAGACCCTTTTGCAGAGTTTGTCACTTTCTTATTTTGTTTATTCCGCTAATAATCTGTCTCTTATACACATCTCCGAGCCCACGAGACCTCTCTACATCTCG
>ENA-OYYW01000243-OYYW01000243.1-human-gut-metagenome-genome-assembly--contig:-NODE-243-length-19087-cov-5.091845_pt1 | contig 19087 bp, 16 predicted proteins | sample MGYA00243254_ERZ653459 | MGnify/ENA primary metagenome ERZ653459 (study PRJEB26926, sample SAMN06164952) | human gut metagenome | biome: ENVO:00009003; feature: ENVO:2100002; material: ENVO:00002003...
CGTTCATCACTTCCTCCATGCTGATATAGCCCTTATAGGCGATGTAACCCCGGTCAGTGAACATTCCGTCCTCCTCATTCATCCGCTCCGTGCCGTACTTTTCATAGTCATAAAAAGCGTCGAGGTTTTCGTCATAGTCGAAATGACCGGACTGGCGGATCATGTACTTGCCGTAGTCCTGCGGCGTATGCACGCCGGGGGCAAAGTCAAAGAGGTCAAGGCTTCCCGCAAGGTTTTTGATCTGTGCCGCGGACTTTGGCTCTGCCAGCATGACCACGGCGCCCAGCTTTTCCATATCCGCTTTTGATAACCCATCCGTCGCCGCTGCCAGTTCGTTGAGGTCGGAGAGGATTTCGTACTCCATATCCAGAAGGACATCCACCTCGTTGGGAAGCTGGCTGTCCTCCAGCCGCAGGCGGACATCGGCGGGATCTGTGATGCCCCCGCGAAGGAGGGCACGGTCGATCTCCTCCTGCACCATGGGGAGGAACAGCCATGTGATATGCTCCGTGTCCTCCGGCTCGGTTTTGGATGTCACCGCAACGGTGATGGCGTTCGGCTCATAGTAATAGCAGGGGAAGAACCGTCCGTCATAGACCGGCTCTAACTTCATGCCGTTGTCGTAGACCACGCCGTAGGGCGTGATCGTGCCGCTGCCGCTTTCAATGAGCTGCCGCGCGGTTTCCTCGCCGTCCAGCGCGTTCAGCTCATCCACGCTTGCGCTGCCGCCGTGCAGGTTCATGTAGTGGTCGCGGCCGATGGCGGCGAGGTCGGAAAAGTCGGTGATGACCGTGGCCTGCTGGCAGCAGAAGGTCAGGTTGATGAGATCCTTCAGCTCGAACAGCTCCAGCTTGTGCGCCATCGCCTGAAACTGCGCGGCCTCGCCGGTGTCAAAACTTTCCAGCCGTTTGGCGAGGTAGTTCAGCTCCTCCACGTTGACCGTGAGCATTTCCGTGTGCTTGAGCACAGAGAAAAAGCTATCAACTTCCTCCACCTTGCAGTCCGCCTTGACCGCGTCGCCGATCTCCAACGCCTCCAGCAGCTCCATGCAGTGTGCGTACTGGTCGCGGGGAATAGGGAACGGGATGGTTGCCACGCCGCATTCCGGGTGGCCGGGATTACCGAGAACCGCTTGAATCATCATTTGCCTCTCCTTTCGATTTCTTCCATATCCGTGCGCAGACAGCCTCCACCCCGGTGCCAACAGACAATACCGTGGGCGGGGTAAGGGCATCCACGGCATCTCTCGTTTTCGGTGCAAAACACCGGCTCCGGCGGCATCGGCACAAATGCCGTGCAGGTGCGTTTGTCTACGCTGCGTCTGCTTTCATGCATCATTCGTTCCTCCTTTCGGGTCACGCCCGATTATTTATCCTGAAAATGCAAAAAAAGCGCCGGTTCGATGGTTTTATGAAACCAACAAACCGACGCTCTAAACTTTGTGAAATTTTTTCATCAAAAAAGCCCCCTTTTGCGAGGGACTTCCTCGTACAAAAGGGGGCTGCATCCGATTTTATCGCCAGAAAACAGAAAAAGAGGTTCAAATCACGTTGAACCCCTCTCAGACGGCTCTGGCATCCATGCTCAAAACCGGTAAAATCAGGGTGTGGAAAACCCCGGAAAGGCTTGATGCCACGCGGTTTTCACCGCATGGCATCTAAACCTGTTTGTTCACTTGGTGCCTCGTCGGGGATTCGAACCCCGGACACCCTGCTTAAAAGGCAGGTGCTCTACCTACTGAGCTAACGAAGCGTATAAAAGGATGGGCAAGCCATCCGGATTTTTCTGGCAGGGATGGCTGGACTCGAACCAGCGAATGAGGGAGTCAAAGTCCCTTGCCTTACCGCTTGGCTACACCCCTATGCGGAAAAGTAGATGAGGGATCGGGATCATCTCCCAATCCCTCATCCTTTGTGGGGTGGGTAAAGGGACTCGAACCCTCGACACCCGGAACCACAATCCGGTGCTCTAACCAACTGAGCTACACCCACCACATATACATCCGTCTGGGATCGCGCTGACATCCCGCAAAGGGGAAAATGGCACGCCAGAAGGGACTCGAACCCCTGGCCTACTGCTTAGAAGGCAGTTGCTCTATCCAACTGAGCTACTGGCGCATACTGTCAAGTTGGAGCGGGTGACGGGAATCGAACCCGCATCCCCAGCTTGGAAGGCTGGTGCCCTGGCCATTGTGCTACACCCGCGTACGCCCTCCGCTCAAATCGTCAGCTCGATTATATTAGCATATACCACCGGCATCTGTCAAGAAAAAAATCGAAATTCTGCCGTAAATATCTGCGAATCCCCAGCGCATACCCCGCCGCTCCTCAGGGGCACGGAAAAAGGGCGGCCGCGCCGCCCTTTTTCCTATCCCGCTCTATATCTGGCCGCTCCGCAGGTAACGGTAGTCCATCCGCATGATGTTGCGGATTAGCGGCACGCACAGCACCGCGTCGGCGGCGATCCACGCCATGGGATCGGCGGCACACAGCGCGTAAAACGCCAGCGGAGGCGCGGAGGCGCTGACCATGCCGCCTGCCACAGCGGCGGGCAGCAGCAGGCACACGGCGATCCGCGCCACCAGCTCCGCCGCACCGGCGCCCAGCACAAAGGACGGCCGTCCGATGCCCTGTACACAGTTGCGGATGAGGAAAACGCCGCCCAAAAACGGGTACATGGCAAAATCCACATAGAGGAGCGCATTGCCAAAGCGCACCGTCTCCGCCGTCACCTTATCGGCGCTGAGGAACACATGGAAGTAGAGGTCGTTGACAGTCAGCAGCATACCGAGGCCCACGCCGCACAACACGATAACGCCCATGACGATCATGCTCTGGAGCGTACCCTTTTTGATGCGGTCATACCGTCCCGCTCCCAGATTCTGGGCGGTGAAGCTGGTCATGGCCGTACCCAGCGCGTTCATGGGCGTCATCATCAGATTGGACAGCTTATTGGCCGCGCCGAAGCCGTTCTGGGCGGCGCTGGACACCATGCGCCCATCCAGCATATCGAACTTCACCACCACGCTCTGCATGACGATGATGCCGATGGCCAGCACGGAGAATTGCAGTCCCAGCGGGATACCCCGGCTCACATGGCGGCGCACATCGTACATCGTGATGCGCCAGTCCTCCCGCTTCAGGCGGATCTCCGGATAGCGGGCAAAGGCGTAGCAGAAGCAGGCCACGGTGCTGATGAGCTGGGCGGATACGGTGGCAGCCGCCGCGCCCGCCACGCCCCAGTGGAATTTCAGGATGAACAGCAGATCCAGCCCTACGTTCAGCAGGGTGGAAAACAGCAGGAACAGCAGCGGCGTCATGGAATCGCCCATGCTGCGCAGAAAGGAGCAGATGAAGTTGTAAAACAGCTGCGCGCCGATGCCCACGAAGATGATAAAGCAGTAGGTGTAGGCGGCGCGGTAGACCTCCGCGTCCTTCGGCGTCACGTTGATCCACGCCAGCATGGGATTCAGCAGGAGCAGCGCCAGCGTCGTCAAAATCACCGTCAGTGCGGCGGACAGGATGATCTGGGTGGCAAGGCTGCGGCGGACGCCAGCGTTGTTCTGGGCGCCCACATGGCAGGAGGTCACCACGCAGAAGCCGGCGCTGACGCCAAAGGCGAATTGCAGGAAGATAAACACCAGCGCGTTCGTATCGTTGACGCCCGCCACCTCCTGCGCCGTCAGCGTCTGTCCCACGATGGCCGCGTCGCTGATGGAATAGACCTGCTGGAGCAGATAGGACAGGATCACCGGCAGGGAGAAGATCAGGATGGTTTTCCAGCAGGAGCCCTGCGTCAGATCCAGCGGGCGGAAAAGTTGGATATTTGTCTTTTTTTCAGCCATAAACGGCACCTCCTCCACGGTTTTCTTTCCAGAAAGCGTATAATATCCCCGAATACGCAAAATGTCAATAGGCAGAATATACGATACCTGTCCGCCATCCCCCCTACCCCCTTGTGCGAAATTCTCGTTCGCTGTATAATGTTTTATCTTTTATGGTATGGTGGAGGGCGCATATGGACGGAAAGACCCGGCGCACGCGGAAAAACACGGCGATGCTTGTCATATTGGCTGTCGCGGTGGTGCTGGCCGCCTTCGCCTGCGTGCTGGTGGGCTCGTCCCACATGACCGTGGCGGCGTGCTTCGATGCCCTGCTGGGCCGCACCGGCGGTGCGGCGGCGCGGATCATCTGGAACATCCGCATCCCCCGTCTGCTGGCAGCGCTGATCGCCGGGGCGGGACTGTCCGTGTCGGGTCTCGTCATGCAGACCACGCTGGGCAACGCCATGGCCTCCCCGTCTACGCTGGGCGTGTCCAACGCGGCGGTGTTCGGCGCCAACCTGTCCATCATCGCCTTTTCCGGCGGCTTTCTCTCCACCGGCAACAACCTGTCCAACTACGGAGTGGGCGTCAGCCCCTTCGCCACGTCGCTGCTGGCATTTCTGTTCGCCGCCGCGTCCATCCTGCTGATTCTGGGACTGTGCCGCCTGCGGTCGTTTTCCCCCAATGTGGTGGTGCTGGCCGGTATCGCCGTGGGCGCCATGTGGACGGCGGCCACCACCGTCCTGCAATTCTACGCCACGGACGTGGGGCTGTCGGCGGCGGTGATCTGGAGCTTCGGCGATCTGGGCCGCGCCACCTACCGCACGGACTGGATCATGCTGGCGGTGGTAGCCGCCGGTACGGTCTTCTTCATGCTGCTGGCGTGGCGCTACAACGCGCTGCTCAGCGGCGGTGACACCGCCGGAACGCTGGGCGTCAACGTGGCGCTGCTGCGGTTCGTGTCGCTGCTGACCGCCTCCGTCATGACGGCGGTGTGCGTGTCGTTTCTGGGCATCATCGGCTTTGTGGGCATCATCTGCCCCCATACCGTCAAGCGCCTCATGGGGCAGGATCACCGCTGGTCCATCCCCGCCTCCGCCCTCAGCGGCAGCCTGTTGCTGCTGCTGGCGGATCTGCTGTCCCGCAGTCTGGGCAGCGGCTCGGCGCTGCCGGTAGGCGCCATCACCTCCCTGCTGGGCGCGCCGTTTTTCCTGACCATCATCTTCGCCAGAAGGGAGGCGACGCCATGCTGACCGTGGAGCATCTGACCTATCGATACAGCCGCCACGGCGCCCCGGTGCTGCGGGGCGTGGATCTGACGCTGGAAAGCGGCGAGATCGGTATCCTGCTGGGCTGCAACGGCTCCGGCAAGACCACGCTGTTCAAGAACCTGCTGGGCATCTGTACCCCCGACTCCGGCTCCATCCGCTTCGACGGACAGGAGCTGACCGCCCTGTCCCGCCGCCGCCGGGCGCAGTACATCGCCTATGTGCCGCAGGACATCCGGTTCGGGGAGCTGACGGTGTTCGACTCCGTGCTGTTGGGGCGGCTGTCCCGCTTCGGCTTACAGGCCGAACCCGCAGACCGCGCCGCCGCCGCGCGGGTGCTGGCGGATATGGGACTTGCCCCGCTGGCAGCGCGCAGCGTAGCGGAGCTGTCCGGCGGCGAGCGGCAGAAGGTAGCCATCGCCCGGGCGCTGGCGCAGGAGCCGCGGCTGCTGGTGCTGGACGAGCCCACCGGCAATCTGGACGTTTCCAACGAGCATCTGCTGATGCGCGAGGCAAAAAAAGCGGCTCAGGAGCGGCATATCGCCGTCCTGAGCTCGCTGCACGACCTGAATCAGGCTCTCGCCTTCGGGGATCGGTTTTTCTTTTTGAAGGATGGCGTCATCCGCTACGCCGTCGCCCGGGACGCCGTCACGGAGGATATGCTCTGCGACGTGTTCGGGGCGGCGCTGCGCCTGCGGGAGGTGGACGGCACACGGGTCGTCCTGCATGGCCACGGCAACTGACAACTCACACCCGCCGCCACAGCATCCGGTTGTCGGCAAACTCCGCCGTCACGCGCTCCGTCTCCTTCAGCCACGTCAGATAGGAGCGCACCGTGGCGCCCACCAGCGCGTACTGCTCAAAGGTCATGGCCATGCCGTACCGGTCGAACAGCGCCTTCAGCAGCTCCTCAAAGGTCTGCGGCGCGGCGCACAGCGCCGTGATGGCGTCGCCTACCTCCTGCACCGTGTCGATGTTGTACTGGGCCAGCGGCGCGATGTCCTCCGTCACCTCCGCGTGGGCGGGGACGAACGCCTTGGCGGTCATGGTCTTGACCGTCTCCAGCGTGGCGAGGTACGCGCCCACATCGTAGATGTAGCCGATGCGGTACTTCTCCAGTGTCTCCTGGCTGGATACGCAGTCCGCCAGATACACCACGTCGTCCGGTGTACGGAAGCCCACCATATCCATACAGTGGCCGGGCAGCGGCAGCAGCCGGAAGCCCTCCGGCAGCACGTCCGCCGTCAGATAGGCCGCGTCGCTCTCCTGCGCCATGAGGAACTTGTGGCGCAGCTCCTTGGGCGGGCAGCCGCCGTACAGCATGGACGGCTCCAGTACCGTGTGGCGGGTAACGGCGCACTCCGCGCCGGGGGCATAGAGCCTGCACCCCGTCTGGCTCTGGAGATACCGGTTCCCGCCGATATGGTCGGCGTGGGAGTGGGTATTGTAGATGGCGGTCAAGTGCCAGCCGTTTTTCTCCATAAGCTGCCGGGCCTTGCGGCCGGCGTCCTTATCGCTGCCGCTGTCGATGAGGCACACGTCCGTGTCGTTCAGCCGCACAAGACCGATCTTGGCGGGACTCTGCACATAATAGCTGCTGCCGGATACCTGAATAAGCTCGTACATCGCAAGACCCTCCTGCCGTATGTTTTCCTTATTATAAAATATCTGCCGCCGCCGCGCAAGTGTGCGGCGGCGAAAAACCAGCCGTTTTGCGGCGTCACCCCGATTTGCGGTGGACTTCCCCCTCTTTCGGTGGTAGGATAGAGACACATTATTATAAAAGCGGCTGCGCGGCGTTCCCGCCGGTGCAGCGCGCCCGCAAAGGAGAGGGGCAGTCATGGAAACGGATATCAAACTGACAAAGCTGGCGTCCTGCGCCGGCTGCGGTGCCAAGGTAGGCGCCGGTACACTGGTGCAGCTGCTGGAGGGCTTCCGCACCCACAGCGACCCCCGTCTGCTGGTGGGCTATGACCGCTCCGACGACGCCAGCGTCTACTATCTGGACGAGAACACGGCGCTGGTGCAGACTACCGACTTCTTCCCGCCCATCGTGGACGACCCCTTCCTGTACGGGCAGATCGCCGCCGCCAACGCCATCAGCGACGTGTACGCCATGGGCGGTGAGCCCAAGCTGGCGCTGAACATCCTGTGCCTGCCGGAGTCCATGCCCCGGGAAATGGTGCAGGAGCTGCTGCGGGGCGGCTACGACAAGGCGTATGAGGCCGGCGCCATCATCACCGGCGGCCACACCATCCACGGCGCGGAGCCCATCTATGGGCTGGCGGTGTCCGGCTTCGTCCACCCGAAGAAGATCCTGACCAACAGTGGCGCACGTCCCGGCGATGTGCTGCTGCTGACAAAGCCGCTGGGCGTGGGCGTATTGACCACCGCCGCCAAGGCGGGACTGGCGGACGGCGCGGTGATGGACCGCATCTACCGCCAGATGGCCACGCTGAACAAGGCGGCGCGGGACATCATGGTGAAATACCGCGTCCACAGCTGCACGGACGTGACGGGCTTCGCCCTGCTGGGACACAGCTTCGAGATGGCGCAGGGCAGCGGCTGTACCGTCCACATCCGGACGGCGGACGTCCCCTATCATCCGGAGGCATGGGAACCGGCGCGCATGGGGCTTCTCCCCGCCGGCGCCTACCGCAACCGGGCATATGCCGAAGCGGGCGTCACCGTCCATGGCAGCGTCAGCCGCACCATGCAGGATCTGCTGTATGATCCCCAGACCAGCGGCGGCCTTCTCATGGCCGTGGCGGAGGAGGACGCAGAGGCCTGCCTGCGGGAGCTGCGGGACACCATCCCCGCCGCGGCCGCCGTGGGCTACGTCACAGAGAAGCAGGACAACTGGATCATCTTGGAATAGCGGAAGAGACGGACGCAGCTGCGTCCGTCCCTTTTTTCCTATGTGCGCCGGTAAGCCGTGGGCAGCAGGCCGAACTGCTCCTTGAAGGCCGCCGTGAATTTGCTCTGGCTCTCGTAGCCCACCTGTCCGGCGATCTCCGCCACGCTCATGTCCGTCTCCCGCAGCAGCGCCGCCGCCTTTTCCATGCGATGCTCCTTCATGTGAGCCGCCAGCGAGCTGCCGTAGACCTCCTTGAACACGGTTTTCAGCGTGGTGGGGTTGATGAGATACTGCCGGGCCAGCTCCTCGATGGTCACCCGCTGCTCCATATGCTCGGTCAGGTGGTCGTGGATCTCCCGGATGATCTTCACCTGTTCCGCCTCCTCCCGCCACCGGGGACACGCCACATCCATCACCTGCTCGATCATCTCGTGGAGCAAGCGGCTCTGGGTCGTGTCGGCGGCGCGGTAATACACCTCCCGCCCGTCCCGGCGGCTGGACAGCAGGCCGCTGTCCTTCAGCACCCGCAGGTGGTGGGACACGGCGGGGCTGGACATCTCCACCATGTCCGCGATATTCACCACACACTCCTCGCAGTGGCACAGCAGCCAGAAAATGCGGATGCGGCTGGGGTCGCCCAGCTGCCGGAAGATGTCCGCGACGCTCTGGAAATGCGCCTCGCCGCGGAGCAGCTCCCGCATGGCGGCGGTGTGGTTCTGCTCCTCCCCGTGGTCGTGGGGCAGGCCGGTATGCTCCATATCTCTTCCTCCCTTTCGCCCAAACGGAAATGCTTTTCGCCGCTTTGGGCATCTCTGCGGCGAAGCCGTTGACTTTCCTGTCTGTCCGCATTATACTACGGCCATAATAATTAAACAAGCGCTTAATGATTTATCTGTGTGAAAGGAGCATCCCCATGAAAAAGACCTATGCCATTGAAGTGGACTGCGCCAACTGCGCCAACCTGATGGAGGAGGCCGCCGGGAAGACCGAGGGCGTGGCCTCCGCCGTGGTGAATTTCATGACCCAGAAGATGATCGTGGAGTTCGCCGAGGACGCCGACCCCAAGCAGGTCATGAAAAAGGTGCTGAAGGCCTGCAAAAAGGTGGAGCCTGACTGCGAGATCGAGCTGTAAGCCCACCGGCGGACATCCCCCGCGCCTGCGGCGAACGGGGTGTTTTTCCCGGAGGGCGGGCATCCTACCATGAAAGGAGCGGGTCACACATGACAAAAAAGCAGAAAAAGATGCTGGTACGCATCATCCTCACGGCGGTGATGCTGGCGGCGCTGTACGTGATCCCCGTCACCGGCTGGCTGCGGCTGGCGCTGTATCTGGCGGTCTACGCCGTCATCGGCTACGACATTATGAAGAAGGCCGGACAGGGCATCCTCAACGGCAGGGTATTCGACGAGAACTTCCTGATGGCTGTGGCCACTATCGGCGCCTTCGCGCTGGCCATCTATGAAAAAAGCGGCGACTACAACGAAGCCATCGCCGTCATGCTGTTTTACCAGATCGGCGAGCTGTTCCAGAGCTACGCCGTGGGCAAGAGCCGCAGGAACATCAGCGCCCTGATGGACATCCGTCCCGACTACGCCAATATTGAGCAGGACGGACAGCTGGTGCAGGTGGACCCGGATGAGGTGTCCATCGGCACGGTCATCGTGGTGCAGCCCGGCGAGAAGATCCCCCTTGACGGCATCGTTGCGGAGGGCAGTTCCACCCTGAACACCAGCGCCCTCACCGGCGAGAGCCTGCCCCGGGACGCCCACGAGGGCGACGAGGTCATCAGCGGCTGCATCAACATGACCGGCGTCCTGAAGATCCGCACCACCAAGGTGTTTGGCGAGTCCACCGTGTCCAAAATTCTGGAGCTGGTGGAGAACTCCAGTTCCCGCAAGTCCCGCTCCGAGGACTTTATCGCCAAGTTTGCCCGCATCTACACCCCCGTCGTGTGTTACAGTGCGCTGGCGCTGGCGGTGCTGCCGCCGGTGATCCGGCTGGCGGGCGGCATGGACGGCCAGTGGGAGCAGTGGCTCTACCGCGCCCTGACATTCCTCGTCACCAGCTGTCCCTGCGCGCTGGTGGTCAGCATCCCCCTAAGCTTCTTCGCCGGTATCGGCGGCGCCAGCAAGGAGGGCATCCTCATCAAAGGCTCCAACTATCTGGAGACGCTGTCGCAGGTAAAGTGCGTGGTGTTCGATAAGACCGGCACCCTGACCCGGGGCGTGTTCGAGGTCACCGCCGTCCACCACAATGAGATGGACGAGGCCAAGCTGTTGGAGTATGCGGCGCTGGCGGAGTGTGCCTCCTCCCATCCCATCAGTAAAAGCTTGCAGCGCGCCTACGGCAGGCCCATTGACCGCAGCCGTGTCACGGATGTACAGGAGCTCAGCGGCCACGGTGTCACCGCCAAGGTGGACGGCGTATCCGTCGCCGCCGGCAACAGCAAGCTCATGGAGCAGCTGGGCATCCCCTACCACGACTGCCGCAGCGTAGGCACCATCATCCACATGGCGGTGGACGGCCGGTACGCCGGGCATATCGTGATCTCCGATGTGGTGAAGCCCCACGCCAAGGAGGCCATCGCCGCCCTGCACAGGGCGGGTGTGGAGAAGACCGTCATGCTCACCGGCGACGTGAAGAAGGTGGCCGACACCGTGGCATCGGAGCTGGGCGTGGACGAGGTACACAGCGACCTGCTGCCCGCCGACAAGGTGGGCAAGGTGGAGGAGCTGCTGAGCCGCCGGCACGGCAAGCTGGCCTTCGTGGGCGACGGCATCAACGACGCGCCGGTGCTGGGCCGCGCCGACATCGGCATCGCCATGGGCGCCATGGGCAGCGACGCCGCCATCGAGGCCGCCGACATCGTGCTGATGGACGACGAGCCCATGCAGATTGCCAAGGCCATCAGGATCTCCCGCAAGTGCATCGGCATCGTGTACCAGAACATCGTGTTCGCACTGGTGGTCAAGTTCGCGTGTCTGGTGCTGGTGGCGGTAGGTCTGGCGGATATGTGGGCCGCCATCTTTGCCGACGTGGGCGTCATGGTGCTGGCGGTGCTCAACGCCATCCGCGCCCTGCGGGTACACAAGTTGTAAGCGCCCGCGCCTATTGCCATATTGAAAAGAGGAGACGCACGTCTCCTCTTTTTTGCGCTTCGCGCACCCGGCGCGCCCGGCGCATACAATGGATTGCGGGACAATAGCCCGCAATCCCGACACAGGAGGTCATCCCATGGCAACATTCACCAATCAGGCCACCCTGACGTACAGCGGCGGCACCACCAGCTCCAATATCACCACCGGCGAGCTGCTGGAGGTGCTGACCGCCTCCAAAACAGCGGTCGTACCCACCTATCGCAGCGGACGGCCCATCACCTACCTCATCACACTGGTCAACTCCGGCGCAGCGGCTCTCAACGGCCTGACTGTCACCGACGATCTGGGCGGCTACGCTTTTAACGGCGGCACCGTCTATCCGCTGGCGTACACCGCCGGCTCCGTGCGGTACTACCAGAACGGCGTATTGCAGGCCGCGCCCGCTGCCACGGCAGGCCCGCCGCTGACGGTCACCGGCATCTCCGTCCCCGCCGGCGGCAGCACCGTCCTCGCCTATGAGGCGGAGCCCACCGCCTTCGCACCGCTGGGCGCGGAGACGCGCGTGGTGAACAATGTCGCCGTCACCGGCGGCGGACTGCCCGACGCCGTCACCGCCACGGAGACCGTGTCCCCCGAGACCGGGCCGGCGCTGGCCATCAGCAAGGCGCTGTCCCCCACGGAGGTAGCCGCCAATGGGCGTCTGACGTACACCTTCGTCATCCAGAACACCGGCAACGTCGCGGCAGCGGCCGCGGACGATCTGGCGGTCACCGATGTGTTTGACCCCATCCTCCGCGATCTGACCGTGACGCTGAACGGCGCGGCACTGACCACCCCGGCCCAGTACACCTACGACGCCGCCACCGGCCGGTTCGCCACCGTCCCCGGCGTCATCACTGTGCCTGCCGCCGCCTTCACGCAGAACGCCGCCACCGGCGCCTATGCCGTGACGCCCGGTACCGTCACCCTGACCGTCAGCGGCACGGTGTGACCGGCGAAAACCCGTTTTTTGTGCAAAAACACCGCCCTTACGGGCGGTGTTTTTCCTTTTCCAGGCAGCCTACCGATCCGATAGGCGGGGATTATTTCGAGTATAAACCATTTCTTTGTGGAAAACAACTGAAAATTCACACAAACTTAACACTTAAAAATTGTAGACTTTTTCACTTGAAACTTGAAAATGGGAAGCGTATAGTATGAATCGTGATTTTGACGGCTTGATAACGTTTTCAAGTGCAAAAAACGCAGCTTTTTCAATTTTGCCTTTCACACGCGAAATTGTAAAAACACCCAGCGTAGTTCCGGCGTCGTTAAGCCGTCATTAAATGTCTGTTAAGGATTTCGCATGAGAGGAGGCGTACCATGACACGTCAGGAAGCTATTGACCGGCTCTGTACCGTTTATCAAAGCCAGTTTGACATCAACCGCTGCGAGGAGGATGGCCAGCCGCTGGCGGTCACCATGGATTTCTACGCCACATCCGAGAAGTTCGTCCTCTCCAAAAAGGCAAAGCTCTGGGAGGCCAAGAGCTTTGAGTATGTGTACCTGTTCAACGTACCCCATCTGACGCGGGAGATCTACGAGGCCTGCGAGAAGCTGGCCTACGAGCAGGGCATGGCCCGTATTCAACCCAGCTCCACCCATATGTACACCTACATCACGGCGCTGTTTGTGTGTGACAGCTGTGATGAGGATGCACGGAAGGCGCTGAAGCGCTGCAAGCTCTACAAGAGCTTCCGTATGTCCTACTGGGGCTGGATGGATTTTCATACCGCTCTGGTTGTGCTTCCGGAGGAATCCGTCAGCACCAACCGCAGCGGACACAGTGCAGCGCAGGTCCTGAAACAGGGCCTGTTTCATAAGCAAAAGAAAAAACTGTTCAGAAAGGAGAGAGCTTAATGAATGCTGCTTTGTTTTTGATCATTGGCTGTGCCGTTCTGGTCGTAGGTTACATTTTCTACGGCGGCTGGCTGGCCAAGAAGTGGGGTGTGGATAACTCCCGTCCTACTCCTGCTCATGAGCTGGAAGATGGTAAGGACTATTGTCCCGCCAAGGCTCCCGTGCTGATGGGCCATCACTTTTCCTCTATCGCCGGCGCCGGCCCCATCAACGGCCCCATCCAGGCCGCTGTCTTCGGCTGGGTCCCCGTCATGCTGTGGATCCTGATCGGCGGTATCTTCTTCGGCGGCGTCCATGACTTCGGCGCCCTGTTCGCTTCCATCCGCCACAAGGGCGAGTCCATCGGTGAGGTCATCGGTGACGCCATCGGCGCCAAGGCCAAGAAGCTGTTCATCGTGTTCGCTTACCTGACCCTGATCCTGGTTGTTGCCGCTTTCGCCTCCATCGTTGCCAACACCTTCAAGGCTACCTACACCGCTGACGGCGCTGTGGATCTGGCTGCCTCCGCTGCCAACGCCTCCACCGCTATCATCTCCATCCTGTTCATCGTGATGGCTGTCCTGTTCGGCTTCTTCGTATACCGCCGCAATGCCCCTCTGGGCATCTCCACCGTTATCGGTGTTATCGGTATCGTGGTCTGCATGATCATCGGCCTGAACTGGCACCCCATCTATCTGAACTACAACGTGTGGATGATCATCGTCGGCCTGTACATCGCTGTGGCCTCCGTCACCCCCGTGTGGATCCTGCTGCAGCCCCGTGACTACCTGAGCTCCTTCCTGCTGTACGGCATGATGGTTCTGGCTGTCGTGGGTATCGTCGGCGCTCATCCCGACGTGGATATGCCCGCATTCCTGGGCTTCAAGGATACCCTGGCTCCCACCGGCACCTCCCTGGGCTATATGTTCCCCGCTCTGTTCGTGACCATCGCCTGCGGTGCTGTGTCCGGCTTCCACTCTCTGGTTGGTTCCGGCACCACCTCCAAGCAGCTGGATCAGGAGAAGGACGCTAAGCCCATCGCTTACGGCGGTATGCTGATCGAGTGCGCTCTGGCTCTGATCTCCGTCTGCGCTGTCGGCTATATCTGGAATCAGTATGCTGACGGCACCACCGTTACCCCCACCGTCGTGTTCGCCACCGGCCTTGCCTCCATGTTCTCCAAGGTGTTCGGCGCCGGCTGCTACAACGTGGTGTACTCCATGCTGATCCTGGCCGTGTCCGCTTTCTGCCTGACCTCCGTGGATACCGCTACCCGTCTGGCCCGCTACATGTTCGCCGAGTTCTTTGTTGAGCCCGGTCAGTCCGCCGAGGACCTCAAGGGCTGGAAGAAGGTCATCACCAACCCCTATGTTGCTACCGCCATCACCGTGGTGGCCGGCGTTGCTCTGGGTCTGACCGGCTATGCCAAGATCTGGGCTCTGTTCGGTGCTGCTAACCAGCTGCTGGCTGCTCTGGGTCTGCTGGCTGTGTGCTGCTGGCTGGGCAAGATCGGCCGCAACAACAAGATGTTCTACTTCCCCATGTTCTTCATGCTGATCGTGACCCTGACCTCTCTGGCCTTCACCATCAAGGCTCAGATCGTCGGCATCATGGCCGGTGGTCAGGACGTGGTGTGGTTCTACATCCGCGGTATCATCGGCGTGCTGCTGGTGGTGCTGGCCATCGATCTGGTCGTGGAAGGCATCCGCGCTCTCGGCCGCAACAAGAAGGCTGCCGAGGCTTCCAAGTAATCTCACTTGCTCAAGCTTGCATTTTAAACAGAAGACCTCCGCTCAGCGGAGGTCTTCTGTTTTTGTGTAACCCCCTCCCCCGCTTGCACGGAGCCGGTATTTCCGGTATAATCTGGGCATCGCAAAAGATGATAAGGAGGAGTTTCCTATGAACCTGAAAAAGCTGGCCGCACTGGTTCTGGCGCTGGTCATGGCGCTGACGCTTTTCGGCTGCGGCAGGCAGCAAGACGACGTGCAGCAGGACGACCCCAAGCAGCCGGAGACCGTCACCGTTACCGACATGATCGGCCGCCAGGTCACCGTTACCCCCGGCAGCTACCAGCGTGTAGTGTGCATCGGCGCAGGCGCCCTGCGGATGTACAGCTACATTGCCGACACCGCGCTGCTGTGCGGTGTGGAGGATATCGACAACACCACGCTGGCGGAGCGTCCCAAGATGTTTGACGCCGTGGCGCGTCCCTATGTGCTGGCCTATGGCGACGTGTTCGCCGCCCTGCCCTCCTGCGGCGTAGGCGGCCCCACCGCACAGGCGGCCGAGGCGGAGAAGATCCTCTCCTGCCAGCCGGATATCATCGTCTCTGAGTATGAGGATGTAGAGAAGGCCGACGCTCTCCAGCAGCAGGTGGGTGTGCCCGTCATCACCCTGCGCGCCGGCGCCGACGGCGTGTTCGCCGAGGCGTTCCCCGGCTCCCTGCGCCTGCTGGGGCAGGTGTTCGACCGCGCAGACCGCGCTGAGGAGCTGATCACCTTCATCGAGACCGAGACGGCGGAGATCACCCGCCGCACCGCCGATGTGGCGGAAGCTGACCGGCCCGGCGTCTATGTCTGCGGTCTGGGCAACTGGGGTACCACCAACCACCTGATGACCGCCCAGAGCTATGCCGCCTTCCGCGTGGCCAACATCCGCAACGTGGTCACCGACCTTGCCACCGACGGCATCCAGCCTATCGAGGCGGAGAAATTCGCCGCGCTGGGCGGCAGCATGGATATCATGCTTATCGACGCCGCGGCGGCGAAGAACATCGCCCCCCTCTACGCGGAGGATCCCACCATGCTGGATACCTGCAAGGCGTGGCAGGACGGCAGTGTCTATCTGGAGATGGCCTACAACGCCTACTACACCAACTATGAGATCGCGCTGGCCAACACGTGGTTCGCCGCCAAGTGCGTGTATCCCGAGCTGTTCGCCGACGTGGACATGACCGCCAAGACCAACGAGATCACCAAGGCCTTTTTGGGTCAGGAGCTGGCCGCGCAGATCTTCGCCTGCCCCTCCAGCTTCGGCGGCTACCAGCAGATCGACACGGCTTCCTTCTTCCGCTGATAATTGCGGCTATCGGATATGAAAAACAAGGCTCCCGGCACATGGCCGGGAGCCTTACTTTTTTACTTGTTTTTTTCCTGCTTTGTCAGCATTCTGACCGCATATTTCAGGAACCGCCGCACCGCCGGAGACAGGTCGGCCCGGGAGTGCAGGGCAATACCAAGCGTAATGGACGCCGGAGGGTCCACCGGCAGCATGGCAATGTCACAGACGCGCTTCTCCGTGATGAGCTTGTTCATCACGCTCATGCCCAACCCCTGCTCCACCATGGACATGACGGAGAAGCTCTCCAGCGTGGTGAAGCGCACATTGGGCGTCACGCCCGTCCGCTGGAACAGCGCCATCACGTCGTCGTCCAAGCTGGTTCACGCCGGAGGGCGTGTAGCTCAGCGCCTCCGCCGCCTTGGAAAAGCTGCCCGTCTCCGCTGCCGCCAAAAACGCTCTGCACCGTGCCGTCTCCATGGCTGTCCCTCCTGTTCTCCGCCGGGATGCGCCCCGCGTTTCTCCTACGATTCTACTATATCCCCGCCGCGACCGCAAGACCTCACCTGTCACGACAGACAAAAAGCCGCCCGCTGTGACATCTTTTTTGTGCGCCCCTGCCTATTGCGCGGCGGCAGGGCAGCGGGGTACAATGGGAAAAAATCGGAAAGGATCTGCCGCCATGAATACCCGCACGCTGACCCGTACCGCGCTGTTTGCGGCCCTCACCGCCGCCGGTGCGTTTATCCGTATCCCGCTGGGATACTCCTCCATCACGCTGCAATTCTTCTTCACCGCCATGGCGGGGTGTCTCCTCGGCCCCGTCTGGGGGCCGGTCAGTCAGGCCGTATATGTGGCGCTGGGACTTATCGGTCTGCCCATCTTTACCCAGGGCGGCGGCCTCACCTACCTGCTCCAGCCCACCTGCGGCTTTCTCATCGGACTGATCCCCGCTGCGTGGGTCATCGGCCTGCTCACCGCCCACCGTCCGCCCCACCCCGTCCGGACGGCGCTGGCGTGCCTTGCGGGGCTGACGGTGCTGTACGCCGTGGGACTGCCCTACATGGCGGTGATATTGAATCAGTACATGGGCAAGGCCATGGATTTCTCCGCCATCCTCTGGGCCGGTATGCTGCCCTTCCTGCCGGGGGATATGCTGAAGATCGCCGTCACGGCGGCGCTGGCGCCGCTGCTGCAAAAGCGGCTGTCCGCCGCCCGGTAAGCCCGACTGCTCCAACATTTGGATACGACAAGCCCTCCGGCTGAGCCGGAGGGCTTGCGCGTTATTTCGTATGCGTGCTGTGGCACTGTCCGTGCATGGCACAGTTGGCACAGCCGCAGCCACAGGAGCTTTTCCCCGCCTTCTTCTGTCGCAGCAGATACCGGATTATGAGGAATACGATGAGGATAAGGATGGCACAGATCAATATAGTGGCAAGGTTCTCCGCGATCCAGTTCAGCATGAAGATCACTCCTTTGTTAGCGTTTTATTTTTCCCTGCGCCGGTCAGATCGCGGCGCGGAGCTTGGTGGCCTCCTTGTAGGGGCGGAACAGCATATAGAGGATGCCCGCCAGCAGGAGGACCGCCGCGATGACGCCCGGCACATTGACATTGCCGGTGAACAGGCCGCCGAACTGGTTGATCATCAGGGCGACCACATAGGCCAAGCCGCACTGGTAGCCGATGGCGAACCACGTCCACTTGGCGTTGTTCATCTCCCGCTTGATGGCGCCGATGGCGGCGAAGCAGGGGGCGCACAGCAGGTTGAACACCAGGAAGCTATACGCGGTGATGCCGGTGAAGGCCTGCGCCATGGCCTCATATACGGTGCCGTCGCCGCCGCCATACAGGATGCCCAGCGTACCCACGATGTTCTCCTTGGCCACCAGACCGGTGATGGAGGCCACGGCCGCCTGCCAGTTGCCCCAGCCCAGAGGCTTGAAGATCCATGCGATGGCGCCGCCGATGGCAGCCAGAATGGAGCTGTCGATCTCGGACTCATCCAGCATACGGAATGTGCCGTCCACCCAGCCGAAGTAGGTGGTGAACCATACAAAGATAGTGGACAGGAGGATGATGGTACCGGCCTTCTTGATGAAGGACCAGCCGCGCTCCCACATGGAGCGCAGGACGTTGCCCAGCGTGGGCCAGTGGTAGGCGGGCAGCTCCATCACGAAGGGAGCGGGGTCGCCGGCGAACATCCGGGTCTTTTTCAGCATGATGCCGGAGAGAATGATAGCGGCCATGCCGATGAAATAGGCAGAGGTGGACACCCACGCGCTGCCGCCGAACAGGGCGCCGGCGATCATGGCGATAAAGGGTACCTTCGCGCCGCAGGGAATGAATGTGGTGGTCATGATGGTCATGCGGCGGTCACGCTCGTTCTCGATGGTGCGGGACGCCATGACGCCGGGCACGCCGCAGCCCACGCCGATGAGCATGGGGATAAAGCTCTTACCGGACAGACCGAACTTGCGGAACACCCGGTCCAGCACGAAGGCGATACGGGCCATGTAGCCGCAGGCCTCTAGGAAGGCGAGCATCAGAAACAGCACGAGCATCTGCGGCACGAAGCCGAGCACCGCGCCGACACCGGCGACAATGCCGTCGAGGATCAGGCCCTGCAGCCAGTCGGCGCAGCCCGCCTTCTCCAGACCGTTGCCGATCAGGACCGGGATGCCCGGGACCCAGACGCCGTAGTCGGCCGGATCGGGCGCGTCAAAGCCGTTGGCTTCGAGGTAGGCGACCGCATCGACATACGTCATGCCCACGGTGCTGTCCTTGTCGGCGTCATCGGGGATGTTGTCGTAGTAGGCGGTCATTTCATTCTCAGCCAGGGTCTCCTCATCCTCGACCATGGTGGTCGCGGTGTCGGAGGTGGGCTGGAAGTCTTTCATTTCCGCGAGGGTGGCGTCGGCGTCGAAGTCTTCGGCTTCGGTGTCGGATGTTGATTTGGATGTAATATCCGATATAGAATAAGCTCCTATTTTGGTAATTATCTGTATTGTCATATCATACTTGCTATAATGTCATTGAGTAAATTTTCGGCTCTTTGGTCATAATTCAGAGCTGTCTCTTATACACATCTCCGAGCCCACGAGACC